>Ga0310786_10007553_pt1 | contig 14160 bp, 10 predicted proteins | sample AusTroGonzalo_MG_FD_203881 | JGI IMG/M metagenome (GOLD analysis project Ga0310786, IMG submission 203881) | Bovine rumen microbial communities from tropical cattle in Woodstock, Queensland, Australia - Gonzalo_03 (v2) (version 2) | ecosystem: Host-associated > Mammals > Digestive system >... | reverse complement strand
TTTAGCCGTGAAATTTACGAAGCCGCCACGACGGACTCGCTCACAGGACTTTTGAACCGCCAGGCATTTATGGACCGTTCTGCAGGTGAACTCGTATACGCCCGCCGGAACAACACGTTTATCCACGTGATGATGATCGACATCGACAACTTCAAGCACGTGAACGACACTTGGGGACACCTGTGCGGAGACCTGATTTTGAAGGAAGTGGCCCGTCTCCTGAGTGACGAAAAACGCGATTCCGACCTGTTTTCGCGCTATGGCGGTGAAGAATTTTTGCTTTTGATGAACGGGATTTCGCCGGACGACGCCAAAAAACGCGCCGACAAGCTGCGCACGACCATCGAGCAGCACATTTTCTCGTGGGAAGACACGATCATTCCGGTGACGATTTCCATTGGGATTTCGTCCCGCCAGGGGTTCGCCATCGAGAATATCAACGATTTGATAGCCGAAAGCGACAAGCTGCTATACGTCGCCAAGGACTGCGGGAAAAACCAGGTCATAACGGCGTAAGGGACCGTGTAAGGGGATCCGCGAAAAAGGTGATCCCGGAATAAATCCGGGATGACAACTAAAAAGACCGTCCGGGATGACAGTGAGGGCAAGTGTGCAAGGCGATCCCGTCCCCATCCGCGGATCATGACCACATAAGCGCTGAATAGCATTCAAGGCGAGTGTCGCAAAATCAAGCATACTTGATTTTATGATCGAGCCGAAATTGCTGACGCGAAGCGTCAACCGCAAGTGGTCAAAGAGAACGGTGTCCGGGATGACAAAGCAACGTCTAGACGCGCGGGATGTTCTTGAGTTCGGCGCGGAGCATGATGATGGCGATGAAGGCCGTCACAAAGTCTGCGATGGGCTGAGCCATGAACACGCCACGGAGTCCGAAGAAACGCGGCATAATCAACAAGAACGGAATGAGCAAAATGAGCTGACGGCAAGCGTTCAGGAACATCGAACGCCAGGCCTTGCCCGTTCCCTGGAAAAAGTTACCCGACACCATACCTAGCGGTACAAACGGCATCATGCAAATGAACGTGCGGAGAGCCTTGCACGTGAGCTGCTGCATGTTCTCGTCGTTCGGCACAAAAGGCGCCACAAACGCAAGCGTATTCGTCATCACAAGGATCCACGCAATCACGATAAACGCAGTCGCATAGAGCATTGTGAACTTGAGCGCGTCGCGGACACGGTTGTTGTACTTCGCGCCGTAATTGTACCCGATAATCGGTTGAGAGCCCGTCACAAAGCCCATGAGTGGCAAAACAATCATGGAGACGATACTCATCAGGATTCCGAATGCGGCAATCGCCTGGTCGCCACCCGTCATACCGTTCACTATCGGCAAGTCGCGTGTGCCATACGATGTGAGGCTGCGGGCCAAGATGGCGTTCAAAAGGCTGTTGCTAATCTGCATAATGCTCGGCGGAAGACCGAGAATGAAGATTTTACGCACATACGGGAATCGGAGCTTCATGTAACGGCGGTTGACCTTGATCGGCGTCGTCTTTTTCACGAAGAACTGCATCACGGCAAGGCCGCCGATGAGCTGGCTCAAGACGGTCGCCCAGGCAGCGCCCTCGATGCCCCAGTGGAGCTTCATGATGAAGAGCCAGTCGAGAATCACGTTACTGCCGGCGCCAATCATCACACGGGTCATGGCCGTTTTCGGATGGCCCATGCTGCGGATAAAGTGGTTCATGCCGGGGACAATCGTCTGGAAAATCGCTCCACACAAGATGATGCGCATGTAGCTCGAAGCCACAGGCAAAAGCTGGTCACTTGCGCCAAAAAGCTTGAGGAGTGGCACCATAAAAATCTGACCAAGCGTAAAGGAGCTCACCGCCATAATGATGAGCAATACAAAGGAGTTGTTGAGGATGATGGCCGCCTGCTGGTACTTGCGTTCGCCGAGACGGATGGCAAAAAGCGTATTGCCCCCCACACCAATCATCATGGACATAGCCATAATGAAAAGGGCTATCGGGAAGCAGATGGTAATGCCACCGATGCCAAGGCTACCGACGCCCTGACCCACGAAATAGCGGTCCACAATGTTGTAGAGCGCTTCGACGAGCATGCTGATGATGGCAGGGACCGAAAACTGCAAGACAATCTTCGGGATGCTAGCCGTCCCCATCGCGTTAAGTTTTTTATTGTTTATTACATCTTCCATAAACACACCCGTGAGGCCCGCAAGACGCAAATGGTTGGACTAGATGCGCGGAGCCGCTCAAGATAACCGCAAAATGCGGAAAACGTCGCAAAAACCTCGTTTTTCGCGCGCAAAGATAGAAAATTTGGGGGCGATTGCCAAGCTTTTAATTTAGATATGAAAAACGCCTTCTAGTGCTTTTTCTCAAGAATCTGGAGCGCCTGCTCGATGATGGCGGGCGACAGCTTGAAGATGTCGCTGAGGGTCTGCACGCGGTCGGCAGGCTCGATTTTTGTCATCTTGGAGCCTGCTGCATTGCGGACGACGAGGTTCCCCTTTTGGTAGTAATACTGGATGCCCTTTTCGCGGTCAAGACGGTTCAAGACCGGGTAGGTCATCATTTCGCGGTAAAAGCTCTCGTTCCAATGGTGCTTGAATTCTTCGACGGAAACGCCTTCGACGGGGTACTCGAAGCGGAGCTTCATCGGCGCGCCTGCGCCACCTGTCCAGAGTTCCATCGATTCGAGCGTCGGGCGAACGAGACGCACGCAGTTCGGGGAAAGCGGGAAAAACGCTTCGCCGGTGCCAAACGGCTGCGGGAGCGGCATCTGGAGCGGGTCGAAAATTAAGTAGCCGGGATCGAGGAGGTAGGAATTTGACGAGAGACGAGAGACGAGAGACGAGAGAGGCGCATGCAGCGCAGTGTCATCCTGAGCGGAAAGCCGCAGGCTTGGAGTCGAAGGATCTGGGTCCGGCAAGATGAGGGCGCAGTGGATGTTGCGTTCCTTGCGCTTGTGGCCCATCACAAGACGCGGTTTGAAGCCCATGTCCGTGAGCGTCTGGTACATGTGCCATGTCATGCTGAAGCAGGTGCCCCCGCCCATCCAGGAATCGATATCATTCTGGTCGCTATCGTCAAGCTTGCGGGCGCCAGTCGCACTACCCGTCTGTTCCAGACGGATGATTTTCGTCAAGTTTTCGTAGGTGATGTTCGAAACTTGATTGCAGAGGTCCACGACCTTTTTCATATTCTCGGGGGTCATCGAGATTCCTTCAAATGTACTGTGTAAGGCGCCCCCGGCACTGAGGCCGGGGTGACAGAATTAATCTATTTCAGCGGGGATGCCGCCGAGCATTCCGCAAATTTCCGGGCCAATGACGCCATCCTGAATGGCGATGGTGAGCAAGCGCTGTTCAATTTCTTGCGGCGGGAAATGGAGACCATCTCCAAGAGTCGTCGCTTCTTGGACCAAGCGTTCGGCAAGGGCTGCATGGAGCGCGAGCGACGTATCGATGTACTTGAGATGCGTCGGTTCTTCGAGGATAAAATTCAAAGGTCCCTTGGCGTTGAGAACCTTTTCGGCAGGGATTTCGGCGCCATATTCGTCTTCGACGCCCATATTCGCAAGCACTGCCGACGTCGAAAGGAGCGCCTGCTGGATAACGGGCACCGCCAAAGCGCCAGCAATCCCCGTCGCCGTCACCACAAAGTCGGACGATGCAATGAGCGACGCCACCTCCGCACATTCATGACAATCGACCACGTTCACGTCATTCTGCAACAGCATCGTCGAAAAATCGCCCGCCGGCATGGAATTCTCCGAATTTTGCGTCTGCACCGACGACCGCAACCGATTCAAGTCCGTCACGACGGTCACACAGCAACCACGACGAACGCCCTGGAGCGCTATGCCGGAACCGACCTTGCCACTACCAAACACGAGGAGTCGCTTGCCTTCAAAATCATTTTCGGAAGCACGCCCGAATCCGAGCTGTTCCAGAGCCCTGAAATAGCCATCACCCGTCCCCAACGACGTTTCGATGCGCTTGACAATACCGCTATCGGCCACATAGACCGGCTTTTGGGCGTTTTTATAATACTGAACCCCCGAACGGGTGAGTTCCACAAAGCCAATTTTGGGGTGGAGGGAAGCAAAAGTCCCCGCACAGTCCAAAATCAAGTCCATAAACACGCCGTGGGATTCCGCTTCGAGCATTTCGGCCGGAGTCACAACAGAAACGCCCCATTCTCTCATAAAGTCCACAACATCTGGATCATTAAATTCCGAATAGCCCACGAGAAGGTTGGCACCACCCGCCACCAGAGCGCGGTATTCGGTCATAGTGTTGCGGTAAATCGGGGTCGCCACCAGCACGCGGAGGCCATCGAACGGGCGCGTGTGCGTCCATTCGGCTTCGAGTGCCGCAAGTGCGGGGTATTCATTCTTTAAATAGACGTCATCTAGAACAGAGGAGAGAATCGACTGTAAATTCATATGTGAAAATATAGGATATTAGAACATCTCTTTAAACTGTCATGCCTGCCTCCGAGCAGACATCTCCTATTCCGCAGGCACTTCCTATTTCTACAAACAAGTCTTTCCATTGCGGATTAAACTTTTCAACCAAATCCATTTTCCACTTACGTTTCCAACGCTTTAGCCTCTCCTCTCGCCTTATCGTATCCATAATGTTGAAGAAATGTTCATAGTAAACGAGGCAATCTGCATTATACCTTTCAGAAAAACCATCTTTCACCTTCATTTTATGTTCAAAAGTTCTTCTATACAAATCATTGCTTACACCAGTATAAAAGACAGTCTTGTATTTGTTCGTCAATATGTAAACGTAGTAGTTATTATTCATTGATACTCCTAGAAGGGGCTTCCTGCACAATTCTCACAGTTGTACTTTTGTCAAGCCCTACTTGATAGGGCTTCTCCATTTGGTTTTATAAGGAGATTCCCGCTCAAAGGCGGGAATGACAATGCATACCGGAAATAACAATGCGCGTCTGCTTATTTAACACGCTTTTTTCAGAGAAAATGACTAAGACTTTTTGATAAATAAATGTTACAAGAGGAGATTCCCCATCAAGTGGGGAAAGACAGTGCAGAAATCGGAACAAGAGGAGATTCCCGGTCATCCCCGTCAAGCGAGGACAGGCGCCGGGAATGACAGTGTCTGTGGCAGGGAATGACAATGCGTACTGTTGCATTACTATACAACAAAAAGAAATTTAACATGGGACGGTTCTTTATATATGGGGGTAAATTATTTTCGCATAATACTTATTAACAAGGTGTGGATAATGAACTACAAAAAATTTTCAACTGTTGCCATCGCTGCAGGTTTGTTTGCGACAGGTTACTCATTCGCCCAAGATGCAGAAATTGCAACCTGGTCGGGTTTCCGCAAGGGTGCAGCCTCCTTTACATTTGACGATGGCGCTCCGAGCCAAGTCACCGATGCCGCTCCGGTATTCGATAAGTACGGCTACAAGGGCACCTTCAACCTGGTTTATAACTGGAACCCCAACTGGAGCGGTTTCCAGGGTATGGCCGACAACGGTCACGAAATCGCAAGCCACAGCAATAGCCACGGCAACAACATGAGTGGCGAAGAAGCCTCTTCCAAGAAAAATATCGAAGGCAAGATCACGCAGAAGTACGGCATCGTCACGGTCGCCTACCCGAACTGCAACGTGCCTAACGAAAGCGCAGTTCTCCAGAACTACATCGTGGGCCGTATCTGCAACGGTAGCTGGCAAGGCATGTCCGACGCCATGAGCAAGGACGGTCCCTCCAACTGGGCAAAGACCCCGGCAATCATGACGGGTTCCGAAGGCCAGCTCAAGAGCACAAACGACTTTACCGGTCAAATGCAGAACGTCGTGAAGAGCAACGGCTGGGTCGCATTCCTCACGCACGGATTCCAGGGCAAGACCAACGGCAACGCCACCTACTCCCCAACCGACCTTGGCGCTATCGAAGGTGCTTTGAAGTGGGCAAAGGATAACGACAAGGACATTTGGGTGGCTCCGATGGGCTCTGTCGCCATGTACATCAAGGAACGCAAGGCTTCTAAGATTGAGCCACAGGACGGCGGTGCCGCAAACACCATGACGTTCGAACTCAAGCACTCTATCGCCGACAACATTTCCAAGTACGACTATCCGCTTTCCATCAAGGTGAAGACCGACTGGAGCAAGGTTGAAGTCACGCAGGGCGATGCCAAGCTCGAATCCAAAGTCGATGGCGGTTATGTTTACTTTGACGCCGTTCCGAACGCAGGCAAGATTGTCGTGAAGAACGCCGACGCCGCCGCTCCGGAATCTTCTAGCAGTGCAGAACCGCCGGCAAGTTCCAGCTCCAGCGAAATTGCCGAATCTTCTAGCTCCGAAGGACCCATCGCACTCCACCAGCCGGCATTTGACGGTCGCCACATCGCCGCTTACGTGGACGCAAGCGGTTACATCACCGTCCAGAACGCACAGGGCTTGAACATCACCGTGTTCAATAGCCTCGGTAACGTTGTCCGCACCACCAAGGGCATCGGTTGCGAACAGAAGGTATTCTCTGGCGCCAAGGGTATGTACGTCGTGAAAATCGGCAACAAGGCTTGGTCTTTGAATATCAAGTAGTTCAAAAAAGTTTGTGGTTTAGGGATAGCCCGCTCCGATTGGAGCGGGCTTCTTGTTTTTAGGGTTGGCATAAAAAAACTCCCACTCGGTGTTGAACTGAGCGGGAGCACTTTTCAATTTAAGGAGTTATGGGATGTTTTCTGACCACTGCACAACGGGAATGTGATCGATGGATTCAATATCAGACCTACAATTATAGACAATAAACGATGCGTACTTTTCCCAATAGGGATCATAGTAATCATCTTTTTCCAAAACACAAGTCAGCTTTGGATTAACCCCGGCTTCGACCCCACCCCTAAGATACGTCGCGTCTTCTTTTCCCAATTTTCCATCTAAAGCATCACAATCCTCTATAAATTGGACCAACATAAGAGAATCTCTTGTTTGAAGTCTTCTTATTTGAGATATTTTTTCTTGGAATTGGGATGGATCGCTATACGACTTTTCCACAGAAAATAAGTGGCTAAATTCATAAGAGTCACTAGTTATATGTACTACATCACCAACTCTAAGCGATTTATTTTCATTCACGCAAGCAATGTTATTTACATAGTGTACAATATCCGTCATAGCTTTCATAGCAGCCTGATTCATTGCAATCGGTCCATGCAGAACACCATTTTCATCCTGCATAGAATAATACCTCCACCCCTTAGCTTCTGTAATCGTTGTATCAAGGTAGTTCATATTAACCATTCGATTTTTTTCATTATTATAAATCGAATCACCATCGAACGTTTCTACAACTGTTAGCTGCAAAGTACTATCATGAGCCAAAAGAGCTGAAGTTGGAGCATTGGGCTTAGCCACTTCTTTCAACCTAGCCAGCATTACGCGTTGTACATCGCTACTTAATACAAATCCAGTCACAGTTGTTGTATCAGCCACTGTACTAGGCTGTTCATCAGCCCCAACCACCTTATTATCGGAACAAGCGGTAAAGGCGCCCATCACGCTCATGGCAGCGAGCGAAAACGGAATGATTTTTTTGATATTCATGGTTTCCTCCTTATACTTTTTCCGACAGCGGGAAAAGCTGTAGATTTAAACGATAAACTTGGTTGATTTTCTTAGATTCGCCGGCGATGGCGATAACTTTTTTGCGGAAGCGGTCCACCTCCTCGGAGATGCGCTTCACGGTAAATTCGTCGACGCCAATCGTCACGCCCGAAATGTTGCGTTCACCCGGAGCGATTTTTTCGATGGCTTCGCGGGCAAGGTCAATCATCTGGCCGTTCATAGAGCGGAGCGCAAGCTTAAGCGCTTCGCCCGATCCCGTGATAACTTTGTCTGTCTGTTCGTAAACGTTTTCGCCAAGCGCCTTGAGCAAATCGAGTTTCACCAAGAGCTTTAACGAATCACGGACTTGCTGCGCCGCGAACGTATGCTTGATTTTCTTGGCAATTTCACCCGGAAGTGCGCCAGGCATCAACGGAGCAAGTTCTCGAACAACAGAATTTACAGCCGATTCATAATAGTCAAACGCATCTGCATCCAACACCCGGGCGCGCTGTTCGTTTGCAAGGCCTTTCATTTTGAGGAACATCGCTTTTTTCTTGTCGTCGCCCTTTGCATTCGTGAATTCGACCATGAGCCTGAAATACTCCTGTTCAAATTCGTTCAGGTTCATCGCAGCCGCCACAAGCGGGACTCCCACACGGCTCAGCGAACTTTTGCCATCGCATACAAGTTTCAAGTACGATGGCGACGAGAATCCGGCGAGCTTGGAAAATACACGCCACGAGAACACGGATGTTCTTTTACGCCAATCAAAATAATCAAGCATGTACTTTCGGTAATCTTGATATTCGGTTATCGGTTTCATGTTTATCCTCCTTTCAAGGTCAAATATACCTCGTTCAGGACAACTTCACAATAGATAAAATGATACAAAATTTTTGATTTTTAGCAAAAATATGCAAATTTCAAAAATTTCGAAAATTTTAAAATTTTAATGAATCAGCAGTAGATACAGATGAATCAGAAAGACAAGAAGGAGATTCCCGCTCAGAGGCGGGAATGACAACACTGAAAGAATTGTGTAAGGTGATCCCGGCACAAGGGCCGGGATGACAATGCAGAAAGGACTGTGTAAGGCGATCCCGGAACAAGTCCGGGATGACAATGCAGAAAGGACTGTGTAAGGCGATCCCGGAACAAGTCCGGGATGACAATGCAGAAAGGACTGTGTAAGGCGATCCCGGCACAAGGGCCGGGATGACAATGCAGAAAGGACTGTGTAAGGTGATCCCGGCACAAGGGCCGGGATGACAATGCAGAAAGGACTGTGTAAGGTGATCCCGGAACAAGTCCGGGATGACAAATGCGGGATGACAATGCGTTTTTCTAAATTTGAGGTATGAAACCGTGGAAACTGTTGAGTTCAGAATTTTTGGTGGATGCGCCGTGGTTGAAGGTCGCAAAGGAAACATGCGAACTGCCAAACGGCAAGGTCATCGACGACTTTTATACGTTATGGCAACCAGATTGGGTTTTGATTCTCGCCCGCACGACTGAGGGCAAGTGGGTCATGACGGAACAGTACCGCCACGGGACAGGAAAGATTGCGCTTGAATTCCCGGCAGGAATCATCGACAAAGGCGAAACGCCTGAAGAGGCGGCGATCCGCGAATTGCAAGAAGAATGTGGGTACTGCTTGAAAGGTGACCCCGGCACAAAGGCCGGGGTGACAAACAACGAGGTGGTAAAGCAACAGGATCCGAGTAAGGCGACCCCGGAACATGTCCGGGGTGACATCAAGGCCGGGGTGACAGGCCGGGGTGACAGCATAACTTATCTTGGGTCGTTCTCAGTGAATCCGGATAGGCATCGCGGGAAATTCCATGTTGTGTTCATCGACGGCGTAGAACGCCTTGGCAAAACGAGCTTTGACGACACCGAGGACATCGAGACATTCCTATTTTCGGACGAGGAATTCCAGGCAAAAGTCGCAGACGGGACATTCAACCACCCGCTTCAAATTGCAGGCTACTTCAAGTGGAAACTGACTCAGAAGTAAAATACCCGCTAAAGATGCGCTCCATCCGCCTCCCGATTCTGATTCTCGGGCTGAACGGCGTTCCGGGCTATGCGCTTTTCAGGCATTTCAACAAACTATACGGAGCCGCCATAACTGCGCCAAACGCACACGAAAATATGCCCGGCGTCATCGGAATCCGCCCCGTCAAGCATCCATGCGTTTTTGGGGACAACGTCTTTGCGGTAGACGCCGAGGAAACGGAACACCTGGGCGAACTTTTCGAGCAATACCGTTTTGGGACCGTCATTGACGCGAGCGGAAACTGCGCCCTGAAGGCTTGCGAGTGCGACCCTGCGCGGAGCAGGCTTTTGAACTACAGCCAAGGAGTCGACGCTGCCACGTTCGCTGCCCGCTACAATGCGACACTCATCCGCATTTCGGCGGATATGGTCTTTAGCGGCGATGAGAAGACAAAGCCGAACCGTCCTTACGTCGAGACCGACCCCAAGGATCCCATCCACAATTACGGCAAGCACCAGGCAGAAGCCGAAGACGCCATAACAGCCATCAAGCCGGACGTCGTGATTCTCCGCGTGCCACTTCCGATGGACTACGCGCCAGGCGGTTGTGCCGGAGCCATCGACTGGATCACGTACCGGTTCCGCCCCGGTCGCCCAGCAACGCTTTTCACGGACGAATACCGCAACCCGCTTTCGGGTCCGGATCTTTGCCGCACCGTGCAGTACATCCTGGAACACGAATTCCCCGCCGGAATTTACAACTGCGGCGGCCCTCGAAAAGTGTCGCTTTACAACGTCGGGCAAATCGTCAACGCGGTCGGCGGGTACCCCGCAGAACTCCTCCACGGCGTGCCGCGCATCGAAGGAGGCCCGATGCCTCCGCGCGTGGGCGACATCAGCATCAATTCCGAAAAGCTTTACCGACTGCTGCCACCGGGATTTATCAAGCCGTGGCCTGCCTTCGACTGGCTTGTCCCCGACAGTTTCGATTGGCACAAGACTTTCGGCCGAGACATCACGGACAAAAGCAGGATGGGTAGCGACGAAGCGATCACCCACCTACTCGTCAACGGGATCGAAGCCCAGTAACGACCTATTCAACAACGTACGGAAAATTATTCCGACACGGTCAGACGGCCACCGCCCCGCTTTTTCGAAGTCTTCATAAGCTTCTCGGCAGTTGCGATGAGTTCATCATAGTTCTTCGCCTGGTCACAATCCACAACGGCACCCATCGATAGCGTCGGGGCTCCCGCCTCCGACGACACCGTCACAGATACCTTATCGTAAATCTGCTGCGCACGGTCATACATATAGCCCGGCGGAGTATCCTTTTCAAAGAAGAGCATCGCTACAAAACGGTCCTTGCCCAGACGGCACGCCATATCGTGATCGCGCAAGGAATCGTTCAACGCTTCGGAAATAAGCAGCAAGAAACCTTCACCCGCTTCGCGGCCCCTGCTTTCGCAGAACTTTTCATAGCCGTCCACGTCGACAGCCAGCGCCATCACCCTGTACTTGCCATACGTTATCTTTTCTTCGGCATCTCTCCGGAATGTTTCGGAATTCAGGAGACCCGTAAGCGCATCCTTGATGGAGGGATTTTCTAGAAGCCTCATACGGGCGGCAGCCGCTTCCTTCGCTTCGCCCTTCATCATCATCATGGCATAAGTGTTAGAGCTGTTCGTGACGATAATTTCAGAACGCGTTTCACGGCTGACAGAATCATAGAACACCTTTCCAATACAGAACACGTAAATAACGGTTCCGTCCTTGCGTTTGAGGCGGTGTTCGCAATACAGCATCGGATTCTTGGCAAGGACCTCGGAAACCAGGCAGAGGTATTCCGTCAGGTCTTCTTCCGGAATCAAGTCCATTTGACGCAACGATTTTGCCCGGACATCATCCATCGTAAATCCCGTCATTTTTTCGAAGTTCTCGTCCACTTCGATAATGGCATTATGGATATCGAGAATGTATCGGGTAAACATCACATTGTGGACGTGATGCAACGACCTGTTATTTTCGTCACCCTTCTTTTTCGAGCGATTGATAACTTCATCAAATATGGGATCGAACCTGTCTTCGTCAGGTTTTACATCCTTTGCAACGTCACGACAGATGGTAACAAACTCGGAAACAAGGTACGGATCGAACTGCGTACCGGCACAACGTTCAAGTTCGGCAATCGCTTCTCCGATGGGGCGTGCCGCCCTGTAAGAACGGTTGCTGACCATGGCATCGAACGAATCGACAACGGCAATGATTCTGGACAAAAGCGGAATCTGCTCGCCCTTGAGTCCATCGGGATAACCGAGACCATCCCAGCGTTCGTGATGGTGCAAAATCATATCTGCAATTTCGACCAGGCCCTTGGAACTCTTGGCAATCTCGTAGCCCTTTTTCGCATGGGTCTTGATGGTATTCCATTCTTCGCTCGAAAGCTTGCCCGGCTTATTGAGGATATCTAGCGGAATGCCGATTTTACCGATATCGTGCAAAAGGCACAAGAGCGAAAGATTACTCTGCTGCTTATCGGACAGGCCAATTTGACGGCCAAGCGCGGCACCCATACGCTGCGTGCGTCTAACGTGGGCCTCAGTATCGCTATCGCATTCCTGCAAGGCTCGCACAAGCGAAGTCAAAAGTTCCGAATGCGCGGAACTCCTGTCGAGCAGTTTCTTTTGCAGCAACGTGTGCGTCGCCGAATCAATCGCATCAACAATATTCGTGTTCCACGTCGTGGCGCCATCGACGGCATACTGGAAGCTCGACTGAACCTTTTTCTTTACGATTTCCATCCGTTCGTTGACTTCGGCAAGTTCCATATAGTCGCAAACGACGACAAGCTTTGCATCTTCGCCACGCACAAAGCAGGATCCCTGCGGGAAGGCCTCGCGCAAGGCATCGGCCATAGCGATCACCAAGCGGTCACCAGCATTATGGCCCTTCATATTATTTATACGGGACAAGTTATTCAGGTCACAGACAACAACCGTCAACGGATAAGTGAACTGCGTGGTGTCCTTGGACACAAAATTCTTGAAGTGTTCCCAGCTATGGAACCCCGTCAGCAAATCCGTGCGCACCACCGTATCAGAAACCACAAACAAATTTCCTACCGGACAGTCGCCCTCTCCCTTGATTTTACGGAAATCGCAACGTATCGGCTGAATCTTATCGTCTCGGTTCACAAAGCCCTGAGTAGAATAGACCTCGGCCGTCTCGGAATAGAAATCAGAGATGTTGCAAAGCTTCATGAATTCTTTTTGCGTCAACGAGACATTAAGATCAATCCCAGCCAAAAGCTGTTCGGCCATTTTATTGTGAACTATCAACACGCCCTTATAATCAAAAAGAACCACCCCACGATCGATATTCTTGAAAATGTTGTCGTTAAAGTAGTTGATCAGGTCAATCACCGCAAACCGGCATGAATACCAGTACACGCAAACCGGGAGCAGGCAATAAAACTCAATGGAATAATCCAGCTCAAGATTCGTAAACTTGTCTAGCAAGGCATTGATCAAAAGCAGGACGGCCACAATGACGCTCGGCCCGATGTAACGCCTTCTGTAGACCCTCGGCTCACGGACATAACGGTAGAGCATGAGCCCAATGGATGCGGCAAACATCGTAAACACAAGCGCAAGATGGAAAACATAAAAAGAGCTTTTTTCTGAAACGGATAAAAGCATCCGTTCTGAAACCGATTCAAGCCCAATGGCCCACGGGTAAAACGGATTGACAATCCAGATGACGGCATCGAGGACAAAACCCAGCAAGAAACAGCGCAACAACAAGCGAGCCCACTTATTCTCGGACAAACAGGTAAAATGTACCGAGAACTGTACAAAACTGAACATCGCCGCAGCAACGCTCACAAGGCAAAGGCTAGTCCACACCATAAAGGCGCCACTGCTTTCGATAAAAAGCCGCCCGATGTAAAAAACGACAGCGAATACGCCAAAAACGGTCCCGGCGGCAAGGCGATTCAGTTCCTCACGCTTTGACCGAAACGAAACCACGGCCTGATACAAAGCCGCAACAATAAACACAAGGGATATAACTATAAAGGCAACAGTACTTCTATCCATATTCTCCCCGTCCGATTATTTTCTGAAACTCTTTTTGAAAATAATCTTTTTTATCCGTATGTGAAAAAGAAATCGAACAAAATGGGCGTTTTCAAGCCCTAAAAACGGTGTTTTTCGATTAAAACTGCCGTTTTAACGAAATTTTTCAACGAATTCGTTATGGATTTTCTTGTCGCCGTACTTGTCTTCGGGCAAGTGGAGTTCTTCGGAAGTATAACCGCTACGGAGACCCGTCAGGACGATTTTTCGTGACGGTTCATCATAGCGAAAATCGACGCGGAACGTGCGGTAGGCAAGTATGCCAGTCTTGGCGATTTCGTCAATTTCGAGACGGCGGCGGGTATCGTCAAACGGACCGCGCGTGAGCTGGATTTCGACAAAACTCAAGATGTCGAACGGGGAATTTTCGCGAAGCCATTGGATGCGTTCGTCAAAGGCGGGAGTCGTCTCGATGGTCCACAAGTCGCGTTCCTGGT
>Ga0310786_10007551_pt1 | contig 14161 bp, 10 predicted proteins | sample AusTroGonzalo_MG_FD_203881 | JGI IMG/M metagenome (GOLD analysis project Ga0310786, IMG submission 203881) | Bovine rumen microbial communities from tropical cattle in Woodstock, Queensland, Australia - Gonzalo_03 (v2) (version 2) | ecosystem: Host-associated > Mammals > Digestive system >... | reverse complement strand
CTTCACTGAGTTGAACACTGCGGTGTTAACCTTCTTTGCGTTTGCACTGATTGCGATAACTGCTGCGAGAGCGATGGTGATAAACTTTTTCATAATTGTGATGTTTTTATTTGTTATTAATTATTGTCTTTGTTTTTATGAATGCGTCGTTCCTTTTGGTTGACGATGCAAAGTTACGGCCTTTTGTGATGGGTTTCAAACTGAAAATCCCCAAACAGTAGGGGATTTCCTATAACAGATATAGGGATGTGGATTTAAACCTTTCGCAACATCTTGATTGTGAACAGATAAGTATGTATAGGAAGCCCATCCGGTACAAATAATAACAAAGAAAAATATTTTTCCAGTAAGGCAATTATTTTCCCAACTGGGCTCTAAGAACCATTGTAATGTACGCATTTCTCAAGTGTCATCCTTAAGGAAAGAAGCTAACAATATGTCAATCCGGAAAGACTGCGACAGGCTGTCGCAGAATTGCATCATACTCTGATTTTTGAATCTGGATGGTGATTTTTCTTAAAAATAAGAAGGGCTTTTACACAATAAATGACATAAAATGTAGTTATTATTAGTGTATGAGACGAAGAATATTCGTGGCTTTCGCTCTTCTGACGGCGGTGATGCTGGAGGTGAGGGCGCAGTGGGATGTGCAGTTTTCGGACTACACAGCCCTGAAGTCGTTTTATAACCCTGCGGTGTCGGGTACGGATGGGAAGCTGAATGTGGCGGTGGCGTATTCGATGCAGAAGGTGGGGTATGACGATGCGCCTGCGACGTTGTATGCTGGGGCGGATCTGCCGGTCTATTTCCTGAATCCCCATCATGGGGCAGGTGTGAGTTTCTTCAACGATAACATCGGTATTTTCAGTACCACGAGGATTGGTTTGCAGTATGCCTACAACATCAAGTTGAGCAAGAAGGGTAAGTTGGCGATTGGTGTTCAGGGGGCGATGTTGAATGAGAAGATCAACCCGAAAAAGATGACGTTGGAGGATAACAGCGACCCTGCGTTCCCTACGTCTGAGGTGAAGGGCAACAAGATTGATATGGGTGTGGGTTTGTATTATTATCACCCGATCATGTGGCTTGGAGCGTCCTCGCAACACCTGCTGGCACCAGCGGTTTGGTTGGATGAAAGGTATGAGGTGGAGGTGCCAAGAATGTATTATTTGATGGGTGGATGCAATATTAAATTGAGAAATTCGTTATTATCCTTGCAACCGTCCTTCTTGGTGCAGTCGGATATGGACAGGTGGAGAGAGGATGTGCAGTGCAAAGTGACCTACGAACGTGATGAGAAGAAGTTTTATGGTGGTGTGGGTTACAGCCCCAACACATCGGTGATATTCATGGTGGGAGGCATGTTCCACGGTGTCAATCTTGGTTACAATTACCAGATGTACACGTCGGGTGTGGGGCTGATTCACGGAAGTCATGAGTTGGTGGTGGGTTATCAGACCGACCTTGACCTGTTTAAGAAGGGTAGGAACAAGCACCAGAGTGTGAGATGGCTTTGAGAGGTGAGAGGTTAGAGGTTAGCGGTTAGCGTTTGGCATTGAAAATTTAGAGATAATAGATAAAAGATAAGATAACGATGAAAAAATTATTGTTTGCTATAGGTACAGTGGTCTTCGCCCTTGTGGTGGCATCCTGTTTCTCCAGCAAGGGAGGCTCGAGTGCGACTGGCGGTGAAGTGACTGGCGTGAGCGGTACGTCGATGGGCGAGCCTGCTCCTTATGGCATGGTATTGGTGAAACGCGGAAGCCTCAAGATGGGTACGGAGAATACCGACAGTCTTTGGGGTAAGGATGTGCCGACCAGGGACATCAGCGTGGATGCGTTTTGGATGGACGAGAAGGAGGTCACGAACTCCATGTATCGTCAGTTTGTCTATTGGGTGCGCGACTCCATCATTCGCGAACGTCTTGCCGACCCTGCATACGGTGGTGACGAGAGTTACAAGATTGAGGAGGACAAGTATGGTGAGCCTGTCACCCCGCATCTGAACTGGAACAAGGCTTTGCCACGTAATCCGGACGAGGATCAGGAACGTGCCATCGAGAGTGTCTATACCCACCATCCTGTGACGGGTGAGAAGATGCTGGACGTGAAGCAGCTGAACTACCGCTATGAGGTGTTCGACTATGTGACGGCTGCCAAGCGCAAGTATCGCCTCGACCCCAAGGAACGTAATCTCAACACGGACTTCCAGAATGACCAGGAAGAGGTGGTGATGATTTCGAAGGACACGGCATATGTGGATGAAGATGGTGTCATCCATCGTGAGACCATCACACGTCCGCTCAGCAGCATGTGGGATTTCCTGAATACATATATAGTAAATGTGTATCCCGACACCACTTGCTGGATCAACGACTTCCAGAATGCGGAGAACGAGGTGTACATGCGCCTTTACTTCACACATTCCAACTATAACGAATATCCAGTGGTGGGTGTGAACTGGGAACAGGCCAACGCATTCTGCAACTGGCGCACCGACTTCCTCCTGAAGGGCTTGGGCTCTCAGGCGAAGTTCATCCAGCGTTACCGTCTGCCGACCGAAGCCGAGTGGGAGTTTGCCGCTCGTGGAAAGGACGGCAACGAACTGCCCTGGCAACAGGATGGTGTGTCGAGCGACAAGGGTTGCTACTATGCCAACTTCAAGCCAGACCGAGGCAACTACACGAAGGACGGTAACCTCATCACTTCGAAGACGGGCATCTACAGCGCCAACTCCAATGGTCTCTACGATATGGCTGGTAATGTGGCAGAGTGGACAAGCACCGTCTATACAGAGGCTGGTGTGCTCTCGATGAGCGATATGAACCCGACCCTCACCTACAATGCGGCCAAGGAAGACCCATACGCGCTGAAGAAGAAGAGTGTGCGTGGTGGTTCGTGGAAAGACCCTGAGAGTTTCATCAAGAGTGTATGGCGCTCGTATGAGTATCAGAATGTGGGACGTTCCTTCGTGGGCTTCCGTTGCGTGAGGTCACAGTTGGGAACTGCATCAAAACAGAAAAAATAATAAACTAAAAACTAATAACTAAAAACTAAAAGTGAAAGTATCTGCCATCCGGATAGCAAGTAACTTAAACTTTTAACTTTTAGTTTTTAACTTTTAACTTCAAGATTATGGCAACACAATATACAGGCATACAGAAGTGGCTCCGCACCAAGCGTGGTCAGACTTTCTTGAACTATGCATACAGCTGGGGTGCATCCGTCGTGATTGCAGGTGCCCTGTTCAAACTCACCCACCAGGAAGGAGCAGACATCATGCTTTGGCTCGGTATGGGTACTGAGGTCATCGTGTTCTTCCTTGCTGGTTTCGAACCACAGGAGAGTATGGATGCACAAGAATTGGCTGAGGAGGTGGCTGAGAATGCAGCCATTGCAGCACAGACCAACGCTGCTCTCTCAGAAGAGACCGTTGCAGCTCTGGCCAATGCCGCCACAGGTATGGCCAACGCTCCTATCGGAGGTGGCACTGTGGTGATTGGTGGTGGCGGCGTGCCGAGTGGAGGCACGATTGTCATCAATGGTGGAGGTGGAACAGGTGATGCTGGTTCGACTGATGAATCTGGTGCAGCTCCAGCAGCTCCTATCGATGCTGCCCAGTTGGCTGAGAACATCTCTTCTGCTCCAGTCTTCCGTTCTGCTCAGTTCCAGAGCATGGCACCTGAGATGCAGGAGGCTACCAAGGCCTATGTGGAACAGCTCACAGAACTCACTGAGACCCTTAAGGAGGTGGCAGAGCAGAGCGCTCGTCTCACACGCGACTCTGAGGAGATGGAGAACATGAACCGCACGCTCACAGGCATCAACCGCTTCTATGAGATGCAGTTGAAGAGTGTCGGCACGCAGTCGGCTACAATCGACGAGGTGAATGAGCAGACCAAGAAGCTGGCCGCTCAGCTCCAGGAACTCAACGAGGTATATACCAAGATGGTTGAAGCACTCAAAATGAAAATCGCATGATCAGAAAGAAGTTAAGTCCACGTCAGAAGATGATCAATCTGATGTACGTTGTGCTCATGGCAATGCTGGCGCTCAACGTGTCATCCGATGTGCTCGAAGGCTTCTCGCTCGTGGATGAAGGTTTGAATCGCACCAAGACCAACTCGACCACCCAGAACGAGGCGATCTACAAGGAGATGGAAGCTGCCATGAAGCAGAATCCGGAGAAGACGCGCCAGTGGTATGAGAAGGCACAACAAGTGCGCAAGATGTCCGACTCGCTCTACACCTTTGCAGAGAACCTGAAGTGGGAGATCGTGCGTGAGGCTGATGGTAGCGATGCAGACATCAACAACATAGAAGGCCGTGACAACCTGGAAGCAGCCACACACGTCATGCTGGCAGCGGGTGTAGGCAAGGGCGGTCAGTTGAAGAGGGCGATAGAACAATATCGTGATGGCATCACAGCGATGATCAACGATGAGAATCAGAAGAAGATCATCCGTTCCAACCTCTCCACCGATGTGCCCAAGAAGGCCAAGTTGATGGGTAAGAACTGGCAGGAATACATGTTCGAGAACACCCCTGTGGCAGCCGCAGTCACCCTGCTCACCAAACTGCAGACCGACGTGCGTCATGCTGAGGGCGAGATGCTCCACCAGTTGGTTGCCAACATCGACGTGAAGGATGTGCGTGTGAACGAGATTCAGGCACTCGTCATCCCCAGTTCGCAGACTGTGGTGCGTGGTGGCAAGTTCTCCGCCCAGATTATCATGGCGGCCGTTGATACCACCCAGCGTCCTGAGATTTATGTAGGCAACACCCTGCTCAAGTCCGAGAATGGACGTTACGAGACCATCTGTGGTTCTACAGGTGACTTCACCCTCAAGGGTTACTTGGTGATGAGGAACGGTAATGGCGAGACCATCCGTCGCGAGTTCTCCCAGCCCTACACCGTTGTGGAACCATCGGCAACCGTGAGTGCCACGATGATGAATGTGCTCTATGCCGGTTATCAGAACCCCATCAGTGTCAGTGTGCCTGGTGTGCCGAACAACAAGATCAGTCTCTCCATGACCAACGGAACGCTGACGCATAAGGAGGGTGGCAATTATGTCGCCGTACCGACCAATATTGGTGAGAACGCCGTCACCTTCACTGTCACAGCCCAGAACGAGGGTCGTCAGCAGGAGATGGGCAAGTTCACCTTCAATGTCCGTAAGCTCCCAGACCCGACGGGTTATCTCGACTACACCGACTCCAAGGGCAACAGTACCCGTTTCAAGGGCGGACGCATCTCCAAGCAAGCCGTCCTCTCGGCAGGAGGCATCGGAGCCGCCATCGACGACGGTCTGCTCAACATCTCCTTCCGTGTACTTGGATTCGAGACCCGTTTCTCTGACAACATGGGCAATATGGTGAATGAAGTCAGCAACTCGGCCTCCTTCACACCTAACCAGATTGCACGTATCCGTACCCTCACCCGAGGCAAACTCTTCAACATTAGCCGCATCCGAGTCATCGGTCCCGACGGCATCGAAAGAACGCTCATTTCCCCCGTGGAAGTCATTATAAACTAAAAACTAACAACTAAAAACTAAAAAGTGAAAGTATCCACCATCCGGATAGCGAGTAACTTAAACTTTTAACTTTTAGTTTTTAACTTTTAACTTTCAATATGAAACGAATCATATTCATATTAGTGGCAATTAGTATGGCGGGCACGATGGTTGCCCAGCCACAGAAAAGTCGTGTGCAGAATGCCAGAACCACCACTGCCGCCAAAAACACCAACACAGCAGCCACAGGAACCAGCCGCGCAAGCCTGATGTTCCCCACCGCTGTGGATGTGCCCGAAGACCCCACTTGGCGACGCGACATCTACCGTTCCATCGACTTGACCAAGGACGAGAACGCTGCCCTCTACTATCCCGTGGAGCCACAAGGCAACAGCATGAACCTCTTTACCCTCCTCTTCAAGTTGCTCAATGCTGGTAAGATTCCCGCCTACGAGTATCAGTTGGATGGTTTGGAGCATTTCGACCAGAGCAACCGCCTCCACTTCAAGGACATGCTCGACCGTCAGGAAATCGCCTACCTAGTCGATGGCAACAGCATCAAGGTGGATCAGGCCGACGTCCCCTCTGCCGACGTGCTCAGCTACTTTGTGAAGGAGAGTTCCTACTACGACCAGAACACCGCCACTTATCATAGCCGCATCGTGGCACTCTGTCCTGTGATGCACCGTGCAGCCGATGAGTTCGCCATCAGAAGTTACGTGGGTGAAGACGAAGAAGAAGAGTCTGTGCAGAACCAGAACGTGCAGAAGTTCCCCCTCTTCTGGGTGAAGTACGATGATGTCAAGACCTACCTTAGTGGACAGGACGTGATGACCAGCAACCTCAACAACGCTGCCAAGATGTCCATTGACGACTTCTTCTCCACCAACCACTACAAGGGTGACATCTACATGACCACCAACATGCAGAACAAGTCCCTGCAGCAGTACTGTGCCACCGACTCCCTCCTGAAGAAGGAGCAGACCCGCATCGAGAAGCAGATCTCCGATTTCGAGGAGCACATCTGGACTACCCCCATCGACTCTGTCGAACAGGCACGCCGTGACTCCATCGCCGCCGCTTCTGTCAAGGGCAAGAAGGCCAAGGCAGCCACCGACAAAGCCTCCTCATCTGCAGCCCGCAGCAGTCGCCGTGCCTCTGCCTCCTCCGGCAAGGAGAAGTCAGGCGGTTCATCAGGTGGTGGCAATAGCGGTGCCCCACGTGTGTCTGTCAGAAGACAAAGACATTAGGAGGTTAGAGGTAAGAAGTAAGAGGTGAGAGGTTAGAGGTTATGGTTCGGACTGACGTGTTGATTGTGGGTGCTGGTCCTGCTGGATCGATGTGCGCTTACCTGCTCAAGAAAGCAGGAGTGGATTGTCTGCTGATCGACCATGCCACCTTTCCCCGTGACAAGATCTGCGGAGGCGGATTGACTTATAAGACTTGGCATTTGCTCGACCAGCTCATGCCAGGTTTTCGTTATGACTACAACCCCGTCACCCGCATCCGTCTCTCCGTCGATGGCAAGGCACAATGCACCTTCGACATCGAGCACCCCATCCGCATCGTCCAGCGTAAGCTGTTCGACCATGCCCTCCTCCAGCAATACCTCGCCCTCGGAGGTACCTTTCAGCAGGGTGCCCTGGGGCAGATAGAGGAACAACCCGACGGCAGCATCGCCGTCACCCTGAAATCAGGCCAGCGCATCACCTGTCAGTATATCGTCGGAGCCGACGGCAGCAACAGTCAGGTGCGCCGATACCTCAAGCCCGACACCGACCGGGGCATCCTCGCTATGGAGCAATACATGGAGAAACAGGACGACTGCATCGAAGTCCTCCTCTCCCAATCCTACGACGCTGGTGGCTACTTCTACCGTTTCCCCAACCAATCCTTCGATGTGGTCGGTTTTGGCGACTACACCACCACCCCCGAGAAATTCCGTCGCATCATGCAGGAGAACAACATCCCCGAAGGTAAAGCACGCGGCGCCTACATCTACTCATCCCTCGACTATCCCCTCCATCCCCACATCCTTCTCATCGGCGACGCCGGCGGCTTTGCCAACCGCATCACCTACGAAGGCATCTACAACGCTTTCTGCACCGCCCAGCATGCCGCAACCGCCATCATCACCCACCGTCCCTTCTGTGACACCAATGCCCCCGTCTTCCGCCGCATCCGTCGCGAAGAGACCCTCTGCAAACTCTTCTACAGCCCCTTCAGCTTCACCATTCTCCGATGGATGTGCCATCACCCCCACCTCATCAAAACCATCTTCGACAGGAAGATGAGAGGCTGAGGTAACCTCCCGACAAATTTTTGCAACGCCAGCGTAAGTATGGCAATCGAAAGAGCCGTACCTTTGTAGTCGATTTATCAATTACTCCAAAACCCATTCATGATGAAAAGACTACTCATGATGGCCGCAACGGCATTGGCGATGCTGACGGCCACAGCACAACAAACCAGATTCTGTATTGCCCAAGATAGCAAAACCGCCCCCATCCTCGTGGACACCAACGATTGGAAAGGTGTCATCAGGGCAGCCCAAGACCTCGGTGACGATGTCCGCAAAGTCACAGGAACCCCCTCCGAAGTCGTTGAGACCTCCCAATTTTCAACTTTCAATTCTCAATTTTCAATTCTCGTCGGCACCATCGGCAAAAGCAAACTCATCGACCAGCTCATCAAGCAGAAGAAGATAGACGTGAAGCAGGTGCGAGGTCAATGGGAATCCTACCTCATTGACGTGGTCGACGGTCATCTGGTCATTGCAGGCAGTGACAAACGTGGCACCATCTACGGCATCTACGAGATTTCCCAACGCATCGGCGTCTCACCTTGGTATTGGATGGCCGACGCCCCCGTAGTCCATCACGACGAAGTCTATTACGACGCAGGCCGCATCGTGCAACCCTCTCCAAAAGTCAAATATCGTGGCATCTTCATCAACGATGAATGGCCATCCTTCGGCACCTGGTGCAACAACCACTTCGGCGGCGTGAACGCCAAAGCCTACGCCCACATCTTCGAACTCCTCCTGCGACTGAAAGCCAACTACTTCTGGCCAGCCATGTGGGCAACTGCCTTCAACGAAGACGACCCCGAGAGTCCACGACTCGCCGACGAGATGGGTATCGTCATGGGCACCTCCCACCACGAACCTATGATGCGAGCCCACAAGGAATACACCTCCCGTCGTGAGGAAGTGGGCCCCTGGGACTACGCCACTAACAAGGAACGCGTGGACAAGTTCTTCCGTGAAGGCATGGAGCGCAACAAGTCGTACGACAACCTCGTCACCATCGGTATGCGTGGCGATGGTGATGTGGCGATGGGTTCTGGCGACGATACCGAAAACATGAAGACCTTAGCCAAGGTGATAGAAGGTCAGCGCAACATCATCAAGGACATTTATGGTAAGCCCGATGCCGTGCCACAGTTGTGGGCTATCTTCACCGAAGTGCAACGATACTACGACGCAGGTTTCACTGTACCTGATGATGTGACCCTCCTCCTCTGCGACAATAACTGGGGCTACATCCGTCGCAAAGGACGTGACTTCGAGCGTAAGCGCAAGGGCGGACTTGGCCTCTATTACCACATCGACATGAACGGCGGTCCCTGGAACGACCGATGGGTCAACACCACCACCGTACCCAAACTCCGCGAACAGCTTAACCTCGCCTACCAGTCGGGCATCGACCGCATCTGGATCATCAACGTCGGCGACCTGAAACCCAAGGAGATGCCGATAGACTTCATCATGCACTATGCATGGAACCCCGATGCCATCCAACCAGGCGACGAACAGGCATGGCTCGAAAGTTTCACCCGCAGCATCTTTGGAGAAGCCTATGCCCAAGAGACCGCCGACATTATCGCCAAATACTCGAAATACAATTTGTGGCGCAAAGCCGAAGTGCAAGTGCCCGGCATATACAATCAGGAAGAGATGCTGAGGGTCAACAACCTCTGGCAAGCCCTCGTCTTGCGTTGTGAGGCGCTGAAGGAACAGCTCCCCCCAGAGGCACAGGACGCTTTCTACCAGTTGGTTTATTATCCCGTTGTAGCCAGTGCCGGAGTGGCACAAATCTACAACTGTGCCACGATGGGCGACAGCCTCACCATCAACGAACTCATGAAGAAAGACCAGCGCCTCACCGACTACTACAACAAGCACCTCGCAGGCGGCAAATGGGACGGCATGATGCTCGACAACCACATTGGTTACACCCAGTGGTCCATCCCCAACAGCAACCGTCACCCCATGACCTTAGGATTCAGGGTCACGCACAACCTGACTCCCTCCGCCGACTCGAAAGAATACACAATCCCCGCCTACCGCTATGTTCGCAAAGATGAAGGTTGGATCTTCCTCCCCGATCTCGGCAGGGGTAAAGGATGCATGGGCGCCAAGGACGTAATGAAGGAATATCCACAAGGAGGGCCTGCCCTCGAATACGAAGTGGAACTAGCCACCCCTCAGCCCTCAATCGCTATAGGCATCCTTCCCACCCAAGACATCCTGCCTGCACGCGGATTGCGATTGGGAGTACAGCTCGACGACTACCCCATGCAGGTGATAGATGCCCGTCAAGGAATAGTTGACACCTTTGGTGAGTACACCAAACAGAACCTTGCCGTATCGAAAGTATTGAAACCTCTGCCCTCTCGCAATCATCTCGCCCTGAGCGGATGGATGAACGGACGTCCATTACCCCGTCGTGACGAAGTGTTCGACAACATCCGTTGGCTCGAAGTGCCCCTCAATGACACTCCAGGCAAGCACACCCTCAAACTCGTCATGATTGACCCCGAAATCGTGGTAGAGCAGCTGGTTGTCAACCCCGACAATCATCATTACAGTTACTTTGGCAAAGATTTTTGGTCTTTTCAATAAAAAGTTGTATCTTTGCGAACTAAATCAAATTTACCAACTCAACCTATGAAGAAAAATCAGTAATACTAATGCTTATGAACTTCTTGGAAGAAAAAATTTTGCTGGATGGTGCTATCAAGCAGGGAAACATCCTAAAAATAGATAGTTTCCTAAACCATCAGATTGATATTGACATCATACGCCAGATAGCATATGAGTTGAAACGTCGATTCAAAGGTGTGGAAGTGACCAAAGTCCTTACCATCGAAGCTAGTGGCATTGCTATTGCCACGATGTTGGGTAATCTTTATGATGTTCCTGTGGTTTTTGCCAAGAAGAGTGAGACGGCGAATAGTACGGATGACAAGTATGTGTCGCAGGCTTATTCCTTCACGCACAAGAAGATGAACAGCGTGTTTGTTTCTCGTCCCTATCTGCAAGCTTCTGACAGAGTGCTGATTGTGGATGATTTCCTGGCTGACGGACAGGCTGCTTTGGCCCTGATGGACTTGGTGCATCAGGCTGGTGGCAAGGTGTCAGGCGTTGGCATCGCTGTGGAGAAGGGACAGCAAAAGGGCGGAAGGATGCTACGTGAGATGGGTTGCAAGCTGGAGTCTATCGCCATTGTTGAGGAGATGGATTGGGAAAAGCAGACCATCCAGTTCCGCGAGCAACCCAAAAGAAAACTTGGGAAGACAAATCTGAAGAAGAAATAACCTCGTCAATAACTGATTGCAATGGAAAACAAGGGTAGTCTCTATGAATTGAATGGGCGTATTCCTTTGGCACAAGCAGTTCCGTTTGGTTTGCAGCATGTGCTCGCCATGTTCGTGTCTAACATCACGCCAATCATCATTCTTGCCAATGTGGTGGGCATTGACGCTACGCTTAGTGGCGTTCTTATCCAGAACTGTATGGTGATAGCGGGCATTGGAACGCTGATACAGCTTTATCCCATCTGGCGCATCGGTTCTCGGCTTCCCATCGTGATGGGTATCAGTTTTACCTTCTTGTCCCTTTCCATCTTTATCGGAACCACCTACGGAATGGGCACACTAATGGGTGCTGTTATTGTGGGAGGTGTCGTGGAAGGTGTGATGGGTCTTCTGGCCAAGTACTGGATTAAATTGGTGCCGCACGTGGTGGCTGCTACGGTGGTGACAGCCATTGGATTCTCGCTGTTGCCCATTGGCGCCAACTCCTTTGCAGGAGGTCAGGGTGCAGCAGATTTTGGTTCTTTGAACAACTGGATTGTGGGTACGTTCACTTTGTTGGTGTGTTTAGGCTTTCAGGTCTTTGCTAAGGGCTTCCTCCGTTCCCTCTCGGTGCTGATGGGTTTGATTGCAGGATATATCTTGGCAGTGTGCATGGGCATGGTTGATTTCTCAGGTCTTCACCATGCAGGCATCATCTCCTTACCTACTTTCATGCCTTTCAAACCTGAGTTTAATTTAGGTGCCATCCTCTCTGTGCTTGCCATCTATTTCGTTTCTGCCACAGAGACAATTGGTGACACGAGTGCTCTGTGTTCCAGTGCGTTGCATCGTCAGCCGCATAAGGTGGAAATGGGTAATAGTATCTGTTGTGATGGATTTGTGAGTTGCATCGCAGGCCTTTTTGGTTGTACGCCCATCACTTCTTTCAGTCAGAATGTGGGTTTGGCGGCCATGTCAGGCGTGGTGAACCGTTTTGCCATCGCCACGGGAGCTTGCATCATGATAGCAGGAGGTGTGTTCCCTGTGGTGGGAGCTTTGCTTGCCACAATCCCGCAGGCTGTGTTGGGAGGATGTTCCATCATGATGTTTGGTTCCATCATGCTGGCAGGTTTTGGCATGTTGTCTCGTTGTGGCTTTGGACATCGTAACATGATTATCGTGGCACTTTCGTTGAGTGTAGGCATTGGATTCACACAGGCGACAGGCATGTTCTCCATCTTCCCCCAGATTGTGCAGACTGTTTTTGCCGAGAATTGTGTGGCTGTGGTGTTCCTTCTAGCCGTCCTTCTCAACCTGGTATTGCCTAAGGAGAAGGTCAAAGTTGACTGAAAACAACTGAAAAGCCTTGGAGTCGAACGACTTTAGGGCTTTTCTTTGCATTTTTTCCATGAAAAAGTTGTACCTTTATGGCCAATATGTATTTATAACCTCATTCTATCCAATATGAAGAAAACCATTTTTTTGTTGTTGTGGGCGCTGGTGGGATTGGCGACCATGGCTTGTGCCCAGGAGGGGACAAGCGGCTATCAGGTGTTTCATGAGACGGACACCATCTGGCATTTCGGCTATCAGGGTGTGAACCTTTACAGCCGCAAGATGCATCGCATCGACATCGCCTATCCGTCATCGGACAAGGATGGGAATCCCGTCACGCTGAGTGGCTATGTGTGCATCCCCGACGAGGTTTATAGCGGCGCCATGCCTTGCGACGGCATGCTCATCTATAACCACTACACCAACTTGGCGCCCTACGAGGCTCCCACGCGAGGTTTCGCGGTGGGCATCGACTTCGTGATGGCGAATCCGCTGAAGCCGAACTACATTGTGGTATGCAGCGATTTTATCGGCTTCGGCCTGACGGCAGACCATCCGCAGGTGTATTGCTTCGGCGATACGAATGGCCAGGCCAGCATCGACTGTCTGCTGGCGGCTCGCAAACTGCTCGACGAGCGTGGTATCAGTCAGGGCAAGTACCTCTTCAATGCAGGCATCTCGGCAGGTGGATATGATGCTATTGCCACCCAGCGAGTGCGCGACATGAAGTATAAGGACGAAATCCGTTTCGACAAGACCATTGTGGGCTGTGCGCCTTTCGATCTCGAAACGGCTTACGAAGTTTACATCGAGGGAAAGGACGATGCCTCATGGGATCCGACCTGCATGCCGATGATGCTCGACCAGATGAACCGTAATGCCAACCTCGGCTTCACGTATGAGCAGATGTTCACGGAGGAGTTGTTCCCTCATTATGAGGATTGGTTCCTCAGTGGCAAATATTCTATGGCGGAGCTGCTAGATATGACGAAGGGCAAGAAGGTGTCGGATTTTGTGCGGCCTGAATTCCTGTCGAAGAGATCGCCTGAGTATAAGAAAATCATTGCCGCTATCAGAGAATACAGCTTGGCGAACGACTGGATTCCTGACTCCACAGCCCACTACTATGTGATGCACCTTGCTCGCGACAAAGTGGTTCCCACGGCTTCGGGTCGCAAGTTCATAGAGTTCCTGCATGATTTTGACTATGACGGAAAGACGTGTGACGGCTTCACCAAGTCCATCGTGCCGGAGCGCACGCGTCTGCAAACGAACTTCCTCATTCCTTCGGAGAAGCACACGCTGGTGGGCGGCATCGTTTGCGTCTTGCATTTGGCTGCCACGCTGACTGCGTATCCCGTTCTCTACTACGACGGCGAACTGAACACACATTATGCTGATCTCATTGAACCAGCCACTCTGATGGGCATCATCAAGTTGTTGGAGTCGAAAGGCTACGATGTGCGTGGCATGGTAAAGAAACTCTCCGGAGAAGGTGAAGAAGGTAGCACTGACTTCTTCGGTATGCTCTCCAGCATCAGCCAGACGCTGGAAAAATATGGCACCAGCCTGGAAGAAGTGATGCTGATAGCATCGGACAGTGGTGTGGAGATATCCGATATCCTGGCGGTGTATCAATATCTGACTGCTGACCCCGATCCTGCTGAGGCCAAGACGCGTAGGGTGGCTTCCGCATCGGATACACTTGTCGCAGAGCCGATGATGAT
>Ga0310786_10007550_pt1 | contig 14163 bp, 17 predicted proteins | sample AusTroGonzalo_MG_FD_203881 | JGI IMG/M metagenome (GOLD analysis project Ga0310786, IMG submission 203881) | Bovine rumen microbial communities from tropical cattle in Woodstock, Queensland, Australia - Gonzalo_03 (v2) (version 2) | ecosystem: Host-associated > Mammals > Digestive system >... | reverse complement strand
GCATCGAGTTTGGCAATTTCGCGCCGACTTCGCCTAAAGCGCGTCGAGATTGAAAGGAGCAAAAAATCATGATCGCTAAGTTGAGAGCGAGTTTCAAAAAGAACCCAAGACTTTACTACACCATGAGCATCGCCGCGACATGGGCAGGGTCCGGATCATTCATCGTCGGGACACAGGTGGCGCAGAACGAGGGAATCTTTCCCTGGCTGCTGTGGGGCATAGGCAACACGCTGAGCTGCATCGTGTTTGGCCTGCTCGCGCCGAGGTTCCCAAAGCTCCGGGCCGTGGCTGCATCGAAACCGATGCAGATTATCCTGGGGCTGATGTGCATCTTCCAGATCTGGGTCAATATGAACGGAATCTTTGAGATGCTGTCGCCCACCGTCATCGGGCCAACGATGAGCTACGTTATCGTGTACGGCCTGAGCGCATTCTTCATCATCTTCTACCTGAAGCGGGCTACCTTCCGAAACGTGGCCAGCGACAACCTGAGCTGGATCCTGGTGTACCTGCTGCTGTTTATCCTGGTGGTCATATCAGCCATCACGACCGGCGTACACGGGATCTCCACAGCGCTGAATCCGGAACATCTGAAGAACCGGGCGTGGATCGGCTTCGCGCTGATCTGGGGCGCGTTCATGTATCCCACATTCTGGGAGCTGCTGGATTATAACGACGCGAACGAGGACGAAACCAAGAAGGTCGATATGAAGCGGCCGTTCATCATGGGCGGGCTGCTGTTCGGCTTCTATCTGCTGTTTGTTCTCGCCGGCGCGATGACAACCTATACACCGGCGACCGCGCTGCTGAAAGGCATCATGGTATCGCTGATCGCTATATCGTCTCTGTCCTCCTTCCTGTACGGCGCCATGATCAATTTCGGGAAGAAGATCGGCGTGGTCATCGACATCGCGGCCGTCGCCGGATGGCAGCTGATGATCCCCATGGGCGTAATGGGCGTATGGACGCTGAATCAGAACGTGCGCGTCTGGTTCGTCTTCGCCATGTTCATTGTCGCTTATGTCTGGAACCGCATTGAGAAGAAAAAGGCGGTGACAGGCAAATGAAAGTGACCAGGATGAAGCTCTCCGCACTGAAGAGCCCGGAGAAAAATGTCAGGATCCATTCGGAGAAGCAGGTCAAAGAGTTCGTGCGGAGCCTTGACGCCTTCGGACAGATACGCCCGATTGTGGTAGACGAGGACAACACGATCCTGGCGGGCAACGGCCTGTATGCGGCTCTCATGGCCAAAGGCGAGACCGAAGCGGATGTGTACGTGATGAAGGGATTGTCCGCGAACGAGAAAAAGAAGCTGATGCTCGCGGATAACAAGATCTACAGCCTGGGCGTGGATGACATGGACGTCTTTGAGGAATTCCTCAGAGACCTGGGCGATGATCTGGAAATCCCCGGATACGATCTGGAACTTCTGGAAACGCTGACCGCCGACATGGGCGACGTGGACGAGATATTGTCCGGATACGGGACAGTGAACGAGAACACCACCCAGCAGATCGCCAATACAGCGGAGCGCTACGAAGCCCAGGAGGAGCAGCACGCAGCTGCAGCGGAGGAAATTAAGCCGGCGCCTGCACCAACCCCGGAAACGCCGCCTGAAGCCTTGCCGAAGCGTTTCCTTCAGTGTCCGAAGTGCGGCGAGAAGATATGGCTGTGAGGTGATGACTCATGGCCATCATGAAAGTCACCGGGAACATGAGCGTGGTCGATGCCGCGAAGCAGCGGATTATCAACACGTTCTCCAACGGCATCAAGGTTTACCTGGCGTTCTCCGGAGGGAAAGACACGCTCTGCCTGTGCGGGATGCTCTACGATCTGGCCATAGAGGGAAAGATCGACCTGCATCAGATGTGCGTGTGCTTCATCGATGAGGAAGTCATCTATCCCTCCATGCTGGAGATGACCCGGGAATGGAGAAAGAAGTTCATCCGGCTCGGAGCTGAATTCCGGTGGTATTGCCTGCCGGTGAAACAGGTGTCGATGCTGCATCAGCTGCAGGATGACGAATCCTGGATTACCTGGGAGCCCGGCAAGGAAGATCTGTGGATGAGCGACGCGCCGCCATACGCGATCCGGAGAGACCCGAACCTCAAGTATGTCGGCGAGATGACCTACCAGCACTTTTTGCCGAAGATTACCAAGGACGGCCTGATGATGGTAGGCGTCAGGGCCTATGAATCGGTGCAGCGGATCAAATATATCGCCACCGTGAAGATGACCGCCGGCAACATCACCGGCAATAACATTATCTATCCCATTTACGACTGGAAGGATACCGACGTCTGGCTCTACATCAAGGAGCACAAACTGAAGTTTCCCCAGGCGTACATGGATTTATATAGCGTAGGCGTGAATCGTCACCAGCTGCGCCTGAGCAACTTCTTCGCATCCGAATCCATTGCCGGCCTGCGGTATGTGGCTGAGACAGACCCGGTCCTCTGGGACAGAATCCAGAAACGGGAGCCGAATGCATACCTTGCCCTGCTCTACTGGGATTCGGAAATGTTCCACCGCTCCACGGTGAAGCGTAGAAAGCTCGAAGAGGATCAGGAACCAAAAGACTACAAAGCCCTGTGCAAGGAAATGCTGTTCGATCATCCGGAACTGTACTTCCATAACGATGCCAGGCGCGAAGTAGCCAAAGCCTACCGCCAACTTTTTGTTAAGGGCTTCTCGTTTATGACGCAGCGCCATTACAAAAAGATGTACGAGGGCATGCGAGCAGGTGACCCGAAAAAGCGAACATTACGCGCGATATACACCGATATATTCACCGATTATGTCAAGTACGCCAGGGACACTGCCCCTGGAGGAAAGGGGGTGAATATATGATGGATGACGTATTGTTCGCACCTTTATCCACACTTCAATGGGTGCCGCGTGAAAAACTGCGGGCAAATGACTATAACCCCAACAAAGTGTCGGAGGATAACCTCAAGCTTCTGACCCAGAGTATTTTGACGAACGGTTGGACACTGCCTATCGTAGTGCGCCCTGATTACACGATCATCGATGGCTTTCATCGATGGACTGTAGCGGGCCGTGAGCCGCTGTTCTCGAAGCTGGGCGGCGTCGTCCCTGTGGTCATCGTAGACCACCATGGCGACAGCGCAGCAGACGTTTATGGGACGATCACACACAACCGTGCGAGAGGTACACATGTACTCGGGCCGATGAAGCACATAGTACAAAACCTGATCGATGAGGGAAAGACCGTGAATGAGATCGGCAAGCAGCTGGGAATGTCCCCCGAAGAAGTGTTTAGGCTGTCCGATTTCACCCGGGATGACTTCCTCGAGATGATGACGAAAGGCGTCACTGACTACTCTCGCGCAACCATTTTCAAAAAGGTTTTGTGAGCGCGGCCCACATATATCCTTTCCCCGCCCGCTCTGCCCTGCGGAAAAGGGCAGGTGGGTTGTGGAAAACTCGGCGAAAAAGGTACTGTGAAACTGTGGAAAAGAGCCGAGCGCGCGCTTCGACCCCCAAAACGCGCGTATTTTTTTGGCGAAAAATCGACCCCTAAACTAAACGACCTGTGGAAAACTCAGAAAGGAGGGATGGCATGGAAGGCAAATACGGAAAGATTGTCGAGCACGACGGCCGACCATACTGTGACGGCAAAGAGCTGGCATCCCTCCTGGACATCACCAAAGGACGAGTTTCCCAGCTGACCACAGACGGCACATTCTTCCGGGATGACACGGAAGACGGGAAACTGTACGACATGCATTTTTGTGCTCAGGCCTATTATGAGAAGCAATCAAAGAGCCTGAGCGTGGAGGACGCGAAGATCCGGCGGGACCGGTCGAAAGCGGAGACCTCCATCAAGGCTTCCAAAGCAATCATTGCTAACCTGGAAGCGCAGGAACTCAAAGGCAAGATGTTCCGGGTAGAGGATATCAGGGCGATCACGGAAGATTACTTCTACGAGATCCGCAACATGATCAATGCTCTGCCCGGACAGCTCGCCGTTGATGTGGCCGCGTCCGATAACGCTGCCGAATGCGCGGTAATTATCCGGACGGTGATCAACCGTCTGCTGATGAACATGCAGCAGTACCGGTTTGATCTGGCCAAGTACAAGGAACGGGTCCACGACCGGATGAGCTGGGAAGCAAAGGATGATGAGGATGGCGGAGAAGAATAAGCCTGGCGAAGTCAGCAACGTATTCCCATCCGCTCTGATCGATGCCTTTGCCGATATTGCATCCGTTCCATTTAAACCGCTGGACAACATCTCTGTGTCCGAATGGGCTGACAAATATAGGATCATTTCATCCGAAGCAGCTGCAGAGCCCGGCCCCTGGAGAACAGAGAAGACACCGTATCTGAAGGAAATCATGGATGCCTTCTCTGACCCGCTGATCCGGAGCATCTACGTTGTGTCTGCGTCCCAGATCGGTAAATCAGAGTTTATCAATAACTGCATCGGCTACATTGTCGATCAGGACCCGAGCAGCATCCTGTTCGTCCATCCGACGGTCCAGGATGCGCGGGATTATTCCAAACTGCGCATCGCTCCCATGTTCCGGGATACTGCGGTGCTGAAAAGCAAGGCCAGAGGAGCGACAACCGGGCGCAGTTCATCAACCAACACGATTCTGCAGAAGGGCTTCGCCGGCGGCATCATGACGATGTGCGGATCCACGGAAGCCCACGCCCTGGCGTCAAAGCCTATCCGGTACGTCCTCGGAGACGAACGTGACCGGTGGGCCCAGAGCGCCGGGGATGAAGGCGACCCGTACCGACTGGCGCTGGCCCGGCAGACCACCTTCTACAATGCGAAGTCTGTCCTGGTCTCCACGCCGACGATCAAGGGCGCTTCAGCGATCGAGGATCACTTCTACGAAGGGACGCAGGAACGATGGTGCAGCAAGTGTCCTCACTGCGGAGAGTTCCATAACATCCAGTGGAAGGATATCCGCTACGGCTATGAGGAACAGACCATCAACGGGAAACCTGCGTACGATCTGGGCGATGTGTATTACGTCTGTCCGGAGTGCGGCGCCATCTCCCATGAGCGGGAGATGAAGAAAGCGCCGGCGAAGTGGATTGCCGACAATCCGGATGCCATCAAAAAAGGTGTCCGGTCTTTCTGGCTGAACAGTTTCATTTCCCCCTGGCTGAGCTGGAAGAAAATCGTCGAGGAATACCTGGACGCGAGGGGCAATTCAGAGAAGCTGAAAGCGGTCTATAACACCCGGTTCGGTGAGTTGTGGGAGGATCGCGGCGGTCTGGCTGATGAGGATGAGTACATGGCCAGACGCGAAGAGTACAAGGCTGATCTGCCGAAGGGTGTGCTGGTGCTCACCTGCGGCGTTGACGTGCAGGATGACCGTCTCGAGTACGAGATTGTCGGATGGGGCCTGCGGAAAGAATCCTGGGGCATTAAGCGTGGCCAGATCATGGGCAAGCCTGATGACCCGGACGTCTGGCAGCGGCTGGACGATATTGTGACCCACGTATACCGATACGAGGACGGCAAGGGGCTCAGGATCAGCACGACCTTCGTCGATGACGGCGGTCATTACACCATGGATACCCGCATCCAGTGCAGAGCGCGAGTTGGAATGCGGGTATTTGACTGTAAGGGCATACCTGGCGAAGGCCGTCCGTATGTGACAGAGCCGAAGCAGGTAAAGATCATGGTCAACGGCAGGCATATCGGCCAGTGCTGGCAGTACCAGTTGGGCGTTGACTCCGGAAAGCAGATGATCATGGACGCGCTGCGGGTACAGACTCCCGGCCCGAGATACTGCCACTTCCCCAGCAACGAGGACAGAGGGTACAGCCACAAGTTCTTTGTCGGTCTCCTGTCTGAAAGATTGGTGTACAAACCGAAGGGGCGGCAGAAGTTTGCTTGGGAGATCATTCCTGGCCATGAAAGGAATGAGCCTTTGGACTGCCGAGATTACGCACAGGCTGCGTTCATCGCGCTGTCTCCGGACATGGACGCCCTGCACAGACGGAGAAACGGCAAACCGGACGAGCGGGATCTGAAGCCCAAAAAGCCAAAAACGCAGAAACAGAGGACTGATCCGGTCGACCGGATCGAGCAGAAGATGAACGAAATGATGAACTGGTGAGGTGAGACAGGATGACAGTTGAGACCATCAGAAAGCGCCTGACGTACTGGGAAGAAACCTATGATCACCTGACCAGCTGCTATCAGGAACTGATTAAGAGCGGCGTACAGTCCTATGAAATCGATGACAGAGCCCTGACCCGGTTCAATATTCCGAACCTTCGGAAAGCGATCCAGGAAGCGGAACAGAACATCGATAAGTATGAGGAAATGCTCAACGGCAGGAAGCCGCGAAAGATCATGGCCATCGTTCCTCGGGACTGGTAACGGGATTACGCCCGGTCTGGTGTGATTATCGGCGCACCATTCCGGGCTTTTCCATTGGCACCGGGCGGAGTTTCGTCTCCTTTCGCCGCAGGTGCCTTTCATTTTGAAAAGATTGGAGGTGGTAAACGTGGGCAAGAAACAGCGCAGAGCGCCGGCTACCGGAACGATCTTCAACTCAGGTCTGAACAGATTCTATGCCAGCGGTTATTCCGAGGGCGGCGCGAGCACGAAGAAGCGATCCTTGAAGGGACTGACGGGCAAATCCTCATCCCCGAATGAAGATATCAACTGGAATAACTTCAACCTCAGGCAGCGCGGACGGCTGATGTTCATGACGTCTCCTGTTGCCCGATCTGCCATCGAGACGCAGAAGACAAAGGTTGTCGGTACCGGGCTGAATCTGCACTCCACCATTGACAGGGACCTGCTGAAGATGACGCCGGAAGCTGCTAAGGAATGGCAGCGGAACACAGAGCGCCAGTGGCGTCTGTGGGCTGACAACAAGGAAAACTGTGACGCGATCGGCATGAATTCCTTCGCCGGCATGCAGCAGCTGGCCGTGACCAACTGGCTCCCGAACGGCGATATCTTCGCTCTGTTCCAGCGCGATTTCCGAACCACGCCGATGAATCCGTATTCCCTGCGGATTCACATGATCGAAGCGGATCGGATCTGTACACCGTACGACATGCGAGCTGTACCGAGCGGGATGCGCACAGACGGCATTGCGAAGAACGGCAACAGGATCTTTGACGGCGTTGAGGTGGACCGTCACGGAAAGATCGTGGCGATTTACATCTGCAATATCTACCCGAACCAGATGCTGCGGAACGTGCAGGACATTGAATGGCAGCGGGTAGAACTGCGGAGCTCCCGAACCGGCCTCCTGAATTATGTACAGATATTGGATTCCGAACGCCCCGATCAGTATCGGGGTGTTTCCTATCTGGCGCCTGTCATCGAGCCGATGCTGAACATCACCCGGTACACGCAGAGTGAGGTTATCGGAGCCATGATCCAGAGCTGGTTCACGGCCTGGATCAAGACGGAGACCAACCCGGCTGAATTCCCGCTCGCGGAAGCCAGCTACGGAGACGATGACAACCCAGACGTTCCTCCGGACCGGAACATCTCTGAAAACTCCAATGAATATGAGATGGGCCCCGGCAACGTGCTTCACCTGGGGCAGAACGAGGACGTCAAGTTCGGCTCCCCGTCCATCCCGACACCTGGCTTCGACACGTTTGTCAAAGTCCTGTGCAAGGAGATCGGCGCAGCGCTGAACATCCCCTATGACGTGCTGCTGAAGGAGTTCAACGCGAGCTATTCAGCATCCAGAGCAGCCCTGATGGAAGCCTGGGAAGCCTTCCGGATGCGCCGAGCCTGGCTGGTGGAGCGCTTTTGTCAGCCTGTGTATGAGACCTGGCTGGCCGAAGCTGTGGCTCTGGGGCGTGTTTCCGCGCCTGGTTTCTTCAATGATCCGATTATCCGGGCTGCATGGTGCAAGGCTGAATGGCTCGGACCCGTTCAGGGTCAGCTGGATCCGACCAAGGAAGTCAAGGCTGACATCCTGGCAGTTCAGCACGGCTTTAAGACGCACGAACAGGTCACCCGTGAATATGGCGGCGGTGACTGGCATGAGAACGTGGAGCATCTGAAGGATGAAAACAAGCTGCTCGCGGAAGCCGGTACCGATGCAGCTGCGGATGCGACCAAATTCTATAACGAGCCGGACCTTGAGCCGGACAATCCCGGAGGTGGTAAGAGTGAGTAAGCCCAAGGTGAACGTGCTGAAACGCCCGTTCTACACGCTGGCTGTCCGGGACGGAAGCCATGCGGAGATCACCCTGTACGGGGAAATCGTGACCGAACGCCCTACCGACTGGTGGGGCGATCCTGTTGAAGGGGACTTCATCATCCTGGATGAGTTCCTGAAGGATCTGGAATCCATCAAAAACTGCACGGAGCTGACGATCCGGCTGAACAGCATCGGCGGTGACGCCTTCGCGGCCTTCACCATCCACAACCGGCTGCGGGATCTGTCAGCAAAGAAGATCTGCATCGTGGACGGTGTGGCCATGAGCGGTGGGTCTCACATCATGTGTGCCTGTGACACCGTGAAAGTCAATCCATCTTCCATCGTGATGATCCACGACTGCCTGACCTTCGCCTTCGGACGGCTGAACAGCGAGCAGTGCCAGAACCTGGCGAAGCAGCTGGATGTGGTCGACCAGGCACAGGCTGAGATCTACGCCAGGAAGACCGGAAGGACCGTGGACGAGCTCCGCGCCATGATGGATGAAACCACCTACCTGACAGGCCGTCAGGCGGTGGAACAGGGTTTTGCGGATGAACTGCTGGACGATGCCGAAGATCCGGACATCTCAGTCAGCGCAGACCACAGAACCATCTATTCCCATGGCCGTCCGATGCGGTTCGCCGCTATGGGCGAGCTGCCGGAGGGAATCAAAGTGGTTGAAGCCGTACCGGAAGAAACCGTCTTGCCCACACAGGACGCGGACGCCGGTACCGGTGGAGATAATACGCCTGACGTATCAGGCAAGAATGGAGGTTTTCAAGCCATGACCCTTGAGGAATTCCGTAAGGAAAATCCGGAAGCGGCCGCGGAACTGCTTGCCGAAGCTCAGGCGGGCGTCAGCCATACCGAAGCTGAAGAAGCTGCGAGAACGGCTGAACGCGCTCGGTGTGAGGAAATCGACATGCTGCGCGGCGTGTACGACGACGCGACCATCCAGGCCGCGAAGTACGGCGAGAATCCCTGCACTGCGCAGGAGATGGCCTTCCGTGCTGCGATGGAGATGGCCAAACAGGGCAAGTCTTTCATGAATCAGCTGCAGGCTGATTACAAGGAAAGCGGCGCAGATGGCGTCGGCTCTGCGCCTGCTTCCGAAGAGGACAACAAGCCGATGACGGCAGAGGACAGGAAAGCCGCTGGCAAAGCCATGTCCATGAAGCTGTCCGGCAAGAAAGAGGAGGAATAAGCCATGACCCGTGATCTGCATGAAAAGCTCGGCTCCGTGACTCCCGAGAATCTGTTTGCCGGGCTGGAGCCCAATGCGCTGAAGAAAGCTGGCGTGATCCGTAAGCTCGGAACCGCTGGAACCCTGAAGCGCGGCACCCTGCTGGCGAAATCCAGCGGATCTGCCGGTGATGGCAAGCTGGTGATTTTCGGAACCACCGCTGCCACCAATGAAACCCTGACCGCCGACTGCGTGCTCGTGTACGACATCGACGTCGGCACTGCCAACGATGAAAACGCCCTCGTGTACATCACCGGCAACTTCAACGAAGATGCCCTGATCCTGGCGAGTGGCGCGTCCCTGACCGAAGACGACCGCGATGCGCTGCGGATCCGCGGCATTTTGCTGGGCGCTTCTCAGGGCGAGAACGTACTGTAAGGAGGTAATCGACCATGGCATTGAATGTAAACATCCTGGACACCTACTACATGGCAGGTCTCTGGGAAGGACTTTCTCCCGTGAATACCTTCTTCCGTGACAGGTATTTCCCGACCGGCGCCGGCGACATCTACGCGGCCAACAAGGTCCTGGTGGAATACCGGGACGGCGATAACGGCCGCGCTCCTTTCATGGTCCTCGATGCCGACCCGATCAATGTGAAACGGTCCGGCTACGAGATCCATGATTACGAGCCCACCTGCATCAAGCAGGCCCGTAATCTGACTGCCGATCAGCTGAAACAGCGCGGATTCGGCGAAGCCATCCTCAGCAACTCCACGGAGGAAGAACGCGCCGCGAAACTGGTGCAGGAAGACCTGGCACTGCTTGAACGCCGGTTCACCCGCACTGAAGAACTGCTGTGCGCCCAGACCATGATCAACAACGGCTTCACCGTCAATGAGATGCTGGATGCCGACACCGTGGGCAATGTGGCCACAGTGAAGTTCTACGATCCCAACGTCGGCAATGACGGCGCCTACTCCATCGGCTCCCAGTGGACCACTTCCACCGGCTGGACCGAGATCGTGGAAGACGTCCGGAATATGTGCCGTTCCCTGGCTCGCCGCGGCCTGCCCCATACCGACCTGATCGTCGGTCAGGAAGTTGCCGATGTGCTGCTGGCCAACAAGGACTTCCGCGAACTGGTCAACAAGATGAGCGGCATCATCATCGCTTCTCCCATCATGCAGGAGCTGACCAAGTATGACGGCGTTTCCCTGCTTGGCGTCGTGAACTTCGGCGGTTACAACCTGAACGTCATCGTCGTGGACGAGCAGTACCAGGATAAGGTTTACGATTCCGGCTCCGGAACGTATGTCACCACCTGGGTGAACTACTTCCCCGCTGACGCCATCATGGTCACCGCTCCCAACGCCGGCCATCTGATGTATGCGCACATCGTCCACATGGACGAGGAAGGCAACATCGACACCATCACCGGCAAGCGTGTGCCTGACCTGTTTGTTGACCGGAAACGGAAGATCCGCGAGATCATCCTCGAGAGCCGGCCCTTCGCCGCTCCGAAGAACTACAGCCCGTGGATCTATGCGGCCAACGTGACCTGATGAAGGTCTGAAAGGAGACGGCCATGATTATCAAAGCACTGTGCGTAATTGGCGCGAAAGCCAAAAACGGAACAGGTCCTCTGTACCCCGGGTGCTCTTATGACGTGGAGGATGAACTTGCAAAGCGCCTTGTAGCTCAGGATGTGGCCGAATTCGACCAAATCCGGGCGAATCCGGCGCCTGCAGCGGCAATCCCGAGCGAGAACCCGCCCACGGGCGGAACCGCGCCGGACGGGCCCTCAGAGGGCGAACACGAGATCATTGATCTTGAAGCGATGTCGTACACCGATCTGAAGGCAATGGCCCAGGAAATGGGCATCGAAACCGGAAAGCTGAAGAGCAAGGCCGCGATGATCAGCGCGATCACCCAGGCCATGCCCGGCATCCCGGCGGACGATGACCTGCCGGACCTTGCGCCGCAGGACGTGGTGGACTGATCCGCTTCCGGATAACGGAAGGAGATGCTTTCACATGCTGATTAAGATCATCAGCGGAAGTTATGGCCACAGGCCCACTCTTCCGAACGGCGGGAAAAGCCCGTACGTGATCCCGGTGACTCCGGACGATCTGCCCATTGATGTGGACCAGGAAGAAGGAGAACGCCTGATCGCGGAAGGCATCGCCGAATCGGCAGAGCCGAAGGCCGAGGAAACTTCCGAAGCCCCGAAGGCTGAAACTCCTGCACCCAAGAAGGGCAGGAAGCAGAAGGCTGAGGAGCAGGAAGCCGAGGATGTGACCGAATAATGGGCTTCAAGGAAATGGTAGCTGCGGATAACCTGCGGACCTTCCTGGACGTGAGCACCTTCGGGGAGCTCAGAACCGTCATTTATGACGGCGAGACCTATGACGGTGAGGATGAGGAAGGCATTCCCTGCCTGATCACCCACCTGAAGGAGCAGGACCGTACCACGACCATGCGCGACCATGAGCAGAATATCTACCGGGTAGACGTGATTTTCCACGCCAAACTGGACGATATCGGCGGCTCGCTGCCGGAAAAAGGAAGGAAGTTCGCGATCTATGATCCGGATGACAAATTCCTCCGGCAGTACTACATCGCCGAATCCTCTGTCGCTATGGGAATGGTGAAGCTGGAACTGGAAGCGTTTGACGAATGAGGTGAGTAAATGGGTGTCGTGAACCTGAATGTCCGCGAAGCCGGCATGAACTCCCTGGATTATGTCAACACTGTCCTGTTTTCCTTTCCCGGTAAGGCCATGGTGGCCGTAAACCGGGCCGCGAAACGCGCCGGAGCTGCCGGTAAAACGGAAGCGAAGCGCTACGCGACCGCCGTTTACAACATCAAAGCCAGCCAGTTCTCCAAGAACACCAAGACCACGGTCAAGGTGATGGGCGGAGGTGGCGGTGCTACCAAGGTGATCATCCGATACGCCGGAGCGATGCTGGATCTGCTTGAGTTCAAGCCGAAGATATCCGACTCTGACGGCGTAAGGTACCAGGCAAAACGCGGAAATGAGATCCACCTGCGGCACGCATTCGATATTCAATCCTACGGCGGTCATGTGTATGAGCGCGTCGGAAAGCCGAGATTCCCGATCCGGAAGAAATTCGGCCCGTCCACTCCGCACATGCTGAAGGATGACGAGGTTGCGGATCCGTTGGGCAAGAGAATCATGGAAGTGTTCAACGAACGTCTGTCCCATGAAATCGGGCGCATCCTGGGTAAGTAAAGGAGAGCTGAAGCATGACAAGCGTACTGCTGCTTGAAGCGTTGAAGGAACGCACGGAAGCCGCGATCGCGGAGCTGATTATGCCGGTGAAGCCGACAAAGGAAGAACCCGATCCGGCGTCCAGGGCGCCGGCTGTGTACCGCGCACGGCTGCCGGATGAGAAATCATCCAACAAATACGCTCCGTACATCCTGCACACGATCATCAACACGGCCTACAACCAGCAGCCCGGGGATCTTCCCCTCGGCCTGGCCAACGTCCGGACGCTGTTCTGTGTGTACTGCGATGACGAGCAGGAAGGCGGACTCATGCTGCTCAACTGCATGGAGCGCATCCGGATTGACCTGATGGCCAACCCCATCGTAGGAAAGCAGTTCAAGCTCGACTACGAAGGCGGGATCGAGCAGCTGGTGTATCCGGATGACACGAAGCCCTTTTACCTGGGTGAAATGATGTCCGTATGGAAGATGCCCCCGATCAAACGTGAGGAGAGAAGCGTATGGGACGGAAACAACCCACTGAACATGTAGCTGAGGACAGCTACTTCGTGTATATCGGTCCTACGATCAAGAGCGCCGTCCAGCACAACACCATCATCGAGGGAAACCGCGAAGAGGTGGAACGGAAGCTGGCGGCAGCGATTGAAAAGTATCCCCCGATTGCGCAGCTTCTGGTCAGCGGTAATGACCTGGCCGAAGCGAGAAAACAAATCAAGCAGCCCGGAAACCGGCTGTACGTGACCTGCAGACGGCTTACCGTACTGCTCAATAAGAATGGAGGTTAATTACCGATGGCTAAGCATGGCGTTTACGTATCGGAACAGGCGACCAGCGCCGTTACTCCCGTAACGGTAGAAACTGGCGTCCCGTTCTTCATCGGGGCTTCCCCGATCCAGAACGCTGAAAACCCGGCCACTCCCGGCGTGCCTGTGCTCGCCACCACCTGGAACGAGGCGGTGTCCAAGCTGGGCTATTCCGATGATTGGGCCACCTATCCCCTGTGCGAAGCGATGTATTCCCACTTCAAGCTGTTCAACGTGTCTCCCGCGATCTTCGTGAACCTGCTGGATCCCAGCACCATGAAGAGCGCCGTTGCCGCAGCGGACAAGAACGTCGTTTCCAAGAAGGTCGAGCTGACCTCGAAGGCGATCCCCGGCTCCGTCGTGGTGAAGGCTTCCAGCAGCTCCACTTCTGCCCTGGTTCTGGGCACAGACTATGATCTGTACTTCTCCGATGAGAAGCTGATCATTGAGGTCCTGAGCGGCGGCAGCGCCTACAGCGCCAACACGCTGTATGTTGCCTTCGATGAAGTCACCCCGGCGAGCGTTACCGCTTCACTGGTGGCGACCAAGATCGAATCCGTTGACCTGTGCATGAGCACGATCGGCCTGATCCCCGACCTGATCGTGGCGCCCGGCTATTCTGACAATACCGGTGTTGCCGCCGTGATGGCCGCGAAGGCTGAAGCGATCAACGGCATGTTCCGCGCCAAGGCCCTGATCGACCTGTCCACTGCCGCTTCCGGCGGTGCCGACACCTACGATGAGGTTATCG
>Ga0310786_10007549_pt1 | contig 14166 bp, 10 predicted proteins | sample AusTroGonzalo_MG_FD_203881 | JGI IMG/M metagenome (GOLD analysis project Ga0310786, IMG submission 203881) | Bovine rumen microbial communities from tropical cattle in Woodstock, Queensland, Australia - Gonzalo_03 (v2) (version 2) | ecosystem: Host-associated > Mammals > Digestive system >... | reverse complement strand
CGTGCTGATTGCTATCGGCATGCGATTCAGTGATCGTGTGACAGGCAATCTGAAGACCTATGCCAAGCAGGCAAAGGTCATCCATCTCGATATTGACCGCAGTGAGATAGATAAAAATGTAAAGACAGATGTGGCTGTGGTGGCTGACTGTAAAGAGTCGCTCCCGGCTATCACGGCCTTGCTTCAAAAGAATAATCATCAGGAGTGGCGTGATTCGTTCAAACCGCTCGATCGGATGGAACGTGAGAAGGTGATTGAACCTGCCATCCATCCCAAGGAGGGTCCGTTGTTGATGGGCGAGGTAGTGAATGTGGTGGCAGAACAAACACCAGATGATGCCGTGCTTGTGACGGATGTAGGTCAGAACCAGTTGTTTGCAACTCGTTACTTCAAGTATCACCATAAGCGTAGTATCTGTACCAGTGGTGGTCTTGGCACAATGGGTTATGGCATGCCTGCCGCTATTGGGGCAACCTTTGCAGCACCCGATCGCACCGTCTGTTGTTTCATGGGCGACGGCGGCTTCCAGATGTGTATCGAGGAACTTGGTACCATTATGGAACAGAAGGCTCCGGTGAAAATGATTGTGATGAACAACCACTATCTTGGCAATGTGCGTCAGTGGCAGGATATGTTCTGGTTGCGACGTAAGTCGTTTACCAAGATGATGAATCCCGACTACTCTATGATTGCAAAGGGCTATGGCATTCCATATTTGGCTTTGACTGAGCGTAAGGATCTGGCTACTGCCGTTGAGCAAATGTTGAAGACAGATGGTCCGTTTATTCTTGAATGTGCCATCAAGGAAGAGGACAACGTACTGCCGATGACTCCTCCGGGTATGAATGTTGATCAAATGATGTTGGAGATATAAGAGGTAAGAGAATGGAAGAGAATAAGAAGAAACTATATACGCTGCTTGTATACTCTGAAAACGTAGCTGGTATCCTGAATCAGGTGACGGCTGTTTTTACGCGTCGTCAAGTGAATATTGAGAGCCTAAATGTGTCGGCCTCCAGTATCCCAGGGGTGCATAAGTACACGATTACAGCCTGGAGCGATGAGGATCAGATCATCAAGATCGCCCGTCAGATAGAGAAGAAAATCGACGTGGTAAAGGCCAATTATTTTACGGATGATCAGTTGTTTATCCGGGAGTCAGGTCTTTATAAGCTCGCTACGCCGATGGTGATGGAGAATCCTGAGATCTCACGCACCATCCGTCGTTTCGATGCCCATATGATAGAGGTGAATCCAACCTATACCATCGTGATGAAGTATGGTGTCACAGAGGATATTATTTCACTATATCGTGCGCTTGATGCCTTTGGTTGTGTGTTGCAGTATACCCGTTCTGGTCGTATTGCCGTCACCCGAGGCATGCAGGAACAGGTGAGCGCGTTCTTGGAAGAGAGAGAGAATGGATAAAGTAGGTATCTATCCTTTTATGTCAGAGCCTTTCCACTGCGACTTCTCGCAGCGGCTCTTTATGGGACATTTGGGCAACCACATGCTCAACGCTGCCGATTTTCATTCCACTGACCGTGGTTTCGGCATGAAGTATCTACTCACCATTAACCGTTCGTGGGTGCTCTCGCGCCTCGCCATCGAGATGGATGAGATGCCGCTGATGTATACCAGGTTTAATGTGGAGACCTGGGTGGAGTCGGCCATGCGTTATTTCACCTCACGTAATTTCCGTGTAGTAGGGGAGGATAGCAAAATCTATGGTTACGGACGCAGCATCTGGGCGATGATCGATACCGAGAGCCGCCAGCCGACGGATATTTTTGCCATCGACAATGGTGCTATCAACAACTGGATTGTGAAAGATAAGGAATGTCCCATCGACAAGGGTGGCCGCGTGAAGATGACGGACGAGGCTGAATTTGTCAGAACCATTGATACCCATTATAACGATGTCGACATCAACGGCCATATCAATTCCGTAAAGTATATCGAGCATGTGCTCGACCTCTGGGATTTAGACTGGTATCGTGAACACCGTATCCGCCGCTTTGAAATCGCTTATGTGGCTGAGGCCCATCAGGGTGATAAGCTCTCGTTCTATAGGGAAATGCAAGAAGGCAAAAATGAATATTGCATCCGTATCATGAAAACTTCCGATGAGACATCTGATCCCGTAGAGGTCTGCCGCAGCAAAGTGCAATTTGTTCTTTGATACTCATAAGACTCTTCTAATAGCTGAAATAAAAACGCCCTGCCATTCACTGAGAATGGCAGGACGTTTTGTTTTGTTGACACTCTTTTTGATATATGTCAACAATATGTGCACGCACACAAATCTAGCAGATATGACGATTTGTAATGAAATGCAGATGTTATGAGACAAAGTGTAACAAAATGGAATAAAAATGCTTCAAATTGTTTACAAAGTGTCAGTTTGCGAAAGTTTTTACAATCAAAGTGAAAGAAAAACGAATGAATATTTATCAAAACGTTGTAATTTTGCACTCGATAATTATCAAAGTGTAACCCAAAGAGAGGGTTTAGAGTTAGTAATAATTAATAAGGTAAAAAGGTATGAAAAAGATTGAAGCAATTATCAGGAAAACGAAGTTTGAGGAGGTCAAGGAGGCCTTGCTCAATTCGGACATCGACTGGTTTGAGTACCATAACGTACACGGCATCGGACAGAGCCGACAGGAAAGGATCTATCGTGGCGTGCAGTATTCAACGGATGTGATAGAGCGTGTAGCACTGACCATAGTTTGTCGTGAACCACTGGTGGAGCCGACAGTGAAGGTGATATTGAAAGTGGCACACACGGGGGAGGTCGGTGATGGCCGTATCTTCGTGAGCGATATGATCGATACATGGAGTATCCGCACAGGTGAGCACGGCGACACCGTATTAAGAGACAAGAAATAGAAGTTTAACGACAACGGATTAAGCGGATTAAACGAAATATAATGCAATGTTTTAATCCTTGCAATCAGTGAAATCTGTTGTATAAAATAATAATGTTATGAACGAAATTGGATTATCACTCGATACTGTATGGATGCTATTGGCAGCCATGTTGGTTTTCTGGATGCAGCCAGGCTTTGCGCTGTGTGAGGCAGGTTTTACGCGAGGCAAGAACACGGCCAACATCCTAATGAAGAACTTTGTCGACTTTATGTTCGGCTCGTTGCTGTTCTTCTTCCTCGGCTTCGGCTTTATGTTTGGTAGCGAGGGCGCAGGTTTTATAGGCATGCCCAACTGGGGCGACCTGAGTTTCTACAAAGGCGATTTGCCCGTTGAGGGCTTCTTGATTTTCGAGACGGTGTTCTGTGCCACCTCAGCCACTATCGTGAGTGGTGCCATGGCCGAGCGCACGAAATTCTCGATGTATCTTATTTACAGTGCGGTTATCTCACTGTTCATCTATCCCATCGAGGGTCACTGGACATGGGGTGGTGGCTGGCTCTGCAACAATGCAGCCGACAGTTTTATGATGTCGACGTTTGGTGACGTATTCCACGATTTCGCAGGCTCTGCCATCGTTCATAGCGTAGGTGGTGTGCTGGCTTTGATTGGCGCCATGGCTCTCGGACCCCGTATCGGCAAATATGGCAAGGACGGTAAGAGCCGCGCTATTCCTGGTCACAATCTGACGATGGCTGCCTTAGGTGTATTTATCCTCTGGCTGGGATGGTTCGGATTCAACCCTGGTTCTCAGCTTGCTGCTTCTGGTGAAGTGAACCGCATCGCGATTTCGCATGTATTCCTGACCACCAACCTTGCTGCTGCTGCAGGTGGTGTGGCCACGATGTTCCTCACCTATCTGAAATATGGCAAACCCTCACTCTCTCTGACGCTCAACGGTGTGTTGGCAGGTCTTGTTGGAATCACTGCCGGTTGTGATCTTGTATCGCCATTCGGAGCCATTATCATTGGTCTCGTGTGTGGTATCGTACTGGTCTTCGCCATCGAGTTCATCGATCATGTACTGCACATCGACGATCCTGTAGGTGCTTCGTCTGTACACGGTGTCTGCGGTATTCTTGGCACGCTGATGACAGGTCTGCTCTCTACTTCGAACGGTGCGTTCTATGGTCATGGTTGGGGATTCTTTGGAGCTGAGTGCTTCGGTATACTAGTCATTGACCTTTGGGCTGCAGCCTGTGGTTTTGCACTCTTCTATGGCATTAAGAAGGCACACGGTCTGCGTGTCGGCAAGCGCGTTGAAGAGGAAGGTCTCGACATTTACGAACATGGTGAGGCATGTTATAACTAAGTGAAAAGTGAATATTGAATAGTGAATAATTAAGAGTTATGAAAAAGATTGTTTTATTTGCAATGGGTATGGTTATGAGTATGACCGCCTTTGCACAGGATGAGATAGAGACGACGATTAGTGGAGATATCGTTAGTAGTTACATTTGGCGTGGTCAGGATTTGGGAAGTACTGCAGTTCAGCCAACACTCGGCGTCGGATATAAGGGCTTAAGTCTGACGGCCTGGGGTAGTTACGGATTGGCCGATCCTGCTGACACAAAGGAGTTTGACCTCACCCTCGGCTACACGGTTGGTGGATTCAATATTGGTATCACGGATTATTGGTTTAACGCTGGTGGTGACCCGGAGAACCGTTATTTCATGTATGATGCACATGGTACGAACCATGTCTTCGAAGCTACTATCGGCTACGATTTTGGACTGGCCTCACTCCAGTGGTACACGAACATTGCTGGTAACGACGGTGTGAATAAGGACGGCAAGCGGGCCTACAGCAGTTATGTTGAGGCTAATGTCCCATTCAAACTTGCTTCAGTCGACTGGACTGCTACGGCCGGTGCCGTCCCATTTGCCACTGACTTCTATGGTACGACGGGCTTTGCTGTTACCAACCTCGCGCTGAAGGCGACGAAAGATATCAAGGTGACCGACTCGTTTTCGATACCGATCTTCGGACAAGTGGTCGGCAATCCTTGTTCACAAAAAGCCTACCTGGTCTTAGGCATCACACTGCAGCCTTAATCTTATCTAGGCATGTGCCCCCCTCTTCCCCTCTCTAAAAAAGAGGGGATTTTTGTTGCTTTTGACGATTTGTAACGAAATGACAGGTTTTTACTGCAAAGCGTTAGCAAAGTGAAAGAAAAGTTTTGCGAATACTTTACAAATTGTAAGTTGTGTTGTTTTTTAACAATCAAAAAGTTAGTAAAGTGGTGGCTATTTATGCAAATTGTATTACTTTTGCGCCCTGAAAACAACACAGAAGTATATATAGAGAAAGGTAAAACGATTATGAAGGTAAAAAGACGTTGGATAATCTTGATGGCGGCGATGACACTGATAGCTGTTGCAGGTTTGGCGGTAGGCGAGCCTACTTTTGAATGTGATTGGTTGGTGATTTCGGCGGCCGATGTGGCGTGGCTCATTACGGCCACGATTTTCGTGTTGATGATGACACCCGGTCTGTCGTTCTTCTACGGCGGTATGGTAGGAGCGAAAAATGTCATCTCAACCATGTTGCAATCCTTTATCGCCATGGGCCTGATTTCAGTCCTTTGGGTGGTCATAGGCTTCTCACTGTGCTTTGGCGATGACATCGGTGGTGTGATTGGTAATCCCCTGACATTCCCGATGTTCCACGGCGTGGGTGGAGACGTTTATACCACGCCTGCAGGTAATATACTGGGTGGTGCGACAATTCCGCTGGCTTTGTTCGCCTTATTCCAGATGAAGTTCGCCATCATCACGCCGTCGCTGATTACTGGCTCGTTTGCTGAGCGTGTCCGTTTTTCGGCCTACATGTTCTTCATGATGTTTTTCTTCTTTGTCATCTACTGTCCGCTGGCCCACATGACATGGCATCCCGAGGGCCTTTTCTGCCGTTGGGGTGTCATCGACTTCGCTGGTGGTATCGTGGTGCATGCCTCTTCAGGTATTGCAGCCCTTGCAGGTGCCATTTTCTTAGGTCGCCGTAAGGCCGAGACGCGTAAGAGTGAACCCGCCAATATTCCCTTTGTACTGCTGGGTGCGGCAATGCTGTGGTTAGGATGGTTCGGCTTCAATGCAGGCTCCTCGCTTCACGCTGACGGACAGGCCATCAAGGCATTCCTGAACACGAATACAGCTTCGGCAACAGCTATGATGACGTGGATATTCTTTGATTGTCTGCGCGGTCGTAAACCATCGGCTATGGGTGCTGCCGTGGGTTGCGTGGTTGGTCTGGTGGCTATTACGCCATCGGCAGGCTACGTTACCGTAGGACAGAGCATCTTCATCGCCTTTGTCATCACACTCATCTGCAACGTCGCAGTCTATTGGCGTTCGCACTCTCGTATTGACGATGCACTCGATGTGTTCCCTACGCACGGCACAGGTGGTATCTTCGGTACGGTGCTGACGGGTATCTTCATCCAGGAGGGCCTCATTGCGGGCACATGGGATGGTTTTGTGATTTTCCTCTACCATCTGCTGGCTATCGTCATTGTATTTGTCTACACCTTCGGTATGAGTTGGCTGGGATATAAACTCATCGACTGCCTCATTCCTATGCGTGTATCGGCCTACAGTGAAAAGGTGGGACTCGACTTCTCGCAGCACGATGAACACTACGGACTAGCTCACATCGGAGAACGAGAATTGGCGGAGTATGAGGAACATATCAGAGAAAAGGAAAAAAGGTAAAAAGTAAAAAAGCAAACTTCAAAACAACATAGAATGGATACAAAATACATCTTCGTTACAGGCGGTGTGGTTTCCTCGTTAGGCAAGGGAATCATCTCCGCCAGTATCGGTAAATTGCTGCAGGCACGTGGCTACAAGGTTACCATCCAGAAGTTCGATCCTTACATCAATATCGACCCTGGGACGCTGAACCCCTACGAGCATGGTGAATGCTACGTAACAGTGGACGGTATGGAGACCGATCTCGATCTGGGACACTATGAGCGTTTTACGGGTATCCATACCACACGCAACAACTCGATTACGACGGGTCGCATCTACAAGACTGTCATCGACCGTGAACGTCACGGCGACTATCTGGGTAAGACGATTCAGGTAGTGCCGCATATTACGGACGAGATAAAAAGACGGATGCTTCGTGAAGATGAAAGGCTGGGGGGAGGCGACAGTACATCGGGAATGAAGGGTGAGGAACTGGATTTTGTGATTACAGAAGTCGGAGGAACCATCGGTGATATCGAGAGTGCACCATTTATGGAGGCTATCCGTCAGTTGCGCTGGCAATTAGGTCGTGATGCTGTTTGTGTACATCTGACGTATGTGCCCTATCTGAAAGCGGCTGAAGAACTGAAGACCAAACCCACACAGCACTCAGTGAAGGAACTGCAAGGGATGGGTATCCAGCCCGATATTCTCGTACTGAGAACAGAACGCCACCTCGACAACGCCCTGCGTATGAAGGTGGCGTCGTTCTGTAATGTCGATCTCGAGTGTGTGGTGCAGAGCGAAGATATGCCAAGCATCTATGAGGTACCTGTGAGTATGCAGCGACAAGGACTCGATGCTGCCATTTTGCGCAAGATAGGCATTCCTGTTGGAGAAACGCCAGCTATGAAACCGTGGCATGATTTCCTTGATAAACAACGGAGTGCCAATAAAGAAGTACACGTGGCATTGGTAGGTAAATACGATTTGCAGGATGCCTATAAGAGCATCCGCGAGAGTCTTAATCTGGCTGGTATCTACAATGATGTAAAGACAAAAATCCATTTCGTAAATAGCGAGGAGATTACGGCTCAGAATGTGGCTGAGAAACTTGATGGCATGGCGGGTCTCGTTGTTTGTCCTGGTTTCGGCCAGCGTGGCATTGAGGGAAAGATTATTGCTGCAGAGTATGGACGCACCCACGACATTCCCACTTTCGGCATTTGCCTAGGTATGCAGATGATGGTGATTGAATTTGCACGAAATGTGTTGGGCTATAAGGATGCCAATAGTGCAGAGATGGATGATAAAACGCCTCACAATGTCATCGACATTATGGAAGAACAGAAGAATATCACACAGATGGGCGGTACGATGCGACTGGGCGCTTATGAGTGCTTATTGTCAGAAGGAAGTCGCACCTACATGGCTTATGGCAAGGATACGCTGATTAAAGAGCGTCATCGCCATCGCTACGAGTTCAACAATGCCTATAAGGATGAGTACGAGGCTGCAGGTATGAAGTGTGTGGGTATTAACCCCGCTTCGAACCTCGTGGAGATTGTCGAAATCCCTGAAAAGAAATGGTATATCGGCACGCAGTTCCATCCTGAATACTCCTCGACAGTTCTTCATCCGCACCCCCTCTTTATGAGTTTCATTAAGGCTTGCGTATCTGAATAATCTGAGTAATCTGAGAGCAGAAAATGGAACAGCTAAAGCATGAATGTGGTGTGGCGATGATTCGTCTGCTGAAGCCGCTGAGTTATTATGAGCGGAAGTACGGCACGTGGCGCTATGGGCTGAACAAACTCTACCTGATGATGGAGAAACAGCACAACCGTGGTCAGGAGGGTGCTGGTGTCGCTTGCGTCAATCTCGATGCCCCTGCAGGCGAAGAATATATGTTTCGTGAACGAGCAGAGGGTAAGGATGCGATAACGGAGGTGTTCAAACATGTTGACAAGTCGTTTGAAGGTCAACTTTATATGGGGCATCTGCGCTATTCAACGACTGGCAAGAGCGGGTTGCAATATGTGCATCCTTTCCTGCGTCGTAATAACTGGCGTGCCAAGAACCTCTGTCTGTGTGGCAACTTCAACATGACCAACATCGACGAGGTTTTTCGTTTTCTCACGGAACAGGGACAGTCGCCGCGTATCTATGGTGACTCCTACATTACATTGGAACTGATGGGGCATCGCCTGGATCGCGAGGTGGAACGGCTGTTTACTGAGGCGCGCGGTCAAGGTTTGGAAGGCACGGATATTACCCAATATATTGATAATCATGTGGAGGTGGCAAATGTATTGAAGACCACTATGCCACATTTCGATGGTGGCTACGTAATGTGTGGACTGACGGGCTCTGGTGAGATGTTTGCAGTACGCGACCCTTGGGGCATCCGTCCTGCATTCTGGTATCAAGATAATGAGGTGGTGGTGCTGGCCTCGGAGCGCCCTGTGATACAGACTACCTTCGATTTGAAGGCTGAGGATATTCAAGAATTACAACCTGGGCAGTCGCTGATTGTTTGCAAGAGTGGAAAAAGCCATTTGAAGCAGATACTGGCAGCGCAGAAGCCATCTGCATGTAGTTTCGAACGAATCTATTTCAGTAGAGGCTCTGACAGAGATATTTATAATGAACGTAAAAAGCTGGGTGAGCAACTCACGCCAACCATCATGCAGGCCATCGAAGGTGATGTACCGCATACAGTCTTTTCGTATATCCCCAACACCGCCGAAGTTGCCTTCTACGGTATGACGGATGGCATCCGCAAGCTTGATCACGATGTACGGATAGAGAAGGTGGTGTGGAAGGATATCAAGCTGCGCACCTTTATTACAGAAGGCACGGAACGTAATGACTTAGCCGCTCACGTGTATGATATCACTTATGGCTCGCTAACGCCCTACGAGGATAATCTGGTCATTATCGACGATTCCATTGTAAGAGGTACAACGTTGAAGGAGAGCATCTTCAAGATTCTCGACCGTCTGCACCCCAGGAAAATCGTGATGGTGTCGAGTTCGCCTCAGATCCGTTATCCGGACTATTATGGTATCGATATGTCACGACTGGAAGAACTTTGTGCCTTCCGTGCCGCTATCGCACTGATTAAGGAACGGGGTATGCAGGGACTTATTGCCGAAACCTATCGCGCCTGCAAAAGTGAGCCTTTATTGGCAAATTATGTTCGTGCAATTTATGCACCATTCAGTGTCGAGGAGATCAACCATAAGATAGTTGAGATGCTTCGTCCTGAAGGAATGCAGGCTCCTGTCGAACTGGTCTTCCAGAGCATTGAGGGCCTGCATCATGCTTGTCCTAACCATCCTGGCGACTGGTATTTCACGGGCCATTACCCCACACCAGGCGGCATTCGTATGGTAAACCAGGCATTTGTGAATTATGTTGAGAAAGTATTGAAATTACAATTATGATAGAAGCAAAACTGATACTCGAAGATGGAACAGAGTTCGTTGGCCAATCGTTTGGCTATGTCGCTGGTACAACAGGCGAGGTGGTGTTCAACACCGCAATGACGGGCTATCCAGAGAGTCTGACGGACCCCAGTTATGCGGGTCAGATACTGGTGACGACCTATCCGCTGATAGGCAACTATGGTGTGCCTGATACGGGCTTGGACAGCAATGGTCTGCCCCTGTTTATGGAGAGTGAGAAAATTCACGCCAAGGCACTGGTAGTAGCCGACTATAGCGAAACTTATTCACATTGGAATGCGAAAGAATCATTAGCCGCTTGGCTGAAGCGGGAGAAAATACCTGCCATCACAGGCATCGATACCAGACGATTGACGAAGGTGCTTCGAGAGCATGGCGTGATGATGGGACGGATAGAATTAGGAGGTGTGAGGTCTGAGGTAAAAGGTGAGAAGGATACTGAGGACTATGGTAGTGTAAACTGGGTAGAGCAAGTGAGTTGCAAGGAGGTGATAACCTATCGCCCTGAAACTAATCTCTCACCTCTAAAGAAAGTTGTTCTTGTTGATTGTGGCGTGAAGGCGAACATTATCCGTTGTTTGATCAGACGTGGCATTGAGGTGGTGCGTGTGCCTTGGGACTATGATTTTAATCAACTTGACTTCGATGGATTGTTCTTGGCTAATGGCCCAGGCGACCCAGATCGTTGTGAGAAGACGGTGGGCCATATCCGCACGTTCCTCAATAATGAGAATGTGCGGCCGTGTATGGGCATCTGCCTTGGCAATCAGTTGTTGGCAAAGGCAGCAGGAGCCAAGACCTATAAGCTGAAATACGGTCATCGCTCGCACAACCAACCAGTACAGCGGGTGGGTACCACACAGTGCTTCATCACGTCGCAGAATCACGGCTATGCTGTAGACGATTCGACGCTACCTGAGGACTGGGAACCGCTGTTCGTAAACATGAACGATAACTCTAACGAAGGCATCCGCCACAAGACGAAGCCTTGGATGTCTGCACAGTTCCATCCCGAGGCCTGCTCAGGACCAGTGGACACAGAGTTTCTGTTTGATGAATTTGTCTCTCTTTTAGAGGCAAATGATAAGAAACTGGAGGCGAGAGATGACCTTCAGTCTCAGGACAATTCTCTCACCGCTCATCCCTCATCTCTCACCTCTATGAAGAAGGTTCTCCTTCTCGGTAGTGGCGCCCTGAAGATTGGTCAGGCGGGTGAGTTTGACTATAGCGGAGCTCAGGCCCTGAAAGCCCTGAAGGAAGAGGGTATTCACTCCGTGCTCATCAACCCCAACATCGCTACGGTGCAAACTTCAAAGGGTGTGGCCGACACAGTGTATTTCCAACCCGTGCAGGCAGACTTCGTTGAGCGCATCATCGAGAAGGAGCGTCCTGATGGTATTCTCTTGAGTTTTGGAGGTCAGACGGCGCTGAACTGTGGTGTTGAACTCTATGAGAAGGGGGTATTGGAGAAATATGGCGTCGAAGTGTTGGGTACTCCTGTGCAGGCCATTATCGACACGGAAGACCGCGACTTGTTTGTAAAGCGACTCGACGAGATTGGTGTGAAAACCATCAAGAGTCATGCTTGTGAGAGTATAGAGGAAGTCCAGCAAGCTGCCCATGAACTTGGTTTCCCTGTGATCCTGCGTGCAGCCTATGCCCTCGGTGGCTTGGGTTCCGGCTTCTGCGATAACGAAGAAGAACTGTTGGCACAGGCAGAAGAGGCCTTCTCGTTCTCTCCGCAGGTATTGGTAGAGAAAAGCCTCAAAGGTTGGAAGGAGATAGAATACGAGGTGGTACGTGACCGCTATGATAACTGTATCACCGTCTGCAATATGGAGAATCTTGATCCGTTGGGCATTCATACTGGTGAGTCGATTGTGGTGGCTCCCAGCCAGACGCTTTCGAACAGCGAGTATCATAAGTTACGCGCCCTGGCCATCAAGATTATCCGTCACATTGGTATCGTGGGTGAATGTAATGTGCAATATGCCCTCGACCCACAGAGTGAGGACTATCGCGTCATCGAGGTAAATGCCCGTCTGTCGCGTTCATCTGCCTTGGCATCGAAAGCAACAGGCTATCCTTTGGCATTTGTAGCTGCCAAACTGGGATTAGGCTATGGCCTCTTCGAACTGAAGAACTCTGTTACAAAGACTACAAGTGCGTTCTTCGAGCCAGCCCTCGATTATGCGGTAGTGAAGATACCCCGTTGGGATCTGACCAAGTTCCACGGTGTGAAGCGACAACTCGGCTCGTCGATGAAGAGCGTGGGTGAGGTGATGGCTATCGGACGCACATTTGAGGAGTCTCTGCAGAAAGGTCTCCGAATGATTGGCCAGGGCATGCATGGTTTTGTGGAGAACCACGAAATCAAGATTGCGGATATCGCAACGTCGCTCCATGAACCAACAGACATGCGTATCTTTGTGGTTTCGAAGGCGATGAAGGTTGGCTATTCCGTTGAGCAGATTCATCAACTCACGATGATTGACTGCTGGTTCCTGCAGAAACTGAAGCATATCGTCGATATCGACCAGCGGCTTAAGCAGTTTGCACAGATTTCAGAGTTCATCGAATTTATGGACAATACGGAGTTGCTGGAATATCTTGAAGCCCCTGAGTTTGTATCGTTGTTGCGCGAGGCGAAGGTTTATGGTTTCTCTGATTTCCAGATAGCCCGTGCATTAGGACTTGAGTCGCTTATGAGCATGACTGATGCAGGACTGATGGTGCGCTCGTGGCGAAAGGAATTCGATGTTGTGCCCACCGTCAACCAGATTGATACCCTCGCAGCGGAATATCCCGCCCAAACCAATTATCTATATTTGTCGTACCTTTAAAAAATTAAGAATATGTGTGGAATCGTAGCAATATTGAATGTTAAGGAGCAGACACATGAGCTCCGCGAGAAGGCATTGAAGATGAGTCAGAAAATCCGTCATCGCGGACCTGACTGGAGTGGAATATACTGTGGCGGCTCGGCCATTCTTGCCCATGAGCGTCTGAGCATCGTCGACCCTGAGAGTGGTGGACAGCCGTTGTTCTCGCCTGACAAGAAACATGTGCTGGCAGTAAATGGCGAGATCTACAACCATCAGGAGATTCGTCGTCGCTTTGCTGGGCAGTACGAGTTTCAGACAGGCTCAGACTGTGAGGTGATTCTCGCCCTTTATAGCGAAAAAGGTATTAACTTCCTCGAAGATCTGAGCGGCATCTTTGCCTTTGTTCTTTACGATGAGGAACGTAATGAGTTTCTGATTGCCCGCGACCCCATTGGTGTAATACCCCTCTACATCGGCTACGATAGTGATGGCACAGTGTATGTGGCCTCTGAACTGAAAGCCCTCGAAGGACAGTGTGAGCGCTACGAGTCGTTCCTGCCTGGACATTACTACTGGAGTGTTGACCCAGGTTTGAAGTGGTATTATCGTCGCGATTGGATGAATTATGATGCCGTGAAGGATAATCCTGCCAGCGTTGAAGCCATCCATGATGCGCTCGAAGATGCTGTGAAGCGTCAGCTGATGAGTGACGTGCCCTATGGTGTGTTGCTCAGCGGCGGTCTCGACTCTTCCGTGATATCTGCTATTGCCGAGAAATACTCTGAGATGCGTATCGAGGACGATTCAAAGACGAAAGCCTACTGGCCCCGTTTGCACTCGTTTGCCGTAGGATTGAAGGGAGCACCTGATTTGGCAAAGGCCAAACTCGTGGCCGACCATATCGGCACTGTGCACCACGAAATCAACTATACCATTCAGGAAGGTCTTGATGCCATTCGCGACGTTATCTATTTCATCGAAACCTATGATGTCACAACCGTCCGCGCCTCTACGCCAATGTATCTGTTAGCCCGAGTCATCAAGTCGATGGGTATCAAGATGGTGCTCAGTGGCGAGGGTGCCGACGAGATATTCGGTGGCTACCTCTACTTCCATAAAGCCCCATCAGCAAAGGATTTCCATGAAGAGACTGTACGCAAGATCGGGAAGCTCTATCTCTACGACTGCCTCCGTGCCAACAAGAGTCTTTCGGCTTGGGGTGTTGAGGGACGTGTACCTTTCCTCGA
>Ga0310786_10007548_pt1 | contig 14167 bp, 13 predicted proteins | sample AusTroGonzalo_MG_FD_203881 | JGI IMG/M metagenome (GOLD analysis project Ga0310786, IMG submission 203881) | Bovine rumen microbial communities from tropical cattle in Woodstock, Queensland, Australia - Gonzalo_03 (v2) (version 2) | ecosystem: Host-associated > Mammals > Digestive system >... | reverse complement strand
GCGTGAAGCCCGAACAAAAGGGTAGATTGCCGAAAAGGGTAATCTGCTTTTTTGTTCGGGCTTACACCGTTTGTTTGCGAAAGAATGTGTCATGCTTCCTGAAGTGGATTGGTGACAAAGCGCTTGGCGACCTGACGCTAGATGATGCCTGGTGTCTTGATGGTGACAGCTCCGGCAGGAAATATAAGATATCGGAACTTGACAGCGAACGTGATAAAGAAAAGATTTTTTACAAGACCAGATGGATAAAAGAAGAAGGCACGGTACATACCGATCATGGTGATAAGAAGCAGGTCATCGAGCAGAAACTCATTGTTTCCTACTCCATAAAGTAGGATGTCAAGTTAGGGTCTGAACAGTATCATTCAACAAAAGGGGAGAAGAGGTTGCTTTTTAGGCAGGCAGAAAGGGAGATGTTTCTCCGAAGGAAACAGGTCTCTATAAGTGGTGACATATGTCACTATACACATGGGCAGGCAGTCAATATACTTAATATATGAATTAGTTATTCTAATAGTGGAAAGGGAAAAAACTATGGAAAATAACATGACAAATAAGAAGATGGGTATCGGTAAACTGATCCTTCGTATTTTTGTAGCAGCATTGATTTTGGGATTTTTGTATGTGGGAATTGTTTGGGGATTCAGCGATCGGATCGTCAGGATCTCATTTACCGGTTTTGACAATTTCTTTAACGTACATGATGAATACTATGCGATTGCGGGACCATTTTCGGTACGTATTCCGAAGCAATTGGCGCAGGTATCATTCGATCAGGATGTTCAATATATAGATGATGCGGATGAAGAATCCGGTCGTGTTTTCCTAGTAAGTGTAGATTGGAGTGAGGATTGTAAGCCGGTTTTTAGTTCGTGGGAACCATTTTTGATATCCCACGATTATTCGGAACACTACATTATCGATGCAAGCCCCTGGGATGCGCCGGCGGGTTCAGAGATACCTGCTTCAGCGGAAGAACAGGCGATCATTATGGATATTGCAGAACACGTTTACGATTTTGAAAAAGAGTATGATCCGAATACAGACCTTGACACATCATACACCGCCGGCAATTGGACTATATGTTGGTTCATGGTATATATAAATGGGGATAAATGCACGTTCTTGCTACATCAGCCGAGAAGGCCTGAAACCGTTTATTCCTATAATAAAGATGGACTTGTTAAGTTTCAGAAGAATATGACAGTTCCTTCCAAGGGACACTTTGATACCACGATGTTTAAATAAAAAAGGAAATAAAAAAACTCCCATAAAAGGGAGGATGCCAAGAAACTAATGTTTCTCATATATGATACACCATTTTTGGTGTATCATTCAACAAACCGTCGTATGTCTAGATGGCTGCGTGATATTTAAGCTGACGGCCAAGCCTCTTGGGAATAAGAACTTTCACAAGGGCGGATTTTGGAGTTATCCGGATGAAACGACTTAATACATAAGGGGCAATGGAAAGGAGAACCGGCAAATTGGAGCTTTGGGATTTGTATGATCGTGACGGAAAAGTGACCGTGGATTGTCCGAAGGATTCCATCGTACTGCAAGAGGGTGAGACAACGGAATACCGATGGGTTGACGTTGCGGGACTCTTGGAATACGTGGATTCGGAGCTTGCAATAAAGACACATAATGACAGATATGCGGCGTATTTCACCATGCTACGCAAAAAAAGGGAAAAAGACGTTGACGAAGGTGGAGAAAGATGAAGGTTTTGATCATTCCCATGGCGGCCATGGCGGAGACGGCGGGGCCCGGCAGCAGGTGCAAGATCCTGGCGGAAGCATTTTACAAGGCTGGGATGGAAGTCTGTACCTGCATGGCCAGGGACGTGAATTTTGTGGAGATTGATGACGTAAGAAATTACGAGCTGGACGTGCCAACACCCATGGGCATGCCAAGCATTTCTGCGAACCTATTTTTTCCGCTGGTGCAAAAGCTCGGGATCACGGCGAAAAAGACGGTAAAAAGCTTTGACCAGGTTTTGTTTTTTACGGGAAATCTTGACAAGAGATATCTTCGAAGGAGCGTTGAAAGCATTCGCGCAGCCATCCGGGAGTTCCGTCCGGACGTTGTGTACAGTGAATTTAATGTTTCGGCGATCATCGCGGCAAGGCTTGAAAACGTAAGGCTTTTTACGACGGTGAGCTTTCCGACCCAGAAGGAATATGCCTGTGAGCCGAAACTGGCAAAGGGATTGAACCGGTTACTTGCAGAGTGGAGATTGCCGAAGGTGATTTCGGCGCTGGAATTGTTTGAATGGGCGGACGAATGTTTTTGTCCCAGTATTCCGGAACTGGAACCCTTTGAAAAGAAGAACGTTGTTTTTCTTGGGGCACTGAAACATCATCAAATGAAAAAGGACGGAAAGCGCGACAAGATCCTTGTCTATATGGGAAATGGGACCATTTCGGCTTCCAAAATGCGAAAGGAAGTTAAAGCGGCATTTGATCGCACGCCGTATCAGATTTACGTGGCATCAAAGTCGTTGGAGCCCATGGAGGCGGGAAATCTTCACGTCGCGCCGAGGTGGGATTTCAACAAGCTGCTGGATGAGGCGGTATTATTTCTTAATCACGGTGGGCAAAACAGCATGGTGGACGGGCTACTTCATGGCGTGCCGCAGATCATGGTTCCCGGAAAGGTTTTTGAGAGACAATACAACGCGAGATCCTTGGAAAAGGCGGGAGCAGGAAAGCTGCTCTCCCATGAAGAATTTCGCGGAGACGTGATCCGAAGGCTGGCAGAAGAGATCATCGCTTCGGAGGAAATGCGTGAAAGGGCATGCATGATGGGAGAAAAGATGATGCAGGCCGGCGGCGTTCAAAATTTGGTTGCGCGTTTGAGAGGAGAAAAAGATGGTAGGATTGATCGTGGCACGTTCGAAAAATAATGTGATCGGAAAGAATGGACAGATTCCCTGGAGAATCACATATATGGTACACCATTTTTGGTGTATCATTCAACCATTTGGGAGTATCAAAAACAACGATAAATTCAATTTCCCCAATCTAAGCAACCGATAAACACATCTCTACAATACACTTATAGCCTTCCATATACGTGAACTTCCCGTAGAAAGTTTCACTAAACAACATCTGGGGTGAAAAGCTCCGGCCACGAACCTTGAAAACCTGCATAAAATCGGTATTTTCCGGCAAAAACGCCTTGATTTCGGCGAGAAGATGTAGTACTATATTTAGCGGAAAGTGACACTAAAACTTGAGTATCACAGGAGGGTAAAAATGTACCTGGATTTTCTCGTTGAAGTACCGGATGAAAAAGGAAAGATAACCACCAAGACCAAGGGCGATGCCGTCTATGTTAACTATGAAGTCGGAAGAGAGTATTATCCGGACAGACAGTATACCATCCCGAAGAGAGTGGTCATTGGGAAACTCTCAAAAGCGGATAAAAGGATGATGGTTCCGAACCAGAATTTCCTGACTTATTTTCCTGAAGTGGAACTGCCGGAAGAAAAGTTCAACTCAAACCGCAGCAGCTGCCTTAAGATCGGACCGTATATCGTGATACAGAAGATACTGGAAGAATATAAGATACCGGATCTTCTTGAGAGACAGTTCTATGGTAAAGATGCCGGCCTGTTTCTCGACCTTATGGCGTATTCTATCGTATGCGAGAATAATGCCGGTCAGTACTATCCGATGTATGCATATAGGCATCCGCTCTTTACAGAGGGGATGCGGATATACAGCGACACGAAGGTATCCGATTTCCTGTGCGGCATGAGTGGAGAGGAAAGCATTGGCTTCCTGAATGACTGGAACGCATCATGTGATCACAGAGAAAAGATCTACATCTCATATGACTCGACCAATAAAAACAACGAAGCCGGGAATATCGAGATGGTGGAGTTCGGAGAGGCCAAGGTTGATGTCGGATCCCCGATATTCAATTATTCCATTGCGTATGATACGAAGAATGCAAAGCCACTCTTTTATGAGACTTATCTCGGAAGCATAGCAGATATGTCGCAGCTTGAGTTCATGCTTGGGAAGGCGAAAGGCTATGGGTATAAGAACATAGGATTCATACTCGACAGGGGATATTTCAGCAAAGGTAATATTCGGAAGATAGACGAGTATGGATACAGCTTCGTGATCATGGTCAAGGGCATGGCGAAACTGGTAAACACCATGGTCCTTAAGAACAAGGGAAGGTTTGAGGAAGAGAGAAAGTACAGTATCAGAAAGCATCATGTGTATGGGATCACAGTGAAGAATAAACTGTATCTTGATGACGAGAAGGACCGGTACTTCCACATATATCACAGCACCGGCAAAGAACACGGTGAAAAGGAAGAATTAGAGGAGATGCTCGAAAGGCTTGGAAAAAGTCTACGGGCACAGTATGGCACGGATTATCAGCTCAGTGAAGCAGAGAAGGAATATTTTGATACATTCTATGACAGCCGCGGGATCCTTACGCTGGTAAAGGAGAAAGATGATGTCATAAAGCGTGCGCTTCAGTTATGCGGGTACTTCTGCATCATCACATCTGAAAAGATGACAGCGGCTGAAGCAATAGATTTGTATTACAGGAGAGATGCTTCAGAGAAACTCTTCAGAGGTGATAAATCTTATCTTGGAAATAAGAGTGAAAGAACCCATTATACTGAGTCGACAGAAGCCAGGATCTTTGTCGAATTCGTAGCATTGATCGTTCGGAACAGGATTTATACAAGACTAAAAGAAGAACTTGACAGGATAGATGAAAAACCGAACTATATGACAGTTCCCGCAGCTATCCGGGAACTTGAAAAAATAGAGATGATACGTGGCCATGATCAGATATACCGGCTTGATCATGCAGTAACGAAGACACAGAAGACGATACTGCATGCGTTCGGCATGGATGCTGCATATGTAAAGCAACGCTCGCAGCGGATCAGTGAACAATTGAGGATCGCAGATGAGGTCAGGGGGTAAATGACATGGCGCATATGACAAAGGAAAGACTTGAAGAAAAGATAAGAATAGCTGAGGAGAAAGTGGCAAGAACCGAAAAAAATAAATCTGAGTTTTGGAGGTTAATCAATTTCTTCTTTCAAAGGATCCTGAAAAGAACAAAGATGAGGCAATAGGATGACTGAGACGCTCGACAAATGCCGGGTATGACACGGCTTATGACATGTTGTCTGATTTTGAAGAAGAATGAATAACTTATGGAGGCTTGAAAATATGCTATACGACAATACAAACCTTCCTGAAGATGTGAAGATGTATTTGAGGGAAATCTACGAAGATGAAGAATTAAATGATGTTTTTTATGATTGTGATATCGAAATATATGATGAAGATCAGGTCAAAGGTCTTGAAGAGGAACACTGGTTGGAAGATCTTATGGGTCCCGGCGAGCCAAGTTACAATAATTTGAAGCCCTTTGCTCGTGATGGCTCCGGCGCTTTATGGATAGTCATAGATGATAGATTGATTGGTTATATAGGAACCGAAGGTGAGTGCGGAATCTTAGCCATGAATATTCATGAATTTATGAATATCGTATCTGTGTGGGGCGGATATATATGTGATTATTGGAAAGAAGATGTTCTGGCAAGCAGGGAGGCGTTCTATAGCGTAATGGACGATCCTGACAGATTAGAAGAATATGAAAATATAGAAAAAGATAAAAAGGTGTTCAAAGGTTTCATTGAAAGACACGGATTCGTCAGGGACATTTACGAGATGGCTGCAAAAGGCATGACAGTAAGCCCGTTTTTTGTAGTTAAAGCCACGACAGATGAATATGTTGATTCTGAAGCACTAATATCTGATTTTGATGGTCAGGAGACACTGGAAAAACTGAAAAAGCATATAGAACAAACCGTGTAGACATATATGATACACCATTTTTGGTGTATCATTCAACTATGAGTGGCGAACATGATAGTGTACTATGGATGGTATATTTATAATATGATCAATTGCGATTTATCAGAATGTAAAGAGAAAATGTTTTTTGTTAAAAATCCGGATCATGAATACAAACAACTTTTTGATCTCAGATAAAGAAAATGGTTATCTTAAATTTTGAGAAATAAGGGAAATAGGGAATAAGGAGAGTAGGATGCGATGAATAAAAAGCCATATCCGCATGAGATGACGTTTAAAGAGCTGATCTTATTCATATTTTTAATAATTCTTATAGGAGCATTTTTTTAGTTGTCAGCGAGGACCGTCGCTTAAAACTGATTGTTTTTCTTGTGTGTCTTTATTATATTATAGATTTCATATATGTATACAGAAAAGAGAAAAAAGCAGATAATATTGCTTCGCAAAAGAAGACGGAGTTTATAAGCGGTGATTATTTTAATAGTCCTGAGTGGCATGAAAAATACACTGCGTATATTAATGAGCATCCATTTAATCGCCCGGTGGTTTCCGATATGAAGAAGGACCTGCTTAGGAGATTCCGAAGAAGAAAAGAACTGATGTGGAGTTTATTTTTCTTATGCTTAATGGTTGGCATAGGCTATTTGTTTTTATATGGCAATTCTATCGATGATAATTATATCTATGGTAATCCTATTCTTTTTTTATTAGCGATATTTGTAGTTGGTGTTATGTTTTTTAGGACATTTTCAGAGTATGTTGGGATGCCGGTTAGAAAATGCTTAAGGGGAGATATAGACTATAATGAACTGAATCGATCCTATGTAAACAGCCGCATGCTCACATACAAGAAAAATGGATTTGCTTTCGGGACAACACATATACATGCCTATACGGAAAAGAAGATTTATAATATTGATTACAGGCATGCAGAGGGAATTACTCGAAAAATCGTGCGCATGAAAAACTATGAGGACGGAATCTATTCATCACAAGAATATAAACATTATGCGGTCATTCAAGTAAAACTTCCTGAAAGCGGGCAACTTCATCATGTCGAAATAGAACTAAATGAATTTCAGGTTCAGATGGTAATAGATAATTTCATGAAATACAAGACTTATGTGCCTTTTGATCATAAAGAGATAAAGCTTGAAGGTATGGGTAGCCATCGTGCTCCCGTATAGCCCGAAAGCTTTAAGAATCGACAGTCATACAACGGAGGAAAGCAATATGGTTAAAAAGGTTGTTAGGGATCCTATGTTTCTTCTGCAATTTTATGAAGGAAATGGATACGCAGGTCGCAATGGTTTTGAGGGACGGAATCGATGGAACTTGCCAGAGAACAGGGCTTTAACAGCATTTTAATATGTGGGGTGCCGGAGTATTATTCTAAATTTGGATTTAAGATTGCCGACAAATTTGGAATAACGATGCCGGATGGTTCAAATTCTGATGCTTTTAACATACAGCACAAGACACCACCGCAACACCGTTTTACCGTTAAAAAGAACTAGTATTCTGATTTTACTTATTAACACGAAGTCTTGATGATAGAACTGTTTATTATGGCCACGGAAAACCCACGTCAATATCAAAAAAATAACCGAAAGGCTTATAAAAGATTCATTTATATATGATGGCTGTGTATCAACATCTAAATGGAAAGGAATCATGAATGATAACAAGTCTGCTTACAATTTTAATGTTTGTGATAAAACCATAGATACGAGGAAAGGGAATTAAAGACACTAATTTTAAATGGTTCACCAAGAGTTCATGGAGATACAATAAGTCTCATTAATTGGTTGACGAAATCCTTAGATGGTGAATATTGCATAGTAGATGCTTATAGAAGCAACATATCTCCATGCTTGGATTGTAGATATTGTTGGAAAAACCAGGATGTGCAATTAATATGGTTTCTGAAACAATGGTTATTTGGGAATAAGTTTATGATACGCGTTCTCCCAATCGGGGGCCGCGTTTTCTTTTCAAAAAATTTCGAACCTTTTGAATTCTCATGAAAATATAGTGTTGTAGGATCCAATAAACCAAGATGACGTTGTCAAGGATGAAGTTTATGAACAAAGAAACCGCCGAGAAATTTATTGAATTATATGGGAGAAAGCTATATTTATTTTGCCTGTATACTGCCCGCAGTAAGGATACCGCCGACGATCTGTATCAGCAAACCTTTTTAACGGCACTCGAAAAGGATGAGATAGATAACGAAATGAATCCGCAATCTTATTTAGTTTCTATTGCTTCCAATCTATGGAAAAATCAGATCCGTAAATTTGCATGGAGAAAGCGGATTGCTGATATTCAGGCCGTTGGTGAGGATGTGTTAAGCATGATTGCGGATCAGACTTATTCTTTGGAGGAAGAAGTTGAAAACAGGATGCGATGTAAGGAGTTAAGACGGCAGGTGTTGATGCTTCCGGACAAATACAGAGTTGTAATGCTGATGTATTTTATGGAAGATATGTCCATCCATGAGATTGCGACCTCGCTTTCCATACCGGAAGGTACCGTAAAAAGCAGGATGAATCAGGCAAGAAAGAAATTGAAGGAGGTAATGCAGGATGAATGATAAAGAATTTGATGAGTTTATAAAACAATCTTTGGATCAGGATATTCCTAAACAGGAGGATCTTGACAGAGAAATTATACATCGTTTTGAAAATGGAATGAATGATAAGACAAAAAAGAGAATGAGATTAGGAAAAAGGAAGAATGTACTTCCCAGAGTAGCGGCGATCGTTCTTGCGGTTTTGGTTCTTGGAGGAGGAAGCGTATATGCAGCCGGACAGGCATTGAAAAAAATATATATATCCAAGCATTATATTGCTGTAGGGGACGAGTGTACAGATGAATTTATGAATGATTTAGAAGAGAAATGGGATGATGATCATCAGTTTCGGACAGCAGAAGAATCACAGGAATTTTATCCCACATCCGAAGATGTATGGACATTGAAGATCATTTCTCATTATAATTCCATTGGAGAAGATGGAAAATCAACACATATGACGACTACGACGTATGCTTATCCAGATTATGAAACAGCACTGAAAGAAGCAGCAAAAGATAACAATATATTCGAACCGCTATATCGAGAATATCCATATCCTCTGATATATTCATTGCCCGATTGGTTGTGTTTATTGCCTGATCGGAGTGTATATGTGAAATATGACTTCTCACAAATCGATTATTTTCCAGAGGGCGAACTGGGTACAAATTTATCGGTTAGCCATTCTTATCATAGAGGTTGGGTTTTTTTCAGCCAATCATTGCATAGTAAGTTTTGGCAAAGCTGTATCTTTGACTTGGGTGAAACCAGCAATGTTCGTACCTATACCACCCAAGAAGGCGTAGAATTCACGCTGGTAGATGTTGATGTAGCCGGTTGCCAAATAATAGATGGGTTTAATGTGTCTGCAGGACTGCCTTCCGGTCCAAAAGAGACGGCGGTAGTGTTTAATCGTGGAGACGAAGTTGTATCTATGCATTTCATCGATTTGTCGGATGAAGAAATAGGAGAGATCTTAGAGCTTATAAAGATGTAAATAATTAAACTGAATGCTGTTTATGCAGGTATCCTCCCGGATAGATGTATATTGACATCTCCACGGGAGGATATCTTTGATTTTGTCTTATGGAAAACTATGTTTTTCGAATTCGTTGCAATTGTCGAAAGATCGGATGAACACATAGCCGGTTATGATACCGCAGAACCTGATGGTAATTCGATTGACTTTTAGATTGTGGGTATGTATCATGAAGAAAGGAAGTGTACGGATGAAGAAGAAAGGTGGCTTTTTGGAAGAAGTGATGAATAAGAAAAAGATTCGGATCATTACCATTGGAATAGCTATGGTACTTGGTCTGTCAATAATAAGCTGTGACAATACAAAAGATTCCGATGAGAATTTTGACAAGGCAGAGATTTCTGAGACAAACACAAAGCAGAATACAAAAGAAGAGGAAAAGGACTATGTATATGTAAAAAAATCAATACCGATAGAAGAAATCTATGAAATAGATAAGGCAGATCGTTATGCACCGATCCATTTGGCAGAAGCGGGGGTATATGTAATCGGAGAATTTGATGAGCCCTATCATTGTGAGCTTCACGAGATTACACTTGAGAAGGATGGTATCGGAACAAACAGAAAGGCAATGGAATTCCGGTCAAGGTGGTTAACCTATACGATGGATGGGCAGGGAAATATCTATGCATTTGAAGTAAAAACAGACGAAAACAATACAGATCCGAATGCCGGTACGGGTGTTTTTGATCGAGATGGAAACCCCGTAGATTTACGTGAAATAGATCCTAATACATATTTAGACGAAATTAATAATGGCAATTTGAAAATTGTAGCTCCGGAGTATCAACTGGTAAAGTACAGTCCGACAGGAGAAGAGTTATACAGGAAGGATACGGATGCGATAATTGCAGGACGCACAGGTTTTTATCCGTCCTTTTTTCTGGCCAATGAAAGAGGAGAGCTATATTTTTATATACAAGGAGAAGGTTTCAGCCTGATCGATAAAAACGGAGAGCTAAAAGGGAGAGTAGAAGAGAAATCTTCTGTTTGCGCAGCGGGCATTCGAAGGAATGGAAATTTGCTTTTTTATTCATTTGGTGGTGCGTCATATACAAACGAAGTTATGAGAGAGATAGAATTCGATTCCGCCAAAGTCGTGAATACCTATTCGAATTCTATGAATGTCAATGGAACTATTTATGAGTATGAAGATGGAAAGCTGCTTTTCAGAAATTATTTAGGTATTTATAGTTATGATCTTACGAACAATGAAAGTGATATGCTTTTATCATGGAATGATTTAGGAATAGATTATGGATATGTAGAAGAAGTATATTTTAATAAAGATCATTTTACAGTTATCATGTATGACGATCAATACACCGAACATGAAATTGTTATGATCAACAAAGTAAGCAGTGAGGAGTTGGCTGAAAAAGAAATTATTACTTTGGGAATGCTTTATGAAGATGCTTCTGTCAGTAAAGAGATCATCAGATTTAATGAATCAAGTGACAAATACAGGATTGTAGTAAAAACTTATTTGGATTTAGCCACCACTCGAGATCCGGATGCTTATTCAAATGCCGTTGAGAGATTGAATAATGATATGATTGCCGGACAATGCCCGGATATTTTGGATGTTTCAGGTTTAGATATAAACAACCTTATGGAAAAAGGGGTTTTGGAAGATCTGACACCTTATCTGGATAACAGCGCATATATCAGTAAAAATGATTTTTTGGAAGGCATTTTGGAAAAGTCGATATTTGATGGTAAGATTGCATTTGTGTCCGGACGATTCAGCCTACAAACCTATGCGGGAAAGACAAAACTTGTCGGGAATAAAGAGGGGATGTCGATTGCCGATGTGGTGGCACTTTCCAAAGCTTATCCGGATAAGAAGTTATATGATCGTTATTACGATATGAATCTGTTGAATGTCGTGCTGCAGTTAAATGAGAAGAAATTTGTTGATTGGGAGAACAGAACGAGCCATTTTGATTCCCAAGAGTTCAAAGATCTTATGGAATATGCAAAAACGCTTCCTTCACAAGAGGAAGAAGAAAGGACACATGATAAGAGGGCGATACCGTATCAGCTACAGGAGGACGATGTGATTCTTACGCAGGCGTATATTTATGATTATGAAAGGTTACAATTCATTTTAAAATTCTTTGGAGATGAAGAAGTAACTTTTGTCGGGTATCCCTGTGAAGATGGAAGCAACGGATGTATGCTCAATCTTTCGAAATGCTTTGCGATCAGTGCCGGTTCTGCATACAAACAAGAGGCATGGGAATTCATCGAGAATCTGATCCGGCAAAAATCTGAGAAGAAAAGTTTTGATGGGTTTTCAACATTAAAAAATCTGTTTGATGAAGAAGCGCAGGAAAAACTGAATGAGAAATACGTGACAAATGAAGATGGGGAGCTTATACTGGACAAAGAGGGAAATCCGATCTTGGAAAACAGAGACAGTAGTTATTCCATTTCCGGTGAAGACGGCGTGGAATGGACAGTAAAAATCGATCGTCTGACGCAGCAACAGGTAGATATTATCAGAGATCTTGCAAAAAACGCAACAAGAGAGGAATTACACTCGGAAGATAAGATCACGCAAATTGTTTTAGAGGAAAGCGGTGCATATTTTAGCGGCGACAAATCCTTGGATGAAGTGATATCAATCATACAGAACAGGGTTAATCTGTACCTAAAAGAATTATAATTGACAGGAAAAAGTTAAATGTAAGAAAGAGTGCACGGAGGGGATCATGCCGGATTATAGATTTCAGGTGCATTTGGGCGGAATGATAGAGGTTTTATCGGATCATCTATACAGCAGTCCGGATGTTTATATCAGAGAATTGCTGCAAAATGCAGTGGATGCAATTGTAGCAAGGAAAAAGCATAACAGTGCGGATAGTGATTACAAAGGCAGTATTTATGTCTATCTGGAGGGTAATACGCTGCGCTTTGTTGACAATGGAATTGGTCTTACACAGGAGGAAATCCATCAATTCCTTGCTATTATTGGGGAATCTTCCAAGAAACAGCTTGAGGACGGTCAACTTCGCTCCGATTACATTGGAAGATTCGGCATCGGTCTTTTATCCTGTTTCATGGTGAGCAATGAGATCAAAGTGATCACGCGGTCAATTAACAGTGATCGGGCGTATGTTTGGATCGGTAAACCGGATGGCATGTATGAATTGACGGAATATGACCAAGAACATGATGTCGGCACCGAGGTAGTTCTGTCTGCAAAAGCCGGCAGTGAGCTGTATTTTAAGAGTGATGTGATCAGGGATCTTTTGATTCATTATGGTATTATTCTGCCTTATCCGATTTATCTGTCAGATGAGGAAAACAAAATACGATTAAATCCGGCAGAGTTGCCATGGGAAAAAGAGAGCATTGATAAACAGGAACTGTTGCAATTTGGAAGTGTGATGTTTCAGCAGGATTTTTTAGATTGTCTGGTTCTTGAGTCAGAGTCAGGGGAGGCAAAGGGTGTTGCATATATTCTGGGTTATCCCGTTCAGGCTTCGACCAGGCAGGAACATAGGATTTATCTTAAAAATATGCTGCTTACCGAGAAGGGTGAGAATATCCTGCCGGAGTGGGCGTTCTTTACAAAGTGCATTATAAACGCATATGCACTCAGGCCAACCGCATCCAGAGAAGGTTTTTATGTGGATGATGTACTCGAGAAGACAAGGGAGGAATTTGGGAAATGTATTTCCGAGTATCTGGCAGACCTTGCGAAAAACAATAAACCCATGTTTCGCAGGTTCATGGATATACACGACCTGGCGATCAGAAGCATGGCCGTATCGGATGATGAAATGTTCGATCTCTTCATCAATGAAATCGCATTTCCGACATCGAAAGGTTTTATGACCGGACAGGAACTAAAATATTGCGGTGAAGATCTGTTGTATGCCGATATGGAGGAGTTCAAACAGTTATCTCAGATCTTCACGGCGCAGAATAAACTGCTCATTAATATCGGATATGTTTATTCCCACCAGCTGTTGGAAAAACTATCCATGCAAGAAAACCTTTTGATGGAAAAGGTAAATGAAGATTTTATCGATGATATGTTGAAGGATATTTCTCCGACAGAAGCGGGTGATTGTGTTGATTTTTTGAATATGGCGGAGAAAATTCTGGAACCGTTTCATTGTGATGTTGAGATGAAACAATACATACCGGCGAATCTCCCGGCGTTTTATTATATTGATGAAAAGGCCATCCAGAGTCTGGCGATCAAAAATGCGATCATGCTTTCTGATGATTTGTTTGCAGGGGTTCTCGGAAATTTTGCACAGAGTATAGAAGAGAAGAATCCATGTATCTATTTTAATCTTCAGAATCCCATCATCAAAAAACTTGTAAAATCAACGAACGAACCTTTTGTCAAAGATATTATTATGGTTATTTACGTTCAGACTCTTTTGATCGGTGGCTTTAGTTTGCATAATAATGAATTGGGTATTATGAACGAAAAACTGCTGTCGATTTTTAAGTACTGTATGGATGAATAAGGAGTATTTGTCGCAATGTCAGATAAGTATACTACGGATACGGATAAAGAATATATGGAGCTGCTTCAGCCGATCACAATGCTTGCAAACGGACCGGAACGCATACGCATTTTTGAGAAGTGCGTGCATCTGGCAGAGGAAAGAAAAGATAAGGTCCGACAAGTCAAGTACCGTCTGGCAGTGATTGAAG
>Ga0310786_10007546_pt1 | contig 14168 bp, 25 predicted proteins | sample AusTroGonzalo_MG_FD_203881 | JGI IMG/M metagenome (GOLD analysis project Ga0310786, IMG submission 203881) | Bovine rumen microbial communities from tropical cattle in Woodstock, Queensland, Australia - Gonzalo_03 (v2) (version 2) | ecosystem: Host-associated > Mammals > Digestive system >... | reverse complement strand
TTCCATCTCTATAAGAATAAAAATTTATCTACCCAAGAGTCTTTCCACATCTTTCGCAGTAACATTTTCCATTTTCTGGAATCTGGCCTCTTACTTCTTTTTTTTCTTCCATCTTCTTCCTCCTTTCTAATTTTTATTTAAAATTTTTTTATTTTTTTTATCTTATTTTGACCTTTTTTATTTCTACAATCTTTGCAAAGACTATACCACCCATCTTTTGCAGTTTTATTTTTTGTAAAAAAATATGGATGTGCTAATTTAATTTCATGGCATCTAGAGCATCTTTTCCATTCTCCCCTTTCTTCAAAAGTATAATGCCAAACTAACCAATCTTTTTTTGCGGTATCCGCAATTATTTTAGGAATTTTTTTCCGCCATAGGCGAGATAGGTATTCTACAGAATAAGAAACATCATGTTTCTATTGAATTTTTTCTAAAACTTCTTTACTTGTTAATCCGTCTATTTTATAAATTACTATGTCATAAAAAACTGGATAGTCTTCTTTTAAAGCTTTATCGACTAAAGTATCAAAATCTTGCATTAAATAATATAAATCATTTTCAAAACATCCCCATACATCTTGTTTTATTTCTGAATAATTATTTAAAAGGTGAATAATATGCTATGGATTAAAAAAAGAAATTAAACTATCACTAACTGGCTATTTATTTTCATCTATAGTAATTTTTTCATCTAACTAAATTTTACTTATACTTTTAACAATTTTAGTTGCAAACATAGTCGGCTTATAAAAACTTTTTAATATATATTGCTATTTTCTCATCTAAATTAATTGTTTTGTTAATAAATATTTAATTTTACCTTTTGCCGCTTTTTGTTTTTTTGATATTTTATCTATTTCTTCAACTAATTCTTTTAAACCTGGAACAGTCTATATATCTTCTTCTGTAATGCCAATTTTTGGGACAAGATAAATATTTTTATCACCGCCCGTCATAAAATTATAGATTCCATCTTCTCCATTCTATAATTTAGATATTAACCCTTCAAATGAAATTTCTCTTCTATTTACAGTAAATAATCTATTATCAGTTAAAACTTTTTTTTCTTTTTTATTTTTAGGGTCTATTGTTAAATATTTTGTTAATTGTTCTAAATAATAAGGGGTTAATTTTTTTTTAGGAATAGTTTCTATGATTTTATGAACAATCTTATTTCTTTCTTGCATATCTAAAATAGAATAATCTAATTTAGGATAAACAAAATCTTTTTGTTCATTATTGTTTTTTTGTTCCCCTTCCATATAAACTCCTTTCTAAAAACTTTTATATTCATATTTTACCAAAAAAATTTTTTCAAGTCAACTAGCTTAAAAGATTTTTTAATTGATTTATTAAAAAAATTTTTGTATAATATAAATAAGGAAGGAATAAAAAAATGATAACTAAAAAAGCAAAAGCAAAATATAATATGTAGTTTGATAATGGTAAATTTTATAAAAATAAAATTTATAATTATTATAAATCAAATGCTGATAAAAGTATTTTTATTACAACAGAACAAAATAAAACTCAAAAACTATGGGAAGAGGACTTTAAAATACTTTTTTTACATTGAAAAAATAAAAAAATTTTTGTATAATATATATAACAAAAGGAAAAAGGAGAAAGATATGGTTTATAAAACTAAATTTAAAATTAATAAAGAAAAAGGCGTTATAGTTTGTTTAATTGAATGTATAAATGATATTGAAAGTATTCTTAGAAAATACAATCTTACATACCCCGAAGGTTGGATGAAAGCGAGATACAAAGGAATTGCAAGATGCTCCCCTGAAGATGAATGGGATGAGACATATGGAAGAAGATTAGCAGAATATAGGGCAAGGCGGGCACGCCAAATTGATATTAATAATGAATTAAAAAATTTTTATAAAAGAGAAAATATTAAATTATCAAATCTTATAAATTATGGATTAGTAAAAACCCCTAAGCACCCTGATGAAGATGAAAGGAATCTATAATGTCTGGGATTTTAATAGTAATAATATGGGCAATAGCAGGTGTTTTAGCAATTGGTGAGGGCTTATCAAATTCAAAAGAAAAAAGAGTATTATTAATTAATTATTTACTATGCTGGGGAATATTAATGTTTCAGTTATTTTGTGATTATATTCTAAAAGTATAAACAATGAATTAAAAAGGAGTAAAAATGCTAAAAGGAGAAATTCATAATGGCGGCTTATTTTCAAAAGAAGATCGTGACACGCCCATTTTATTAAATAACAAAGAAGAGATAGGCTTTATTGAAGAAGTTGATGATTTAAAAATAAAAATTAGTTTATTTGAAAAATTTTTTCATATTCATTATGGAGGTAATGGTGTGATAGATCATATTTCAATAGAAAATGAGAAAAAAAATGAAAGAAATTATTTATAAAGAAGATGCAATTAACGCAATTTTAGCTTGCCCACCTAAACCCCAAGGAATAAATGAAACAAAAATGAAAATAGTTATTGACAACTATTTTAAAAGTGAGTGCAATGTAGACACTTCCATCCGCCAAGCGTTTGAAAAAGGCTTCCGCATAGGAGTACAAAAAGGGATAGCTCTTCAGCCTGATCGAAAGAAAGGAAAATGGATTTCGATTTTCGACGAAGAAGAGAGTAAATGCTCTGAGTGCGGAAAAACACACTATTATCCAGAAGAAAGAAAATATTATTTTTGCCCGAACTGCGGTGCAGACATGAGAGGTGAACAGAATGAATGATGTGATTTACCGACAGGCGGCGATTGGGTGTTTATACAACACTTTAGAAAGTTATTACATAAAGCGCAATCTAATGGAATTACAGAATGTGCGACCAAACAATCAAATTAATCTTTGCAATAGTTGTAACTATTTATATCCTGATTGTCCGAGTGAGTCGGACGATGTGATCTTTGGGAACGGAAAGGGTAATGATAATATTTGCGCTTGTAGCAAATATTTGCCATCCGCGCAACAAGAGCAGAAGAAAGGAAAGTGGGAGCGGCATAACACATATTACGGCGACGATACAAGTGGTTTTATTGATCCTGATTGGGGATGCTCGGAATGCGGCAAACAGGCAAATCTCAATGAGCGGTCTATGTATGATCTTACAGATTTTTGTCCAAATTGCGGGGCGGATATGCGAGGTGAATAGAATGATTAAATTAAAACCATGCCCATTCTGCGGCGGTGAAGCAGAAATGGGGATCAAGTATGGAGATTATGGATATAATCCAGATATTTACAGTGTAAAATGCAAGCGTTGCAATGCCAGAATAGGAAAAGTAAGCGACAATTATGCCGATTTGTCCGACGATGTTGGGAAAGCATGGAACCGGAGGGTGAACGATGATTGATAAAATTATCAAGAAAAAATATGATCTGTAACATTAGAAAGGAAAATATTATGTTAATAGAATTTACAAAACTTGATGAAAAAGGGGTTTGGGTTGAACCGAAAAACATCGCATATGTGATGAAATGGGCTTTAGATCCAGAAGTAACGGTTATTCAATTTATTGGGACGGAAGGTAATTATATTATAGTCAAAGAATCGTTAGAGCGAGTTATAAACGATCTTTATGCGGCGGAGCTGTCATAAAAGATTTTTGGAAAAAGATTGTTTTTTGATTTTGAAAATTAATTTGGAAAAAGAAATGTGGAGGGCAAATCCATTTACACTTTTTTAAAAATTTTTTTCCTGAAATACACCCCCCATTTTTTCTTTTTAAGAAATAATAAAACAAACAATACATTCTCCTTCAGAAAAAATCTGAGCAAACGCTCACTTAGAGGGGCGGCCACCCGTTAAAGAAAAAAAGATGTGACCCCAATCATTACAATAAAATTAAAACATACTAAGATAACAATGCTAACACAATAAAGAATTAATGAAGATAGATGATTAAACTCTTCTTTTGTTTAAATCATCTATTTTTTTTATATCTTTTTCAAATCTTTCGTCAAACAGTTATTAATAACATACTATTGTCATCGCGCCGAAGGCGCTGGCCGAAGGCCGAAACAGGCATATTTTACCAGTTAGCTATAACTAATTTCCAATTTTTGTCAGGCGGTTAATTGCAACTAACTCCCATAATTTCCCTGACAATTTTTGACAGGAAATTCTTGGTAGCGGCACTTTAACACAGTAAAGTATGAAAGTCTTTATTACATTAAAGCGGTGAAGGAACGCCGCTCGTTAAACTATTCACAAACCTCTGCGAATTTTTATTTTCATTTCATTTGAAAGTTAATAATAAGTATGCTTATTATTTCATACTCTAATTGTTTAATTGTCTAATCAAATAATCTATCTTACTAACTATCGTTAGACTAATTAGTCAATACTAACCAAGACAAAGAGGCAACAGCGCAAAGCACGACAAGTAACGAGACACAACCAAAGAGAACAACAACACAATAACAAGATAAAGATCATTGATGATAACAATAATAATGATACAAACTATTATAAGATACAATGAATATTGATTGTTAAACTATTAACAGAATAATTGTATAGTACAAGAGTTAGTTATTACTAACAATGTACGTTGCTTGTTAAGCATTTCACAATGTACCTTTTGAGAGGTAATGTCAGTTAGTCATAACTAACACATGAACGCTAATTGTTAGAAACTTAACAAGATAGTTGTCGTTAACAATAGTTGGTGTCCGTTTTGGTTAGCCGCAACTAACCAACTATTTGCATACTAATAATTGTTATTCCAAATAAACCAATCTTTTCCTATAATGTAAAACTCTTCCAATGCGAGGTTAGCCATAACTAACTAACTATTCGTACAACAATTAATTGGTGCTAATCCTTCGTATAACAGTTAGTTCATATTAACTGTTTGTCTGTGCTAACTGTTGTATACAATACACATAATACATACAACACAAAGTCATTGATAATAACAACAATAGAACAACACAATAATATCAAAAGAAAGGTAATAAATGTAAGAAAAAAAGTTTAAACAAATTGCGAAAAAAGACTTGCAATAATGCTTAATGTGTGGTATCTTATAGTCAGGAAATATAGTAAAGAAAAAAGAAAAGGAGTTTAAAGATGAAAAACACAAGTAGTAAACATTGGATGAATGATAGAAAGGAAAGAGATCAGCTTATTAAAGAAATTGGTTTTACTCGTGAAATAAAAAGAGTGACCATTGATAGAGGTCATAAAGATGGTGCGGAAATCCATGTGATTACAGACACCGCATTGATTTACATTTTCAATGCAGTTACTTGGAAAAGAATTACTGTTCTGGTTGCGAGACCGGGACAGCTTAGAAGATATTGGAAAGATGAAGAAGTTCCTACTAATTTAATTGAAATAGCAAGAAAATATCAAAGAATGGGCTACAATGAAATTTAGAAGGGTTTTAAAAAACCCTTCTTTTTTTTATAAAGTTTTTTTATCCCATTATTGACATCGAATTAAAATTATGATATACTATTTATACAAATGTGGAAAAATGCTTAAAAAAAATGGTATTTTTTGAAAGGTGATACTATGGTAAAAAATGTCAAAAGAGATTCCCTGGAAGTGTCTGGAAATATTGGTATTATCTGTCAATGCAGGGAATCCATGACACTCCGAATGCCCTGAAAAAATGCTTGACAGCTTCTATATGGCGTGATATAATGAAACTTTGAAGAGGTTCATATGGCGCTATATAATGAAACTTTGAAAAATTTATATGGTGCTATAAAAACAAACTCTTGAAAATTTTAAATTATTTTGTTATAATATTTATACAAAAGAAAAAGAGAAAAAATATGGAAATAAAAAATTAATCGAAATATTAGAAGAAAAAAGAATAAAATATGGAGATAACATTCAAGTTGTTGTTGATGTTCATATGGGAAAAATGAACGATAAACCAATTTATTATGTTATATCTGATAAACTTAATTCTTCGCCCACTGAAAAAACTGTTATTGTACTTTGCTGTTGGTAAGGAGAAAATTTTTATGACTAAAAAAATCACTCATAAAGATGTAAGCTATATTCTCAATTCAAAAAAAATAAATACATTAAAAAATAAAATTCTTTTTAAACACGTATTAACAGAAACTATTGATACGAATAAAATTTACTTACAAACAAATTATCGTTTGTGGGTAAAAATTTTATTTACTATTCCTGCTTGTTTAATTATTTTAATTCATTCCTTATGGAATGGCGGGTTAAAAGAAGGAATTTTTGATTTAAAAAATTTGTGGCAAGGAAATATAATAGCAGAACAAAAAAACTATTATAAAAATTCTTGTTACGCAAGAATGAAAAAAGTGTTTGACAAAAGATAGTTGCTATGATACAATAGATATAACAGAGAGGGTATGATAGAAATGTTTTTCATCAAAAGAAAAAAGAAAAATGTAGAAAAAAAATATTATGTCATTGCGATTTGCAAGACCGCTGATATTAATACGAAGTATGGGGAATATCCATGTAAATTTGATACCTGCGCAGATGCAAGAAATACAATATTATCCTATGGGAAATGGGGAGAAGAAATTCTCAGGCAAGAAGAGAATTATACCCATAAACCTGCGGGGGCATGGAAAATTAAAAATAAATGGTTAGTAATTGAAGAAAAATTAAAAAAGGGGGTTGACATTTTCCCCTGATCTGATATAATAAAGACAAGTTAAGGGAAAGACAAAAGAAAGAGGTGTTGAGTATGAAAAGAACAATCTATTTTGATATGGATGGTACTATTGCCGATCTTTACGGCGTAACTAACTGGTTAGAGTACATTATGGAGGAAAACACCATTCCTTATGAAGTTGCTAAACCTCTGTTGAGATTAAGCGCTTTAGCTAAAATCTTAAATAGGTTACAGCGTGAAGGTTTTAAAATCGGTATTATCAGTTGGTTAAGCAAAAGCGGAAGTGAAGAGTATAATAAAAAAGTCGCTGCCGAAAAAGAAAAGTGGCTCAGAACACATTTAAAAAGTGTCCAGTTTGATGAAATCCATATTGTAAAGTATGGAACAACAAAAGATAATTTTAGGAACACAGATAAAGACATTCTTTTTGATGATGAAGAAAAAAACAGAAAAGAATGGTGCGGTCAAGCTTATGACGTAAATAATATTCTTGAAATTTTAAAAGGAATTTCTTAGGAGTTCCTTTTAAAATTTTTAAAATGATTTTCTAAAATTCCCTCTTTTAAAATTTTAAAATAAAAATTTGAAACGCCCTCTTGACAACCACATTTATTTATGTTATCATGTAATAGAAGTTAAGGCAAGGACAAAAGGAGAATTGCTTATGAAAAACAATTATTACATTTTTATTATGGAAAATGGGAAAAGAATCCCTGTAAAGACTAAAATTAATGTAAAATCATTAGCTATTGCAACTTGTTTTTATGAGACTGTTATTTCTTTTTATCCTACTGACTTTATGAACTACCTAATTGCTGGAGGTGAATTTTAATGAGCATGGACAAAGCTATTAAATATAAGAAAGAACATAGAAAACCATACTACGGCAATAAAGCCATTGATAGAACATGTAGGAATCACGGCGGATGCCCGTGGTGCGAAGAGAACCGTATGTATAAAAATATCAAAAGGATTCAATCCATGGATTCACAACTGGAAGAATATTTTTAGGGAGCTAAAAAGCTCCCTTTTTTAGTTGTCGTTAACAATAGTTGGGGGCCGAAATATTATACCACAGGCCGCCGCAGTTTGTCAAGACTAATTTTATGAAAAATGAAAAAAAATTTTTTATCCTAAAATTCAAAATAATTATTGACTTTTATTCGGATTCTGATATAATAATAATTGTCAGAGGGGGCGGGAGCTACTCAAAAGACAATAAAAAAATTAAAAAAAGTCTTGACAAAACAAGCCTGATCTGATAGAATAGACTTGTAAGAAAGAGGTGTTGCTTATGAATAAACATTTTTATGTAACTCTTGACACAGAAACATGCGGATCTTTAGGGAAGCCGCTTGTTTATGACTTAGGGTACACCATTCATGACCGTTATGGTAATATTTATGAAAAACGGTCATACGTTGTCCGTGAAATCTTTTACGGGGAACGGGCAAAAATGAAATCAGCTTATTATGCTGATAAATTACCTTTATATAAAAAAGGTATTCGTGAAGGTAAATGGAATATCGCAAGCTTTTGGAGCATCAGAAGGGAATTATTCTCTTTAATGCAAGAATATAAGGTTAAAGCAATTATTGCTTACAATGCAGGTTTTGATACTAAAGCTTTAAACAATACTTTAAATTATCTCACAAGGTTTAAAGAAAAAGAACAGACGTTCTTTAAAAAAGATACTCCAATTTGGTGTTCTTGGGGAATGGCTTGTCAAACACTTTTGAGTCAGAAATCATACTTTCAACAGGCTATTGATAATGAATGGTTTTCTGCTGCCGGAAATGTTAAAACCAGTGCAGAAACATCATTCCGATACATTAATAATGATATTTCTTTTGAAGAGGAACACACGGCGTTAGCTGATGCAATTATTGAAACGGCTATCTTTGCAAAGTGTGTCTCCACTCATAAAAAGATGAACAGGGAAATTTTGACAATGCCTTGGAAAATTCCTCAAGCGGAGTTTAAAAAATATTATGAAAAAATCAATAAAGAATTTTAAATTCTCTATTGACAATCTGAAAAAATCTGATATAATAATAAATGTAAGGCGGTTAACCGCCTGATCAAGTCAAGAAAAAAACTTGAAAAAGTTTAAAAAACTCTTGACAAGCAGTTCAAACAGCCTTATAATAAGAATGTAAGGTAAAGGTTTTCAAAAGAAAAAGGAGAAAAGTATGGCTACTAAAATGACTAAAAAAGAAATGTTCAACGCAATTAGAGCTATGGTTATCGACAATCAGGAAATGGTTGACTTCATCGACCATGAAATCGACCTTCTGAACAAAAAGTCCAGCAGTCTGCGGAAGCCAACTAAAACTCAGCTTGAAAATGAAGAATTTAAGGCTGAGATTATCAAAGCCCTCACCGAAGCCGATACACTGGTGACTGTAAAAGAACTGTGTGAAATCTGTGAACCAATTCAAGGGCTGACTAATCAGAGAATCACTCACTTGTTAACTGCCCTGAGAAAAGAAAAGAAAGTTCGCCGTGAGGAAGTAAAGCGTAAAGCGCACTTTGCCATCGGCGCTGAACCTGACGAAGAAGAAGCGGCATAAAAAATTAAATAGGGGCTTGACAACAAGCCCCTGATCTGATACAATAAAAGCAAATTAAGGATAAAACAAAAGAAGGATAAGGTGGAAAACGCCTTATTTTTTTTATAAAAAATTTTAAAATTATACTTGACTAACCACAAAAGTATGTGCTATAATGGCCGGTCCGAGCACACTTGGCTCGGACCGAAATTCCAGTATACCATGCTCCGCCTATTTTGTCAAGTGTTTTTTGAAAAAAATACAAAAAAACATTTTCTCCCAAAATCTGCCACTACTGGATACCACTTCCAAAACTGGGTGCTATTTCCAATTAAAAAAATTTTGAAAAAAGTATTGACAATTATATATTATTTTGTTATACTCTATATGTAAGTTGAGTTAAGGCATAAAAGAAAAGAGGGTAAATTTATGTTAAGAAAAACTGTCGAAAAAATTGATGATATTCTTTCTTATTTTTGTGACTATTCTATTTTAATAGACTTATATCTTCCACTTTTTGGAAAAAAAAGACGCGCTTTTTATGATAAAAAATATGGCTATGCAATCGAAGAGTGGTTTTATCCGGATAATAAAACAGATTATAAGTGTATTTATTTTTCACCACGTGATATTCTTTTTTTAGAAGAATAAAAAAACACTTGACAAAAGCATTTTCCACATGATATAATAAAAATACAAAGTGAGGTTGAAATCCCTCACAGATCAAGTCAAGAAAATAAAAAAATAAAAAAAAATCTTGACAAGCCGCTCAACCTGATGTATAATAAAGATGTAAGGTAAAGAAACAAAAGAAAAAGGAGAAAAAGTATGACTAAGAAAGAAATGTTTGCAGAAATCAGAAAAGCTGTAGCTAGTAACGAAGAAATGGTAGCTTTCATTGACAGAGAAATTGAACTTCTCAATCGTAAATCTTCTGCTCCGAAGAAACCGACAAAAAGACAGCTTGAAAATGAGGGGTTGAAGGATGATATTTGTGTATTCCTCGCTATAGAAGATACTATGAAATCCATTTCTGAAATCAAAGCGGGAGTTCCGTCCCTCACACCGAGTGATATTACAGGTCAGAGAATCACTCATCTGCTGACCGCTCTTATCAAGGAAGGAAAGATAGCAAAAAAATACGTGAAGAAAAAGCCGTATTATTACACCGTGTAAGTTGAAAAAAGGGGAGAATTTTTTCTCCCCTTTGAAATTCCCTCTTGACAAAAATTAAAAAATATAATATAATATAATTGTCAAAAGAAAGAGGTGGAAAATATGAATTATAATCTTAATGGCAAAAATATTCGCATTCCCGATGCTGAACTTGAAAAGAATATGAGAATACTCGAAATCTCAAAAGATGAAGCTATTCAGATGTATTTGGAAGATGAAGGGTTTCTCAAGAATGAAGTTGTAGAAGAACTAACGAAAAAAGCTAAAGAGAATGGGACTGCCAAAGTAAAAGCTAAATCCGATAAAGTGCGGAAACCTGTAAAAAGGGAGCGGAAACCTGACGAAGAAAAGGAAAAAATCATTGAAATTCTTCAAGATGCCTTGAAAGATGCAGGAATAGCCGCAGAAATCACTAATAAATCTAAAATTATTGAGTTTTCTATTGAAAATAATCATTATAAGCTTGATTTAATCAAGAAAAGACCGAAAAAGTCATAAAAATGTTAAAAAAGTACGAATTTTCTTAAAAAATGAACAAAAAAATAAGAAAATTCGTACTTTTTTATTGACAAACGATCTGAAAATTGCTATAATTTACTTGTAAGTTAAAGAAAGAAAGAGGATTGAAAAAACTATGAAGAAAAAAATTAATGCTCTTCAAGAGTATGAAGAAACTACAACTAAACAAATGCAAGTTGTATATTTACATGACAATGGCTTCTCAATAGAAGAAATTGCAAAATACACGAAATATGCGGCTTCCACTATTAAACGCTATATCAGTAAATTTAAAAGCCTTCTCGATAAAGCAAAAAACACTTTTTACCATATCACTCAAAAGGTAAAAAGCATTACACAAGCAGGAAAACAGCTTGTATATTTATTTAAGTTTTATGGGGCGGATGATGAGTTAATTTGCTCAAAAGTTGGTACAACAATTCGCCTCCCTGAAACCCGATTACGGGAAGAAATCAATTACTATCGAAAACATGATATTCCTGTAGAAAGAGCTGAAATTTGTTCAGTAATTGATTGCGGAGACTTGCCCGCAGAAGGGGCAGAAAGCTATACACGAGCATATTATATCAAAAAATTTCCAGGTAATTTCAAAAAAAATGACAGATTTTTTAATGTTGACATAAAAACCCGTACTTTCAATAAATTGGTAAATGAATATTTAGCTGAAACCGCTTGACAAAAACATTTTAACCTATTATAATAACAAATGTGAGGTAATAAAAATGCTGTATTGTATAATTGATAAATACACTGGCGATATATTAGGAAGATTTAAAACAGAAGAAAAAACAGTTCATTACTTTATTGAATTTTGCCAGAATAATAATTTAAATGTGAAAATTAAACCTATGACAAAAGAAGAATATCCTACTTATACTAAACAATTAATTGCGGCGGCAAAAGATTGGTAGAGCAAATATTTGCTCTACTTTTTTTATTTATATTTTTTTAAAGTTAGTGTTGACAAACCATATCCAGGTATGATATAATAAAAGGTTGGGCAAAATTGTCGGGCCGCGGGCCACTGACCCGGCCCGAATCTCGCACACGAGTACCATATGGGCTTTTTTTCTAGAACTTTGGGGATTTTGATTTTCGCCCTAAAAATCCCAAAATCTCTCCTTTGCGCCCGCTTTACCTAGTTTAAGGGATCGCCACTTGAAAAAGAAAAAAATTTTTGTTATAATATATATGAAAGATGAAAGGAGAAAAAACATATGGATCTGTATGAATCATTAAAAAAGGGTATTTCAGAAGAAGCTCTTCGAGAAGCTACTCTTGAAGAGTTTCAAACAAAACTTGCTACAGCTAGAGCTCGCTTAGCCATGGAACAAGAGAAAGCCAAGAAACAAAAGGAAGAAGAGCTAAAGCGGAAAACCGCGGAAGATAATCTTAGGAGGGCTATCAAGGAATATGGTGCGGCGTTTAACATTGCTTTTGAAAATGAAAATACCATTAGCAATTTAATTAAATCATTAAGCGATGGCTCGCTGACTAAGTTCTTGTTTAAATGGGACGATAATGATGGTAATGATATTATCTTAAACTTCATTAAGAACTTATAACATGCTTTCTTCTATATGGGAAGATTAGCCCCAAAGAAATTTGGGGCTCGTTCGCTTGGCCGCTTTTGCAGATCAAGCTAAAAGGCGTAAAAGAGTGTGTTTGATGTGTACACACTTCCCTATTTTTTATTATTTCTCCTATTTTTTATTATTTCTCATCATTTTTCTATTGTTTCTATAATTTTTAACATTTTCTATTGTCTCTTATTACTTTCTATCATCCCCTATCATTTTTTATCATTTCTGATTATCTCTCTCCGTTCTTTCCCCTCCTCTTATCTTTTATCACTTCTTCCCCATTCTATCCCTCTTGTTCAATCATCATTCTTCTATTTCCTTACCTCCCTATAATTCCCCCCCTTACCTCTCTTCCCATCTAATAAAATCTCTATCCCCCAACTCTTTCAAACCCTCTCCAAAATACTTAATAATATCTCTAACCGCAACCTTCTTATAAACAACCCCTTTCCAAACTCTCTCCTCACTTAAAATCACTCTATTTTTAACCGCTCTCCCGCAATTACTCTTACTCCAATAGTCAATAACTCTTTCCTTCTTAACTCCCATCTCTCTTTTCTTATCCATCCATAAAATGTCATCAACCTTAATAAAAAAACCGTCACCAAACCTTTCCTTCAACAGCAATGGCGTTGCTTCATAATTATAATCCAAATCTCTCCCCTTCTTAATAACCTTCCACAAAACCCCATCATCATATCCACCAAGAGCATCAACAACCATTCTAATCAATACCTTATGATCATCCGCCATCAAATATCTTCCATTATCCCTTAAAACCTTTCCATATCCAACTTTCTTCCATTTTTCCCATACTGCCAAAATTCTAACATTAAATAAATCCACATATATTCTATCATCAAAAGCGGGTTCATCATAAACCTTCAAAAATGCGGCTTGCGTAAAATATAGCAATTTACTTAACTTCTCTAAAGTAATATTATACCCTTTCTCATTTCCATAATTAATAATAAAATTACTTACATTTAAAACATTATACATATATTCCTACTCTCCATTCTTTTATTTTCAAAATTTTAATTTCAATTCTTAAATTTAAATTTCATTTTTTGAAATGTGAAGCTGCACCCCCCATTTCAACCCCCTCACCGCAACCCCTCCGAGCGAACCGGAGATTTGCTCTTCGCGAAGCGAAGAGCAAATCTAGTTACTAATAAAAATTTAAAAACCAATAAAATTGTGCGCATTTCTTTTATTTTCTTAATGTTAATATATATTACTTATAGCCTTAAGAAAATAATTAAAATGCGCGCAATTTTATTAATTTTAATTATTTTTCTTCATCTAATATACATTCATAAATAGCATTCTCTTCGCTATTCCATCCTAAATTAGTAAGATATTTTCCAACCCGCTTCATTTCAAAAGCTCCCTATTTTACTAACAAATTTTTAGCATCTCTAACTTGATATAAAGATAATCCTGTTAATTGCATAACATCCCTATATGTAAAAGGAATATTTTCTGAACAAATCTAAAAAGCTAACCATACTTTAATTAATTGAGAAACTTTCTCATTATTCTTATTATATTTCTCAATAATTTTTTTACATTCTTTTAAAATTTTTGTTTCAACTAATAATTTTCTCTCTATTTCCCAATTTATATATATAACTAATTTTTCTCCATCTTTTATAACTGAAAAATATCCCTTTTTAACTAAATCTTTTAAAGCATCATCTAACTTATCTAAAT
>Ga0310786_10007544_pt1 | contig 14169 bp, 7 predicted proteins | sample AusTroGonzalo_MG_FD_203881 | JGI IMG/M metagenome (GOLD analysis project Ga0310786, IMG submission 203881) | Bovine rumen microbial communities from tropical cattle in Woodstock, Queensland, Australia - Gonzalo_03 (v2) (version 2) | ecosystem: Host-associated > Mammals > Digestive system >... | reverse complement strand
ATTTTGTCTCTACAACCTGTGTCTTTGCCTGTGTAGCGTTGCGCTTATCTGTTTGCGTAACCACCCGCGCTGCCAGCTTCAGGAAGGCATTCCCCGTAGGCGTGGAGGGGTCAAGAACGGCTGGCGTCCCGGCATCGCCGCTCTCACAAACACTCTGCACCAAAGGAATCTGTGCCAGCAACGGAATATTCATCTCCTCAGCCAGTTGCTTCACGCCCTCACGCCCGAAGATATAATAACGATTATCAGGAAGTTCCGCCGGCGTGAACCAGCTCATGTTCTCCACCAATCCGAGGATAGGCACATTCACCTTCTCATTGGTGTACATATTGATACCCTTGCGCGCATCGGCCAATGCCACCTGCTGGGGCGTACTGACAATGACGGCTCCCGTGATGGGGAGCGTCTGCACCAGTGTCAGGTGAATATCCGAGGTTCCTGGAGGCGTGTCGAGGATGAAGTAGTCGAGGTCGCCCCACACCACTTCGCCAATGAGTTGTTTCAGCGCGTTCGAGGCCATACCGCCCCGCCAGAGCGTGGGTGTGTCAGGGTCCACAAAGAAGCCTATGCTTAACATCTTCACACCGTACTTCTCAATAGGCACTATCAGCGCCTTGCCGTCTATCTCCTCGCTGTAGGGACGCGCATCCTCCACCTGAAACATCTTAGGCATCGAGGGTCCGAAGATGTCACAGTCCAACAATCCCACACGATAGCCAAGACGGGCAAGACCGATGGCCAGGTTGGCAGCCACGGTACTCTTACCGACCCCACCCTTACCGGAGGAGACGGCAATGATGTTGGGAGTCTCTCCCCCGTCTCCACTCCCGTGAGAAAGGGGAGATTTGTTTGACGCGGATGCTCCTTTGCCACCCTCTCCCGCAGGAGAGGAGTTGAGGGTGAGGGTTTTTATCTCTACAGTTATATCTTTACTCACATACGCGTGGATGGCAGCCTCCGCTGCTTTCACCAGCGACTTGAGGAAGGGGTTCGTGGGTTTATCGAAGATGAGGGAGAAGCTGACGTGCATTCCGCTGATGCGCATATCGTCTTCCAGCATCTCCATCTCGATGATATTCTTACCCGTGCCTGGATAGCGCACGGTTTTCAAGGCGTCAATAATCAATTGGGGATAGAGAGTCATATAATAATGAAGAATGAATAATTAACAATGAAGAATGGACAATGAATTTAGCCCCCAAACTCGTGGAGGTTGCGATAGAAGGTGCTGAGGGAGGAGTAGCCTACACGGCTGGCGATGTCCGCCTTATTCCAATCAGGGTGCTGTGCCATGAGCGCACAAGCGTAACGAATGCGCTGGCGGTTGATATACTCTGAGAAGGACATCCCAAGATCCACCTTGATAGCACGCAAGAGATACGTTCTGTTAGTCCCCAGTTGGCGTGCCAGGTCATCCAGTTTCAAGTCGGGTTGCAGGAAGCGCTGCTCTCCTTCTACCAAAGCACGAAGCCTCAGCGTGAGCGGACGATTCGGGGATGCAGCCTCATGTGGCAACGCAAGGGCCTCTTCAATTTTCAAGGATGGCATATCATCATCACCATGCGCTTCGTCCTGTTCCACATCACGTATGGTGTACCGCTGGTAGAGTCCTGCCTGTCCGATAGCAAAGAGCAAGCACGAAAACGCCACGGAGGGCAGCAATAGCCAGTTGGAATCAGCAAAATAGCGACGCCCGAGAATATTCACGACAACAGAAAGGACTGAAATCACCAGTAGCAGCTTCAGAATATTACTGATGCCCAACAGTTGACGTTGTTCTGCATCGGCATAGAGTGCCTCCATGAAACGATTATAACGACGAATACGGAGCACGCCCACACACACCGTGCCAAGAACACTGACAGCGAACAGCACACGACAAGCATCGTGCACCACCCCTTGTATTGCTGCCAGTCCTGTGAGTTTTCCCGACCTCATCCCATAAAGATAAATATCGATGAAATCGTCGATTTCTGCAGGTGTCATCTGCTGATAGAGCGATCCTACGATGATGCCAAAGAAGACGGAAACGGTCATCAATCCTGCCGTCCACATCAGCCGGTGTCGCAGCGGGCGCTGGTCCGTGAGCTCATATATATATATAAGGTACAGGGGATATACTGCCAAGTTACAGGTCGCATAAATAGAATCTGTCACTGGCAGCCATGCCACATGATGCGAGAAAAACACATAGTGTGTGGCATAGAGCGTCGTAGCCGTGAGCGACCACAACAGGAGACACGCCCGCGCGCGGTCGTATTGTCGGCAGAGGCTCACCACAAGTTCAGCCGATAAAATCGTGCAAACGAACAGTGGAAATGATATGATTAATGCGTGAATCACGGTGCAAAGATACGAAAAGATGTGCACATTTTGTCTTTTTGGGCAGATTTTGCAGAAACGGGAAGCAAATTTGCATATTCGGGAAAGCCGTTTTATCCGAAAAACCTATCTTTGTCACAAAAAGGAGCGCGTTTTAACGCTTTTTTACCTAAAATCGAACAAAATCATTTCATTTAAACTAAATCATTCACTATGAAACTACAACTGAAATCCCTTTTGCTGATGGGCGCACTCGTGTGTTCTTTCGGCTTCATGGCATCCTGCAGCAGCAGTGATGACTCATCGGACAATGGCGGCAGCGGTAATGCAACTCCGTCTAACATTGTTCCCACGACCCCCGTTAATCCTGCTAACATGAAGATGTCAGCTTTGTCTGGCTTCGTCTTCGATACCAACGGCAAAGGACTTGCCGGTGTTACCGTACAATCAGGAACCGCATCTGTCACTACTGATGTCGATGGCGGCTTCGTATTCTCCAGCATCAATGCTGTCAATGGTCGCACCGTTGTGCGTTTCAGCAAGCAAGGCTACATGGATGTAGTCCGCTCGGCAGCCAAACAGGACGGCGATACTTGGGAAGTTGTGATGGCGAAGAAAGCTGATAGTTCCATCAGTTCTATTTCAACAGAAAGCACCTTCTATGTGCAAGACGGCAGTGAAATGGAAGTAAATGGCATGAAAGTGGAACTGAAAGGTGGCGGCTTCGTCAAGGACGGCACCAGCAATCTTCCTTCAGGTCCTATCCATGCTGACATGGTGTATCTAGATCCCGACAACGAGGATTTCTCCGACCTAATGCCTGGTGGCGACCTCGCAGCTGAGCAGAAGAACACAGAGACCGGTGAAACAGAGACCGTTCAACTGGTATCCTATGGTATGACTGCTGTTAATATGACTGATGGCGATGGCGACAAGGTCCAGTTAAACGGCAAGACTGCCACAGTGACTTTCCCCATTCCCGAGAGCATGGCTGATGATCCTAGAGTTCAGGCCCGCGAGGATATTCCTCTCTGGAGCTTCGACGAGGAGAAAGGCGTATGGGTACGGGAAGGCATGGCGCATTATGATTCAGAACTGGATGCTTATGTCGGTGAGGTCACTCACTTCTCATGGGCTAACCTCGACTGGCCTGAGTCACGCGCTACCATCAAGGTCACGGTCACCGATGAAGCCAACAATCCCCTCCCCAATGTGAAAGTCACCATCGGTCAGGTCACCAAGACTACTAAGAAAGACGGTAAGGCAGAGACTTATGTGCCCATCAACACCGCTTTCACCATTACCGTGCTCTCTGAGAACTATTCCAATTACACAGACATCCAAAAGGTTGAAATCTCAGAAGACGATTTGCAGGCCGGTGATGTCAAGGAAATCACTATTAAGCTGCCCACACTGGCTCACTTGAGCGGCACCATCGTCAACGAGGGCGAGGGCAGCAAGATGGCAACCGTATGGGTTGAGTACAACGGTAAGAGCACCAAGAAGGTTCACTCCGACATCAATGGCCAGTTCTACATGAATGCACCAGCTGATTATACAGGTCCTGCCACGCTGAAAGTTCGCAGCGCCGACGGTGCAGAGTACAGTCAGGCTATCACCCTGACTGGCAAAGATCAGGTTTTCCGCCTCGTTATCAAGAACGAAGCATCCTCTGGCGGTGGCATCAAGGTCACCATGAAGGACGGCAGCGGCGAGCACAATTTTGCCATCGACGACTTCAATATCGATGACTTTGAAGGCATTGGTATTATCAACAACACCCTCTGTGTTTGCATGGACTTTGAAAAGAAGCACCATAGTAGCTTCGAAAGCGAGGATGGTTTTGACATGTTGAACATCTTTATTGAGAACTACAGCGCCAGCACCTCAGAATATACCTGCTCAACAGAAGGAGGCAATAACAATGGGGTGAGTTTCAATCTCTATCATGAAGGAAGCGACTATTATAGTGTCAACCTACGCTCCGGAACCATCAAGGTAACGAAAAAAGGCTCTGCCTATCGCTTCCAGATACAAGGCGAGGCAAACTATTATGACAATAGCACTACTGGCGGCAACCTTGCCAATTCAGACATCGAAGCCGACTTCACCCTCAGCTACCTTCTGACTGCTGTTTACAAGCACAGCATAAGCTCCAGCGACTTCCCAAGCAACACGCCGTTGCTGACATCCAACACCGACCCCGCATTTGCGGCTGTCGTCACAAATAGCAATGTACTCGGCAAGGGCGGTCTCATCTGGTATGGCAACAACAACATCACATTTGAAGATTTCAAAGCCCTGAAGGCTAAGGCCGATGCCTCATTCGGTACAATGCTGGAAAGCTCCATGTATGATGAAAACGAAACAAGTGAGGCCCAATGTAATTATTTCAAGAATAACCAGTATCTTTCTATCTGCTGGTCTTCCTGGAACGAAGCAACGACCTATGAGGACACCTATTTCACCTTCGATTACGTCCTAAATCCGCGATGGGGCTATGGCCGCATCAGCATCCTCTCCATGGATAACATGAAGTTCCCCTACACGGTCTTCACCGAGGCTATGCGTGTCAAGAGTGACCGCTCAAAGATGCCTTGGCAGACTCGCAGAAAATAAGTTTTGAACGTTATTTCAAGTAATAATTAACAAATTAAAAAACTCACAAATGAAAAAGATTCAATTTTGGAGCCTCCTTGCAGGTCTCTTGTTTGGTTCCATGAGTTTCATTGCCTGCAGCAGCAGTGATGACTCAACGGATGACTACAACGGCGGTGGCGGCTATACCCCAAACATTCCCGTCGTGGATCCCACACTTACTCAGGCTTACCTTTGTGGCTTTGCCCGCCAAACCAATGGTAATCCTGCCGTGAACGTAACTGTAACAACTGGTTCCGCCACGACGACCACAGACGAGAACGGATTCTTCGAATTCAAGAGAATCAAGATTGTCGATGGTCGCGTCGTTGTGAAGTTCTCCGGTTATAGCTTCCAAGATGTCGTTCGTTCTTTCGAATATAAGAAAGGTGAGGTCTGGGATGTCGTTTTAGTCGAGAATTACAACTATGGTACTCCCTCGGTTCCCACGAAGACTGACAACTACCAGTCCACAGAAGACAAGCAGATTAGTGTAACCAACACCTCAAAGGACTTCAAGGTTGACTTGCAAAAAGATGGTTACAAAGATGCTGAGACCGGTGCAGCCTACACGGGTGCTGTTTATGCAAGCGTTAGCTATCTGAACCCAGATGACGAAGAGAACTTTGCCGACCAGATGCCTGGTGGTGACTTGGCAGCCAAGGATCAGAACGGAGAGCCCGTACAGCTGGTTTCCTATGGTATGACTTGCGTGAATCTCGAAGGAGGAGGCAAGAAGCTGCAGTTGGCTGACGGCAAACCCGCTAAAGCACACTTCCCCATTCCTGAGACGTTGAAGGACGACCCCAGAGTCATCAATCACGAGAATATTCCTCTTTGGAGCTTCAATGAGAGCACCGGTCTTTGGGAGTATGAAGGTGAAGCCACGTATGATGCAGAGGCTGGTGACTATGTCGGCAGCGTGAAGCACTTCTCGTGGGCAAACCTCGACTGGCCTGAGAGCCGCGCAACCGTAAAGGGTAAGGTCACCGACGGAGAAGGCAAAGTTCTTGCTTGGCAGAGAGTACACGTAGGACAGAAAATCGTTTCCACCGATGCAGAAGGCAAATACGAATGCTATGTACCTGCTAACACATCATTTGACATCAGCGTCCGCGGTTCCGATTACGGAAACTACACAGCAGACGGCTCCGACATGGTCAAAGCGCATGTCAGTGGTATTCCTGCAAAGACAGAGCAAGTCGTGAACCTCTCCCTGCCCAGTTTGTGCAAGATCACCGGTAAGATCAAGAACAATGGCACTGGCGGCAACGAAGCCACCGTATGGATTGAATACACCTATAGTGGTTCGACAAAGCATTCCCGCAGAGTACGTTCTGAATCAGACGGAAGCTTCACCCTCTTAGTTCCGACGTATGCTACAGGCAATGCTACCTTGAAGGTTACCGCTGCCAACGCCACCACCATCCAGAAATCCATCAACTTGACTGGAGAGAGCATCTCCGTCGGTACGATTGAGATTCTTTCCAACGTAGCTGAAAGTGGCAAGCTCTACGTCACAGTCAAGGGTACTGGCCAAACTTTCTCATTTGATGTGCCCAATGCAGATCTCTATTCATTCAATGGCGTCCAGATTCTCAATGATCGGCTGACTTGCTCTCTTGAGTCACGCAGTAACCAATCGAACGGAGGTTGGATCAATGGTAACATTGAGATTCCCGATGGATTCTCCACTTCGAAGACAAGTTACACAAATGTCCTGTTCAACTATGGAGGAGAAATGATGAATCCGGGTGCTACAGGAAAGCACGAAGGCTATTGGCTTCAAATCGCCAGCGCTTATGACACTTATGCAGAGAATCCACGCCGCATCAAGGCAAACGTAACGGTCCAGAACGGCAAGGCTACTTTCACCTTCAATGATGATGTATTCTTCCAATATCAACGCTTCAACGACGAAAATGAAGGAATCACCCCCACTGACGCAAGTACGCCGAACGCTACGCTGACTGGCACCATCACCATGGATGTCTTCTATTTGGCTGAAACCGTGGCACAAGCCGCCTACAATGACAGCCGCATCCCCTCATGGGCTCCGAGATTGGCAGGTCAAGACGTGCTGAACGCTTTCTTCATCACGAATAGCGCTAAGTTAGGCAAGGGAGCTTCTTACAGCTATAAGGTTGACGATCGCGTTACTGCATTCAAGACACTGCATAATCAAGTGAAGGCATTAGGCTACACGCTCTATGAATATCGTGATGATTCCGACTTCTACTGGGAAACCTATTACACCTACTACTCGGGCGACAAGTACGTCAAGATACACACCGACACCTATGACTCGAAAGAACGCACCATGTTCTTCGGAATCGGCGGCAACGTTGACGTGTATGTCTTAGATGGCACCATCTTCGACGTAGCTGACTTCACGCATGATTCTTGGGGATGGGGTCCCTTCGTAAAAGGAGACAAGGCTGCTAATGCCCAATGGCGTTAATCCTTCCTGAGCCATCACTCATTCATAACCGTTGGGGCTGCGCCAACAGGCGCGGCCCCTTTTCTTCAAAGAAAGGCTGAAAAACTTGGTCACTCCAACGGAATTGACACCGAGAGAGGCACAAGACACAAAACAACATATTTTCAGAAACAACCTAACCCTTAAAAATCACAATGAAGACAATGAAGAATTTCAAACTCTTGTTTGCTGCTGTCGCCCTTCTGGGCTTCGCAGCTTGTTCCAGCAGCGACGATGCGAGCGAGAACAATGGCGAATTTCACTACAATCCTGGAAAGCAAGAGGCTAAAACCAAGATTTCTACAGGAAAACTTGTAAAGCTTAACGCGGAAGCTCTTGGTTCTTGGGATGAGGGATATGTCACCGAAAACGGTATTTATCTGCGAAAGAAGAATGATGCTGTGGCTCTTGAGGTTCGTGGCGAGAAGACACGTGCCACAGCCGACACGCCTCTCAATGCAGAGACGCTGTATTTCACCAACGCTGACGCTTCCGTTCAGGCATCCGTACTGGTCAACAAGGACGACCTTCGTCCGTTGCAGCTGATTCTGAAGGAAGGGACACTGAATTTCAGTTTCCTGAGCGATGAAGTGCTGGAGTTGGTATTCAAGAGCGGTACCAGCATGACCTACATCGACCAGATTCCTTACGACAAGACCGCTTTAGACGCCGCCCTTCAGGCTGCTAATTATGAGAACGACCTCCAGAAGGCACTTTTCTATTTTGCAAAGGTGACTGACATCAACAAGCTGACGTCTTATCCCACGGTCGTTGCCTCTGTCAGGTATTTCTGCGAAGTCATCAACTTCACGTATGACGCTGACGTGACCGTTACTGCCGAAGAGGCCGGCATTGAAGTCACAGAAAAAGGCGAAATAGCGGCCGTCACCAAAGCTGAAACCTTTGAGGAGCAGGTCATTGCCAAGGTTTACACCACTCTCTCCGTCTGGACAGGTAAGGCTTCCTTCAAGGTGGGTGGCTCCAGTTGCACACTGAGTGGTACTGTTTTCTGCGCTGACCCCAGTTTTTCCGAAGTAGGTTCTGTTGGTATTGTCTGCGATGCCGACCCTAACAAACTATATGTTGGTCAAGCCGAGTTCGAGGGTAAGGCACAACTGAAGGACGGTCAGAACTTCGATGTTGATTTCCGTGGCTTCAAGGCTGAAACCACTTACTACTATCGTGCTTTCTACAAGTTCAACGACAACGTGAATCCGGATGACCTGGCCATCACCATTGATGCAAACCAACGTGGAAAAGACGGCGTATGTTATGACACCACCACTAAGCAGTTTACCACCGACGAAAACAAGCTCTATGTTGATGTGGTCATGTGTATGGATATTTCAGGTAGTATGGGTGATGAGATCTACATGGTCAAGCAAAATGCCGTTGATTTCTACAATCTGTTCAAAGGAAAGTGTGATGATGCCAATATAAAACTTCTCGGCCTCAACACACAGGTAATTACCTATAGTGACATCAACGTAGATAAAGAAAAGTCCCTCAGCGAAAGTGATATTTACGATTTGACTGATGAGACACAGAAAGCCGCATTCGAATCATTTGTTAATGGTATTGAACTTGCCTTTGGCGGTGACGGTCCTGAAAGCGGTCTCGAAGCTCTAGCTGCTGCCTTCCATCGCGAGACTTGGGGCGTTGACGACGGTTACCACCGTCAGGTCATCATTCTTTGGACGGATGCTCCATACAAGACCATAAATGAAGGTATTTACCAAAGACTAGTCATTGATGAAAATGGAGATCCTATTCTTGACGGAAATGGTAACGAAACCTATGAGCCAGCGTTCACAGCCTATACTTACGATGAGGTCTATGCAATGTGGAACAAGATGCCGAGCGGACGTCGTATGATTCTCTTTGCTCCAAAAGATACTTGGGGAGAATACAATGCAGGCTCCTGGGCGTTGATGGATGATTGGAAAAACGTGTACCATGAAGAGAACTCTTATGAGAGTTTCAACAATTTCGAAAAGTCACTTGACTATATCATCAGCGAGTTGACCGGCAAAGAGAAGGGAACTGAAGGTGGAGAAGGCACCGACGGTGGCTCCACAAAGGCACGCAGAGGTACTCGTTCCTCCTATCCCTCCAATAACTAATCATCCATGAGGCATTGTTCTGCCTCTGCTTAATCAAAAAGAGGATGTGTCAAAATAGGCACATCCTCTTTTACATTCTGCGTTGTAAAAGAACAGCCGGTACACAAAAAATGATTCTATTTTTCCCGACGGGAAACACAGATTTCACGGGCAAGAATCATTTATACGCCTATATGTGTGAGGGTTTACCATTGATGGTAAAGCGGTTTACCCCTAAGGATAAAGGCGTTTACCAATAGTGATAAAGTCGATAAGACCTGGCTGACCGAGGCTTCATAGCTTGCTCTATAAACGTCATCTACCGACTACATTCTACGTAGAACCTACGTAGAAGGGCAAATACCTACACTAAAGTCATTATCGCCATCCTTATCGCCACTCGCTTTTGCACTGATTCCGAGATACTTACAAGCAATAGTGGCGATGTGGCGATAATTTTGCCACTTTTATAATAGTAAAGGATGAGTAAGAAACGGGACTGTGCCACATGAATGACACAGTCCCGTTTCTAATATGTTAACCTGTTAATGCGTTAACGTGTTAACGTGTAAACCTGTTTAAAGTTTGCCGTTGGAACCGAGGACATCAACAATCTTGTGGATGTACATCTTCTTCATGTTCTCGCGGGCGGGCTTCAGATACTGACGAGGATCGAAGTGGCCGGGGTTCTCAGCCAAGTACTTACGGATGGCTGCGGTCATAGCCAGACGGCTGTCGGAGTCGATGTTGATCTTGCAGACAGCGCTCTTGGAAGCCTCGCGGAGCTGCTCCTCGGGGATACCTACTGCGTCGGGCAGCTTGCCACCGAACTGGTTGATGGTGTCAACCTCGTCCTGAGGCACGGAGCTGGAGCCGTGGAGCACGATGGGGAAGCCGGGGATGCGCTTCTCGATCTCGTGGAGGATGTCGAAAGCCAAGGGAGGAGGCACGAGCTTGCCGGTCTTCGGGTCGCGTGTGCACTGCTCGGGGGTGAACTTGTAAGCACCGTGGCTGGTGCCGATGGAAATGGCAAGGCTGTCGCAACCGCTGCGCTTGCTGAAGTCCTCAACCTCCTCGGGACGGGTGTAGTGGCTGACAGCGCTGCTGACCTCGTCCTCTACGCCGGCGAGCACGCCGAGCTCTGCCTCAACGGTCACGTCGTGAGCGTGAGCATACTCTACCACCTTCTTGGTGATGGCGATGTTCTCCTCGTAGGGGAGAGCGCTGCCGTCGAACATCACGCTGGAGAAACCGTTGTCGATGCACTCCTTGCAGATTTCGAAGCTGTCACCGTGGTCGAGGTGAAGGGCAATCTGAGGATTGGGGCAGCCGAGCTCCTTGGCATACTCTACAGCACCCTGAGCCATGTAGCGGAGGATGGTGCCGTTAGCGTAGGCACGAGCGCCCTTGCTGACCTGCATGATGACGGGAGACTTGGTTTCCACGGCAGCCTGCACGATAGCCTGCATCTGCTCCATGGTGTTGAAGTTGAAGGCGGGGATGGCATAGCCACCGGCAACGGCCTTCTTGAACATTTCGCGGGTGTTAACCAAACCCAGTTCTTTGTAACTTGTCATGTTGATTTACAATTTAATGATTTACAATTTATTCTAATACGTTGTTGATTATTGATGTGCAAAGGTATAGAAAAAACTTAAATAATGAGTGATTTACCTTTATTATTTATCATTATTTAGGACTTTACTGTTTCTTCACGAAATAGGTGACCACGGGCAGGTGGTCGCTAAAGCCATCGAGCCAAACGCCGCCTGCGTGGGTGCGTTTGGGATTACCCTTGTACTTGCCACCGTCCTGGAAGAGGTAGTCGCGGGTGAATATCTCAGCCTTGTAGAAAGTCAGCGAGGAGTAGTTCTTCGTGGGGACACCTCTGGTGCAGGTCTCGCTCATCACAATCTGATCGAAGAGGTTCCAGCGGCCATCGTATTTCAGCGTGCCGCGACCGTCAAGGAGAATCTGCCACCAGGGATTGAAGAGGCCACCTGGCTTCACATCCTCCATCTTACGGCGGGCCTGCAGGGAGTTAGCCATGGAGGGGCTGAAGGGGTCGTCGTTCATGTCACCCATGATGAGCACTTTCATGGCGCTGTTCGCACGCATAATGCTGTCCTTCTCATGGCGCACTTGTTCGCCTGCCCATTCACGCAGGGGTGAGCCGCCGAATCGGCTGGGCCAGTGGCACACGATGACCGTGATACTGTCTCCGGCAAGCGTTCCCTGCACGGTGAGGAAGCCACGCGTGGGACGGGCAGCGATTTCTCTTTTGAGGACATAGGGCTGCAGCCACACCTTGGCAGGTTTGAAGAAACGCGGGTTGTAGAGCAGCGCGCAATCGACGCCACGATTGTCCGGTCCCTCGATGTGACAGAACTTGAAGCCGCGTTTGGCCAGCGGTGCCTCCGCCACAAGGTCGGTGAGGCAGTGAGCATTCTCCACCTCGCTGACGCCGATGATGGCGCAGCCAGCAGGCAGACGGTCAGTGCCCAGCTCAGCCAACACGCGCGACATATTCTTCAGCTTGTGCGTATATTTGAGTTCAGTCCACTTGTTGGCACCGTCGGGCAGGTACTCATAGTCGTTCTTGCCCTCATCGTGCTTTGTGTCGAACAGGTTTTCCAAGTTGTAGAAACCTACGGCATACATGCTGACACGGCCGGAGGCAGTAGCCCCACCCCTCTGCTGTGCAAAGGAAGGAAGGGAAAAAAGCAGGAGCAGGAGTGAGAAGAAGACCCACCCCCTGACCCCTCCCGTGAGGGAGGGGAGCTGCTGGCGCTTAGCTATCTTATTATTATCTCTCATCATATTCGATTTAATTGTTACATACTTCTATTACGTACTTCTCTTTTAAACCTATTTCGCCCCCTCCCCTCCCTCACGGGTAGCGAGGGAATCAACAGGTTGACTGAATGTCAAGCCGTCCTGAGCGACCGAAGCAGAACTCCTCTGCTGAGGACGGGCAAGGTCGGGGGTGGGTCTTTAATCTTTCAGCCACACCCCTGTAGAAACGGTTGCTTCGACAACGTTCTCAATCTCGTCCGGGAGATTGTGGAAGAAGTTGATGCCCGTGAGTTGTTCCAGCTCGTCGATGGTCTTAATCTGACTACGGTCAGTGAAGGCAGTCAGGGGGATGGAATTCGAATCGCTATAGGGATAGTTTTCGTGCTTGATCCAGAAACCTGCTGCGGCATAAGACGAAGCATTATCTGCCGGCCCCTTGACGCGCAACAGCGCCATAAAATAGTAACCCGGAATAGCCATCTGTTTTCCATTCGGGCGACTGAGCGAGCCGCGCAGATTGCCGTCGATATATCCGCCTTTGACCACGTAAAGCGTGTCCTCGAAGTTGGAGTAAGGCGATGTGTTGCGCCCCATCTTCTGCACCAGCCCCTCCAACCGTGCCCAATAACAGCCGTTGAAATTGCTGAGCTGAGGACTCATATTGCTCATGTAGAATGTCTGGGCATTTGCATCATAACAGTATTGACGGTCGTAGCTGGCGACCAGATGACCACGATTGTACTCACCACCAAAATAGCTTATTCCTATCTGCATCGATGACGGCAAGGCTGGGTCATCCGCCCAAGCTTCCGTGCGACCGACATTGCTGGCCTTGCTTCGCGTGTCGCCGTCGAAACGGAAAGCCACCCAGCGAGAGTGCATCTTATCGGGGTCGAACTCCAGACAGTAGTTCATCACGGTGTGGTTGTTATACTGCACGTTGTGATAGACAAAGGTATTGCCCGACTTGAGTGCAGGCACTTCCAAACGGGATGTAATCTCCTTGGGAGCTGTCGTTGATTGGGTAGCTCCATGATCATCTGTCGTATTGACTTGCGGCCGGGCGGATTCGGCAGAGCCTGATTCACGCAAACGGAAGTTATCGTCTTCATCATCACCGCCGCAGGCTGTGATCGCCACGAGAGCGGTCACAGCCAGACAGCGGAAGATGATATGAGTGGGGTTCAGTTTCATAGAACTGAAAAGTGTTTACTGCTTCGTAATCGTGAAGTCGTCCACCAAGATGTCAATGCCAGGAGTTTTGGAATTCATGATAATCACGGACACCTTCTTCTCTGCATCAAGCGTGAACGAGTAGGTAACCTGCTGCCAAGTTCCAGCAACATCATTGATATAGCGGTTCTTGCCATCAGTACCCTTGTCATAGACATAAGTGAGCGAAGAGCCGGCCACAGCATAGCCCGGACATATGCTGGCGGCATCACCACTGACGGATTTCACCCAGAAAGAGCAATTATAAGTTCCTGCCGGCAAGGTCATCTCCGTGCAACCCAGACGCTTGTTGTTCTTCGAGTCGCCAGCCACGCGGACGGCATAGTCGCCGGAGTGGGAATCGCGATCCTGTGTGAGTGTAGCGTTACAGATGGTTGATTCTGTCCTCCAGCCCATGGGATAGCCTTCAGCCGACCAGTCCTCGAAACCGCCGTTGGTGAAGTTGTCCAGCGGGTCACCAGTCGGGTCGCCACCAGGTGTGGGATCACCACCAGGAGTGGGGTCGCCACCACCTTCCTCGATGATGACGACAGAAGCGTTCTTAATCTCGGGCGTTACAGCTCCGCTACCGGAGTTGACGTACTTGAGAATCTGTCCGGT
>Ga0310786_10007542_pt1 | contig 14171 bp, 9 predicted proteins | sample AusTroGonzalo_MG_FD_203881 | JGI IMG/M metagenome (GOLD analysis project Ga0310786, IMG submission 203881) | Bovine rumen microbial communities from tropical cattle in Woodstock, Queensland, Australia - Gonzalo_03 (v2) (version 2) | ecosystem: Host-associated > Mammals > Digestive system >... | reverse complement strand
AAGACCTACGATTTCAACTTCATCGTTCAATTTCACTACGCCCTGCTCAATACGGCCAGTAGCTACAGTACCACGACCCTTAATCGAGAAGACGTCCTCGATTGGCATGAGGAATGGTTTGTCAAGATCGTGCTCAGGAATGTCGAAGTACTCATCCATAGCCTTGACGAGCTCCATGATAGCGTCTTCGTTTTCCTTATCGCCTTCGAGAGCCTTAGTAGCAGAACCCTTGATGATAGGCGCGTTGTCGCCATCGAAGCCGTACTTGTTCAAAAGATCGCGTACATCCATCTCAACGAGCTCAACGAGTTCTGGATCAGCAAGGTCCATTTTGTTGAGGAACACGATGATTTTTGGTACGTTCACCTGGTGAGCGAGAAGTACGTGCTCACGAGTCTGTGGAAGCGGACCATCATTCGCAGCAACTACGAGGATAGCACCATCTACCTGTGCAGCACCGGTAATCATATTCTTAATGTAGTCTGCGTGGCCTGGCATATCTACGTGTGCGTAGTGGCGCTTCTCAGACTCATACTCCTGGTGGGAAGTAGCGATGGTAATACCACGAGCCTTTTCCTCTGGAGCGTTATCAATTTGATCATAAGCAACCGGCTTATTCACTTCGGACGGAAGTCTTTTTGAAAGAACCGTGGTGATAGCAGCGGTTAAAGTAGTTTTACCATGGTCGACGTGACCCATGGTGCCGACGTTGATGTGCGGCTTGGAACGGTCAAAATTTGCCATTCATTCTCCTTTTAATTTTATTTACGTCTGGAGCGCTAATAAAAACCAGCTCCAAATCTCTACCCTACTATTTTAGACTATTTTTATCAAATTGTAAAGAGTAAAATTGTATTTTTAAGCGTATCTTGGCAGCTAAATATTGACAAATTAAAGAGTTTGTGCTATAATTAGAAAGATGGTAGGTTTTGCGTAACCATCAAAAAAGTTATGGGGGTATTGAACCAATGAACGCAAAGTATATTCCAATTAGTCTGGAAGAGGCCAAGGCGCACTATGCGGGCTTCGAGGTCACAGATGACGGCGCAAGCCATTACGAGCTGACGACTCGTGGCGAGGTCAAGTCTTTCGGTACGAGAGACAGGGTCGGTCAGGTGAAGTTGATCATTCCGAATTCCACGATTCTTCATCCGGACGGGCACGAGTTCTGGCCGCTGGACTGCGAAGGCTACGGTGGGCACCATCCTTACGGCAAGGTTGTCACCGAGGGCATTGCTTACTCAGTCTTCCATGCCAAGTGGAAGGAGCATCGTTTTGGCATTGTCCCTGGCAATTTTCACTTCGGTAATGGCGGCGTTTGCTTCCGTGTTGAGCTGGACCCGTCGCATGGTGACTCCTGGTCGGTGCTGTTCTACTCCGACGCCAGCATGAAACATTATGCCGGCGTCAACGAACTGTCCAGCTTTAATTTCGGCGACACTGGCCTTTACGGCCTGCTGCTACCGATGAACTACCTGATCGAGCCTCATCGTACCTTCGTTGGCCGCGACATCTTCTGGCTGCGCGACCAGATGTCTGAAGGCCTGGTCAAGTATCAGATGCTCTAACAGACTAAAATCCCGGATCGACTGGTCCGGGATTTTTCTATCTTTTTATTTTGAATTTCTCTTTTCAATAATCTCAGCTGCTACGTTTGGTGGAACTTCCTCGTAGGCAAATAGCTCCATCGAAGACGCTGCGCGACCCTGGGTCATACCACGAAGATCGCCTGTGTAACCAAAGAGGTTTGCGAGCGGACAGAACGCCTTAATCAGCTTGGCGCCGCCATTCAAATCTTCCATTTCGTCGATGCGGCCACGACGCGAGTTGATGTCGCCAATTACGTCGCCCATGAATTCTTCTGGGGTAGTGATTTCGAGTTTCATTACTGGCTCAAGTAGCACTGGAGTAGCTTTTTTGATACCTTCGCGAGTAGCGAGGGCACCTGCAAGCGTAAAGGCGAGCTCAGATGAGTCTACGTCGTGGTAGCTACCATCGTAGAGCGTAGCCTTGACATCTACTACTGGATAGCCGGCAATCACGCCACCAGCGAGAGTGTCTTCGATACCCTTCTGGACTGGTTTGCGATACTCTTGCGGCACCACACCACCTTTAATCATATCAATAAACTCAAAGCCCTTACCTGGTTCATTTGGCTCAAACTTCACCCATACGTCACCATACTGACCACGACCACCAGACTGCTTGATATGCTTACCTTGTGCTTCAGCAGTACCACGAATAGTCTCGCGATAAGCTACTTGCGGCGCACCAGTGTTGGCCTCAACGCCGTGTTCACGTTTCAAACGGTCGATGATAATTTCAAGATGGAGCTCGCCCATACCGGAAATAATGGTTTGACCAGTTTCCTCATCAGTATGTACACGGAAAGTTGGGTCTTCCTCTGCCATCTTGGATAGGCCGATGCCCATTTTTTCTTGGTCGGCTTTAGTCTTTGGCTCTACCGCGATGGATACCGGTGGATCTGGGAATTCGATCGACTCTAGCAAAATCGGATGAGCAGGGTTGCAAATCGTCGTACCGGTAGTTACGTTTTTGAGGCCTACCACAGCAGCGATATCGCCAGCGCCGATTTCGGATATATCCTTGCGGTCGTTTGCGTGCATACGCACTAAGCGTCCGATTCTTTCCTTGTCGCCAGTCGAAGCATTCAGTACGGTGTCGCCAGATTTCAATTTACCAGCATACACGCGGATAAAGATAAGCTTACCTACGAATGGGTCGGTCGCAATCTTGAAAGCGAGCGCTGTAAGCGGCTCTGAATCATCGGCCTTGCGAACCACCTGGTCGCCAGTCTTAGGATCAGTGCCAATAGTCTGGCCCTGGTCACGATCGAGTGGAGATGGTAGATAATCGGTCATAAGGTCTAGCACTTTTTCCACAATCACGCCACGGCCATCGCCACCTGTCACTAGGAAGAAATCACCGTCAAGTACGCGCTTTCTGAGCGCAGCTTTGAGCTCTACCTCAGAAATTGCTTCTTCGCCTTGGTTAAAATACTTTTCCATCAAAGCTTCATCAGCCTGTACAGCTTCCTCAATAAGCATCGAACGTGCATTCTTGGCCTTTTCGAGCATATCGGCTGGGATTTCGCCTACGGTTAGCTCGTGGTCGGCATAATCCTTATAGGTGTAGGCCTTCATGTCCACGAGGTCTACCACGCCACAAATATCTTTCTCAAAGCCAATTGGCAAATGAATCGCTACGGCATTTTTGGACAAACGCTTGTGGATAGAGTCGAGGGACTTGTAAAAATCACCACCGATTTGGTTGATTTTGTTGACGAAGCAAATGCGTGGAATACCATATTTGGTAGCCTGGCGCCACACCGTCTCGGATTGTGCCTCGACGCCCATCTTACCATCAAATACTACTACGGCGCCGTCTAGCACGCGGAGTGAGCGCTCCACCTCGGCGGTAAAGTCGATGTGGCCCGGAGTGTCGATAATATTGATCTGATGATTTTTCCAATAAACCGTCACGGCTGCAGAGGTAATCGTGATACCGCGTTCCTTTTCCTGCTCCATCCAGTCGGTCTCGGCACCACCAGTACCGCCCTTTACTAGGTCGATTTTATGTTTAAGCCCGGTGCGATACAAAATCGCCTCGGAAGTGGTGGTTTTGCCTGCGTCAATGTGAGCGATAATGCCGATATTGCGCAGTTTACTTAGGTCGTTAGCCATATGCTCCTTTTATATTATTATTTTTGTCAATCCGAGTTCCACACTACAAAAAGACGTATTTTGCATCATTATATCATACTTTTTAGGAAATGAAAATAGAAAATCCCCCGGTACGGATGTACCGGGGGCGCTGGGTAAAGTTCGTGTGTATATTAAAGGGAGGATATGAACGAAGACCGACTTGTGTTGGGGTGAAATGGCGTAATCCGAAAAATTTTCTTACTCTTACATCGTTTCCTACTGTTTGGGCCTTTGCTTTCCTGTTGGCACATGTTGGGGGTATCCTAGGGCACCAAGCTTAGCCACCGATAGGGGCGTCCGGCGACCTTACTAGGCGCCCAATCGCTAACCAGGATTCGTCAAGCGATAGAAGAAGCGTTCCGATCCGTCGCCGAGATTGCCCCGGACCCAGGCTTTCGGCCTCAAGGTCTGCTCTTCGGGGTGAATGCCAAAGAAACTTTCGTGCAGTGCGTCAAGGCAGATGACGAATCGAAGTAGGGCATCTCTCATTCTATTCAGCAAACTCCTTTCCTAATGAACTACAAACGGTTTTACACACTCACTCCCGTCTGCGTATTCTCTATATTACACCAACTATTTTCAAAAATCAAGCATAAAAAGATAGGACTTTTTGAGCCCCATCTTTTTATTATACCACACTTATGCTATTTTGTCAATTTTTCCCTTAAGATTTGCTGTACGGCTGATGGGTTGGCCTTGCCGTGAGACTCTTTCATCACCTGCCCCACCAGGAAGCCAATCACCTTTTCTTCTCCAGCTTTGAAATCTGCCTGTGCCTGAGCAGTTTCCGGCTTGGCTAGCACAGAGTCTACTATCGCTTCTAGTGCACCAAGATCATTTTCTTGCACCACGCCAAGCTCTTTCGCAATCGCCTTGGCATCTTTACCTTTCATTTGCGGGTCAAAGAATCGCATAAACACTTCCTTTGTAGCGGTAGATGACAATTCTTTCTTTTCGTTCATTTCGGCAAGTTCTGCCAACTGTTTTGCCGTCGGTAAATCGTTGAGATATTCTGCTGATTTTTCCTCAGCCAGTAGCACTGACGCAAACAGGTTAGTGATGGTCTTGACGTATTTTTCTTCAATCTCTCCGAGTTTTTCCATCAATTCTGGATAATCTAGTAGCACCTCGAGCGTATCTCGTGGAATGATTCCCCCAAATTTCGTTCGGTAATCTGTCGGCATCAGTGGCAATTTCGCCGACTCGGCAGCGATAAACTCAGCCGATAGGTTAATCGGTGGCAAATCTGGCTCCGGCATATAGCGATAGTCCGCCGCCACTTCCTTGGAACGCTGTGGCGAAGTCTTACCAGTCGCGTCACTCCAGCCCAGTGTCTGCTGCACCACTTTTTCGCCCGCCTCAAGCACCTTAGTCTGTCTTGCGATTTCGTATTCTACGGCTCTCTCAACACTGCGGAATGAGTTGAGATTTTTCACCTCTGTACGTGTACCAAGTTTCTCTGCTCCCTCTGGTGCCAGTGAGGTGTTTACGTCAAATCGCATATTGCCATTATAAAGATCGCCATAGGTTACACCGGCATAACGCATCAAACGCCATAATTCCTTACAATAGTCGTGCGCGTCTTTTGCCGAATGGATATCTGGCATCGACACGATTTCAATCAGTGGCGTATCTACACGGTTTAAATCCACCAATGAATACCCATCGAAATGTGTCAGTTTACCTGCATCGCCTTCGAGATGGGCGTGTTCAATCCGAATTTTCGTCCCAGATGGCAATTCTACGTAGCCGGCCCCGATAATCGGGTGATAAAATTGTGTAATCTGATATCCTTTCGGTGAATCAGGGTAGAAATAATGTTTGCGATCAAAGCGCGAATAGGCATTAATTTCGCAATTCATCGCTCGTCCTGCCAAAATCGCTAGTCTTACCGCCTCACCGTTTAGCCTTGGCAACATCCCGGGCAAAGAATAATCCACCGGTGACACGCAGGCGTTTGGCTCTTTGCCGCGCGCGTCATTATCTACTTCTGAAAACAGCTTCGTTTTGGTTGAAAGCTGGACGTGACATTCAATTCCTATGGTCGGTATGTACTTCATTATATGGCTCCCAAATCTTTTAATGCTTGTTTATAAATCGCAAGTGCGCTAGCGGCTTGTCGGTAGGTTAACTCTATGTCATCTTCGTGTGCGATTACGTTGCGTAGTTTATGCGCTCGCCATACGGCGTTGAGATCGGTAAATTTGCTGCCGGTTTTTTTAAGTCTTTCGCCCATTGTCTTGCCAGGTGCCCCCATTTCAATCAAGGCCCTGTCTAATAATTTGTCGCCACTAATAATCGCCACCGTGTAGCTTACCGGATTGTCCTTGCTGAGCTTGTTTTCGATAGCTAGAAATCTAGCCTGATATTCCTCGACATCAAATTTATGTCCCCGTTTGCCGGTCAGGGCGATGGCGATGAAAACAAAAACCGCCACGATAATGATTGCTACAATAAAAGCCGTTACGCCACCGTCCATCAGATGCTCCTCTTGACCTTTTTGCCAAAGTATGCTATAATAGAATCATAACTATTCATTTTGCAACTCCTTTGAAAATTCAATCAGAGCCTTGTCGCTACGCCTTGGCCCGACTAGCTGCAATCCAATTGGAAGTCCGTCAGCAGTTTCACCTGCCGGGACTGCCAGCCCAGGTACGCCGGCAAGGTTAAGCGACACGCTCATCAAATCTTCTAAATACATTGCGACCGGATCGTTGACTTTCTCGCCGAGCTTAAAAGCGGGGTTTGGCGACACTGGAGTCAGGATGAAATCGCATTTTGTGAAAGCTTTTTCGTATTCATTTCGAATCAAAGTCCGGGCTTTCGCCGCCTTGAGGAAATATGCATCATAAAAACCGCTGGACAAAACGAAGTTGCCAATCATGATGCGCCGCTTATTTTCAGGCATAAAACCCTCGCTACGCGTGTTGTCATATAGGGATTCCAAATCCTTAGACTTCTCCGAACGGAATCCATATCTCACGCCGTCGTAGCGCGACAAATTGCTCGCCACTTCCGCTGGCTGGATAATGTAATATGCGGCAAGAGCGTATTTGAGCGTCGGCATCTCAAGCTCCACGATTTCGTAGCCCTTGGACTTTAGAAACTCGCACTTACGTTTCAGGGCGTCGCGGATATTTTTATCCACTACCTCGTTATCAAAATCCTTGATAACTCCAACTCGCAACTTGGACGATTCGAGACCGTCCGCGACAACGGGAGCGGAATGAGCGACTGAGCCCCGTGACGACGGGCGCGAGGCCGCGAGTCGAGAATCGTTCGGTTGCGAGTTGTAGTAATCAGGTAGTGTTGTCATATCTTTCGGGTCTTTCCCAGCCGCTATCGACATCAAAAGATCCATATCTTCCGGCGATTTCGTGAAGAATCCAATACAATCTAGCGATGACGCCATCGCTACTACGCCGTAGCGCGACACAGCGCCATAAGTCGGCTTGAGTCCGTAAACACCGTTAAACGAAGCGGGCTGGCGAATCGAACCGCCAGTATCAGTCCCAGTTGCAAATTCCACAATATCTAGCGCTACCGCTACGGCCGAACCGCCAGACGAGCCACCTGCTACCCTTTCGCGGTCATGCGCATTCAAGGTTGGTCCGAAACAGGAGTTCTCCGTGGACGAACCATGTGCAAAAGCGTCGAGATTCGTTCGACCAATCATAATTGCCCCTTCGGCTTCCAATTTCTCCACGGCGGTCGCCGTTACAGGCGAAACAAACCCCTCTAAAATATGCGCCGAAGCCGTGGTCTGCCCTGCCGGGCTTAGAAAATTATCCTTAAGAGCATACGGTACACCGGCTAGCCGCCCCACTTCCTCGCCGCGTGCAATTTTTGCATCTATCTCGGCTGCCCTCTTTAATGCACCCTCTTCATCAATAAAAGTGAAAATATTATAGTCCGCAAAATGCTTGGCTTTGTCTAGCGCATCCTTTACCAGTCTGGTCGCGGTCATGGTCTTATTTGCTGTTTTCATAATACTTTCGGCACCTTTATTTGATTATCTTTTTCTTCACGAGTCAAAGCGAGCAGCTCCTCGCGCGTAGCATCTTGCGGTAAAATCTCATCATCACGCCAAACATTTTCCATCTCAAACACTTGATAAGTCGGCTCCACGCCGTCGGTGTCTAGCTCGTCCAGCTGCGAAATATATTGGATGATATTTTTTAAATCCTTGCCTAGGCTCTCAATCTCGCCTTCGCTCAGCGAAAAATCCGATAATTCAGCCAAATGAATGATGTCCTCGCGTTTTATTTCCATACCCTAAATTATACCATTATTTGGCGTTTTTAAAGAGGATTTTTTTCACATAGTTTAGAATTGGTTGGATTTCGTCTAAATCTAGGAAAAAACTTGCTATTGCATACGCGATGATGGAGACGCTAGCAATCAATAGGAATTTCGGGATTGTAATCACGAGCGAAGCATCTGTCGCCATCAGTGGGATAAACTTTGTCAGCGAAAAAGCCACGCAGCCCGCAATTGCCGTCGCGAATATCATCCTGGCTACAGCTTTCCAGAAGGCGCGGTCTAATAATTGACGTTTTGAACGCCGCTCCAGAATAAACAACAAAATCGCAATTTCCACTACCGCTCCAATTGACTGTGCAAAGCCAAGTCCATCTACTCCCCAACCTACCATATAAAACAGTACCGACAACGCAATAGTTAGCCCAATTGCCACAATCGACACTCGAAAAGGTGTTTTAGTGTCCTGATAGGCGTAAAACCCTCGCGATGCGATATGGAATACGCTTCGCGCAAAAATCGCAATACAAAGTGTGCCGAGTACCGACGCGATTGTGCCGTTCTGCTCATTGTTGCCAATATTTGAGATGAAGCTGGTCAGATAGCCACGTGTAAAGAACGCAATTATTGCCACCGGTAGCGAAATCCAGATAATCATCCTGAGCGCCTTACGGAAGGTATTGTAAAATTCAGTTTTATCGCCCGTGCCTAGCTCTTCAGTCAATTTCGGAAAGAATGCTGTCGAAATCGCTACGCCGATAAGGTTAATCGGCATTTGGTGCAAAGAGGTGGCCTGATTAAAAGAACGTACGGCTCCCGCCCCCATCCTTGAAGAAAGATTAGTATTAACGATAGAGTTTACATAGTCAATCCCCTGGTCTAGGGACCGCGGCGGCAGTAATTTCAAAATCGTTCTAAATCCCTGATTTCGCCATGAAATCTTAAACTCATAGTCAAACCCTAGACCAAATAACCCAATGAGTGCAACGATAAGTTGTAAAATCGCCCCCAGTATGACACCGAGCGCTACGCCCATGATTCCCCCCTCAAAAATCTGCACGCCAAATAAATTAATGCCGCCAGTAAACCACGTAATCCCGATAATAATACCTATATTATATATTGCCGGTGCAAAAGAATAAAATACGAACCTCCCCACGGCCTGCTGTATAGAGGTCAGTACCGTCGCAATACTAAAAAGGAACGGGTTAATCGCAATCACACGGGTCATATTAATTGCCAGAATCATACCAGACTCGTCTAGTCCAGGACTGACAACGTAACGAATTAGCGGGTCAGCAAAAATCATAATTAAAACGCTCGCAATTAGCGTCACCAGCGCCAGTAAATTTAATACGCTAGACGATAATTCCCAAGCAGATTTTTTATTGCCGGCCACCAAACGCTGATTAAAGACCGGGATAAACGATACCGCTAGCGCCCCCGAGGTCAAAATAAAGAACATAAAGTCTGGAATCGTAAACGCCGCTGTGTAGGCATCAATGCCGGTCGGGTAGGTGCCAAGGTAGTATGAATTCAAAAGTCGGTCGCGAAAAAGTCCAAGTAAGGCTGAAATCAGGGTTGACGAGGCTAGTACGATTGCTGCCGATTTTACCGAGAGCTTGGCGTTCGCCATCGCCACTACAGACTTGAACCGAAATTTTTTCATATAATTATTATAGCACGTGTTATAATATTCATATGGCTAAAAAGAAAGCAGATGTTATTTTACCATCGAAAAAAACTAAAGATTCGAAGGTGACTAAGGATCCCAAACCGGCAACTAAAAGTTTTGCCGCTAAAAAGAACGAGTTTTTTATGAATTTAAAAGAAAAACGTAAAGCAAAAAAAGAAGTAGCTGCAAGGCGCCGCGCGGAAGATTTGGCGACATTACCAAAAGAGCCAGTTAAAAGATTTTTTGCAAGATTGCACCCAAAACGCGTTTTTCATTGGTGGTTTTCTTGGCACGGCCAAAAAGCTATCTTAAAATTCATCGCGATTTGTTTCCTACTGATGGTGATTGGCATTGGCGGCCTGTTCTTATACTACAAAAAGGATCTTGACGCTATCCGTCTCGACGAAATGACCATTTCTGAAACCGTAAATACTTATCTAGACCGTAATGGCGTCGTGCTTTGGAAAGATACTGGCAGCGAAGACTATCGTCTCGTGGTAGATGGTGACGATATCTCGCCTTATATGTACCAAGCCACTGTGGCTATTGAGGATAAAAATTTCTACAACCACATTGGTGTAGATTTAGTTGCTCTCGTGCGCGCTACCATCTCTACTCTGACTGGCAAAGGCGTGCAAGGCGGCTCGACTCTTACTCAGCAGCTTATCAAGCAAGTTTACTTCTCGGACGAAGCCGCAAGTGAAAACCGTGGCGGTCTCAACCGCAAGATTAAAGAATTAATTTTGGCTATAGAGCTGGAGCGTATGTACACCAAAGATCAGATTATCACGATGTACCTCAATCAGTCTCCTTACGGTGGCCGACGCAACGGCGTAGAATCAGCCGCCAAAACTTATTTTGGTAAGTCCGCCAAAGATTTGACCTTGGCTGAATCTGCTCTGCTGGCCGCTATCCCAAACAACCCAGGCGTACTTAATCCTTACAACGCTTACGGCAACGAAATGTTAATTGAGCGCCAACATAAAGTTCTCGATGACATGGTAAGTATGGGCTACATTTCCGAAGAAGAGGCCAATGCGGCCAAAGAAATTGCGATTCTGGATACTATCCAGCCGGAGTCTAGTCAGTACGCGGGTATGCTAGCGCCACACTTCGTGCTAGAGGTCAAATCTCAGCTTGAAGAAAAATATGGCATCTCTACTATGCGTGCCGGCGGTTGGACCATCACCACTACGCTAGACTATCGTGCTCAGCAGATTGCCGAAAGTGCAGTCGCCGTGGGTGCAAGCTACACCTACACCAATCATAGTGACGACATCGCAATGGTTTCGCTCGATGTTGAGACTTCCCAAGTGATTGCCATGGTTGGCTCGATTGACTTTTTCAACACCACTTACGGCGAATTGAATGTCACCACCGACTCCCTGATTGAACCAGGCTCTACTATCAAACCTATCTTGGACTACGCGCCGCTCTTCATGCAACGCGAAGGCATCAACTACGGCCCAGGTTCAATTTTAAAGGACGAAAATATCAATTCAATTTACTGTGCAGGTAACACCAGTAAATGCTCCCTAGCGAACGTTACTAATCGTTTCTACGGTAATGTAACGATTAGATTCTCACTCGGCCATTCACTAAACATTGCCGCTGTTAAGGCGCTATATATTAACGGTATCGACAATTCTCTCGAAATCGCTCACGCCCTGGGTGATAAATCCTATTGTGATGGCCGTAGCGGCTATGGTCTTTCCATTGCCATCGGTTCTGGCTGCAATGTGCGTATGGTGGAACACGCCAACGCCTATGCTTCCCTTGCCAGGGGCGGTTCATATAAAGACATTTCTTACGTACTGGAAGTTAAAAATTCTGCCGGCGACGTAATTGAATCGTGGACTGATTCACCAGCTACCCGCGTCGTAGATGAGCAAGTGGCATATATGCTGGCGAGCATCTTAAACGATGACTCTAACCGTTGGTTCCATGGTACAGGCTTCATCGTGCCGGGTGTTTGGACCGCTACCAAGACCGGTACCACCACCACCACAAATTCCTCCGTTACTAAGGATTCTCTTATGGAAAGTTTCTCCACCGCTATTTCTACTTTCGCTTGGAACGGCAATCACGATGGTTCCGGCCTTACCTCTAGCGGTAGCACGGTAGTGGCGAATGTGATTGGCCACTATATGGAGCGCGTACACAAAGAAGTCTACGAGCCAGAGGGCAAGTGGCATTATGGCGATCAGCCAATCAAGCCGGCCGGCATTCAGACGCTTACGGTCAACGGTCAGACGGATATTTGGCCGAGCTGGTTTAATAAAGACAAAAACTCTGGTGTTGCCAAAGAGACCATGGCCTTTAACCGCTACACGCATCTCTTGGCTTCAGAATGTACGCCAGAAGCCTACAAAGTCGAAATCGAGGTCACTAAAATTACTGACCCGATGACTGGCAAGGAAGTCTATACTGCACCAGAGCCTTACGATTACGAGACGAGTGATACCTGTGATTATACTCCGCCGCGGGTCAACTTATCATATAGCGGCAGCACCCTAATCGCTACCATCTACAAGGGTACCAGTGACATCGCAGAGTACACTCTTTACGTTAACGGCGCAGAACGAAGCGGCATTTCCATCGGCTCCACCGGAGTTATTAGTGGCTACACATTAGATGGCTCTGAGTCATCCATCAAACTAGAGGTCACGGATGCTGCTGGCTATACAGCCACGGCCGAACTTACCCTCACCCCAGGGTCATAGAGATTCTTAGTTCTCTTTAACGCGCTTTGCCAATTTTGCAAAAATCATTTTTCCGGCTGAAGTCTCGTAGAATTTTACAAATTCTACGGTGACTTCGGTACCGATTTTGCTAGCGGCTTTGTCTACCACTACCATGGTGCCATCACTTAGATGTCCTACACCTTGGCCACGATTAGAGCCCTTTTCTAAAATTCTAATTTTTATTTTTTCGCCCGGCAAAAATTCATTTCTGACCGCCATAGCTAGCTCGTTGATGTTCAGGGTTTCAATTTTTTCGGCCTCAGCCACCTTAATCAAATTATAATCCAGCGTCAAAATCGCCCCGCGCGTATCCTTTGCAATTTTGAGCAATGCCTCGTCTACTTTTTTATTGCCAGTCGTGTTTTCGATAATCTCAGTATTTATATTTACCACGCGTTCCAGCTCGGCGACCGTCTCAAGTCCTGCGCGTGCGCGACTACGCCTCTCGGAATCTTTACCGTCTGCCAGCAGTTGTAGCTCCAGCAGTACAGATTTCAAAATTATTAAATCTCCGTCGAGAAACCCACTTCTTGCGACGTTCAAAATTCTCCCATCAATTAGCGCCGATGTATCTACATAAATTTTGCGCCTATTCCCTAAAGTTGGTCTGTATTTTTTAAATACCAACACTGTCGTTTCGGCTAAAATTGCCAAAACTATAATTAAAATCAATAATTCCATAAGTATTATTATAACAGAAATCTAGCAAAAATCAAACCAAGACTATTTTATTAAGTCTTCGCCGTATTTTACGGCGTGTTCGTGATTTCTTTCCAGGATTTCTTTATATTTCTCGGCCAGTTTCGTCCTACCTAGCACTTCCGCCACGTCTATCGCCAGGTCGTATCTAGAAGCCGCGTTGCGCCTTAGCATTTCAAATGGCGTCGTAGTGGAACCCTCTTCATTAAAACCGTGTACTCGTAACCTTCTTCGTTCAGTATAATTCTCTAGGATATTTTCAAGCGTTTCTGGATAACCATGAAAATTCGCCACAATCGGATTTGACTCCGTAAATAGCTCCATGAATTTTTCGCGGGTCAGTTTATTTTCCGTCGTGCCAATCGCGCGGTAAGACAGAGCATTGATTCCGACAAATCGCATCTTGAGCGCAGGCAAATCTTCGCGTAGGATCTTAATCGCTTCTATCGTCTCGCGCGTCGGGATGTCTCCCGCGGCAGCCAGCACGATATCTGGGTCCTCATCCGAAATAAACCGATACACCGATGCTCCACCATTCTCAAATTGGAATTTCGCATGGTGCGAATCGATATATCGCGGCATTTCATTTTTATTAAATGTTGTAAGATTTACAACATTTCTGGAATCTAGCATAAAATTGAATGCTTCTTCTGCCGCCACGTCATCTACCGGAAAAATGCAGTTTGCCAAATTGGACGGCAAAGACAACAATGTAGATATTAGTGCTGGAGATTGGTGCGTGAAGCCGTTATGATCCTGTCGCCAACAGGTGGAAGTAGAAAGTAGGTTCACGGCCGGCATTGGTTCGCGCCATTTTGCAGCTTTTGCCTGCTTGATAAACTTGATTTGCTGCAGGAGCTGCGCTGTGATAATCGGGAAAAACGCCTCGTAGCTCCCCATCATCGCCTGCTCGCCGTTCATTAGGTGCCCAGTCATCACAGAAAATAATACATTTTCGGATAGCATCTCTACGATGCGTCCATCGTCTGCCTCCGGTAAGTCCCAATCCTTTTGTGGTAAATCTCCCCAGGCGCGTTTAGCTACGTCATATATAGCATCAAATTTATT
>Ga0310786_10007541_pt1 | contig 14171 bp, 9 predicted proteins | sample AusTroGonzalo_MG_FD_203881 | JGI IMG/M metagenome (GOLD analysis project Ga0310786, IMG submission 203881) | Bovine rumen microbial communities from tropical cattle in Woodstock, Queensland, Australia - Gonzalo_03 (v2) (version 2) | ecosystem: Host-associated > Mammals > Digestive system >... | reverse complement strand
TACCTCTGTCCTGTGACGGATATGGTAAGGAGTATATCTGGGTTCTCTCTGTCCGTTTATTATGCTGTCAACACCGGAATTGATAAGTCCGAATGAGCCGAGCATAAGGTTGTGAACACATGCGATACCTTCGCTGGGGATAACAACTGATACCTTTGAAAGGAGTACATTGTTGTCGATAAGTGTGGGACCGTGTCCAACCTCGATAAAGATATCGTTGGAGAACATAGCACCCTGTGCAGGCTTCCTGCCCTCGGGACGGAAGTTGTCATGCATAAGGTTCTGAGTGATACGTGCGCCCTGTGCTTCCCAGTCAAGCCATACACCCATGATACAGTTGTGGATGTGGTTTCTCCTGATGGTTACATCTATAGCTGCATGGAGCTTTATACCTGCGGTCTCAGCTCCGCCTAACTGCTGGGAGTTACATACATGGTGGATATGGCAATCCTCGATAGTAGAGAATACTCCGCCCATACGGCCTACGATACCTGTCTGCTCGCAGTGATGAACCTCACATCTTCTGATAATATGACTTCCTACACGCTCCTTGAGCCAGCCGTGGAACTGACCGCGGCAAACAGCGTCACGCTCCATCTGGGTAGGGCTCTTAACCTGCTTTGTATAGAAGTACATATCATTTTCGGGATCCTTATATTTTCCGAGAGAGATACCGCAGCATCTGCTGTTGGAAACTTCACAGTCTTCGATGATCCAGCCCTTGCTCCAATGAGGTCCGATGAGACCGTCCTGGTAAGCAGCGGGAGGAGCCCATGTGGTAGCACCCTTAGTAATCACAAAGCCGGATACGGTGATATATCCCTTGCCGGGCTTATCGGGCATAAAGCAGTTGCGCCTTGCACTGATCTCAACCTTTTCCTTTGTGGGATCCATGCCCTTGAAATTAGCATAAAGTATGGTCTTGCCATCCTTCTGCTCGGTATACCATTTATACTTGGACTCTTCAAGGTTATATGCACAGGGATCGGACTCGTCTGCAAGACACTCTTTAAGGGATACGGTCTCATACATCATGAGGTCGTTAATAAATACGGCACCTGTATGTCTTACGGTAGGAGCGAAATACCAGTCACCGCAAACGAAAGTGGTGTATGGATTATATGCTCCGAAGACTCCGTTATCAACCTCGGCTACCCAGGTATCACCTTTATATTTCTTCCAGTTTGAAAGTACTTCTGCACCTGTGATGATAGCACCCTTGATCTTTTCCGAACGATAAACGATACGCTTGTCGGGTGTACCGCCGTTTACAGGGTTAACATACTCTCTGTAGATACCGGGAGCGACGATGACTTCATCACCGGGTCTTGCAACCTTGGCTGCATCGTTGATGTGACGGAAGGGCATATCTTTTGAGCCGTTACCATCCTTTGACGCATTTGCGTTTACATAAAAAATCATTTTAAATACCTTCTTCCTGCAGGCCTTTGTACGCATCTGCGATGTGCCTGCTTCATCACAGAAGAAAAGAAGAGATAGGGGTTGTTCCTATCTCTCTTATTATAATATGTAAGTTAAGGGTTTTGCAATAGAAATGAATCATTATTACAATATAGCACATTGATTAAACATTATATTTTTGCGTATGTAGAATTGTATTGACAAACCTTTGGACCATGACTAAAATTGTATTTGTATAAGTTGATTTAAGTATTAGGAGGAGAGTTAAGACATGCCGTTTATAGATTCGAAAATAACTGTAGCTGTTGATGCAGCAAAGAAAGAAGAACTTAAGGCCGAGCTGGGAAAGCTCATGGCTACTTTACATAAGAGCGAGACTTATCTCATGGTAGGTATCGAGGATAAATATGACCTCTGGTTAGGCGGAAAAAAACTTGAAAAAGGTGCTTACGTATCGGTAAGTCTGTATGGTAGTGCAGCTCCCAAGAATTTTTCTACCATGACCGGACAGATATGTGAGGTATACAGCAGACTTCTCAGTATTCCCGGGGATGCTATCTATGTAACCTATCATCCGATAACCGACTGGGGCTGGAACGGGAGCAATTTCTAAGTGGAAGTAAGTAATGAAGTAAAAAGAGTTGAATTATCCGTCAGAGATCTGGTTGAGTTTGCAGAGCGGAGCGGAGATATAGATAACCGTACTGCTCATACCGATCCGGATGCTATGCAGGAGGGGGCAAGGCTCCACCGCAAGATACAGAAGGAACAGGGAGCAGGTTACAGTGCTGAGGTTACCCTGAAATTTGAAAAGCAGGAAGAATATGATGGCGAGCAGATGATATTCGCCATCGAGGGACGTGCTGACGGTATATTTGAAGATCCGTTTGAAAATGCGGTTGCCAAGTTCTCAAAGGAATCTGTGATCCTTAAAGGACCGGACTCGGCAGACAGTTTATTCAACCTAAATACAGATTTTGACATAAATATCAGTTTCATTGACGAAATAAAGACCACCTACAGAGATGTGGAAAAACAAACAGAGCCTGTGAAGGTACATCTTTCACAGGCTAAATGTTATGCTTATATATATGCAGGGCAGAATGATCTGGATAGGATTGGCGTAAGGATGAGCTATGCCAATCTGGAGGACGAGAAGAAAAAATATTTCTTTTATATATTTAAATATGAAGAACTGAAGGACTGGTTCGAGTCCATGATACACGAGTATGCCAAATGGATAGCATGGCAGATGAAATGGGAGAGAAAGAGAAATGCGAGTATAAAGCAGATTGATTTCCCGTTTGATTACAGGGAAGGACAGAAGGAACTGGCAGCAGGTGTATACAGGACCATTCTCAGAAAAAAGAAGCTCTTCCTGGAGGCTCCGACAGGTGTAGGAAAGACTATATCCACGGTATTTCCTGCAGTAAAGGCGATGGGCGAGGGCATCACATCAAAACTGTTTTACGGGACGGCCAAAACCATAGCAAGGACTGTGGCAGAGGAAGCCTTTAATATACTTATGGGGAAGGGCATGCAGTTTAAATGCGTGACTATTACCGCCAAGGAAAAGGTATGTGTACTGCCTAAGCCGGCATGTAACCCCGATGACTGCCCGAGAGCCAAGGGTCATTTTGACAGGGTAAATGCCTGTGTATATGATATGCTTAACAACGAGGGCAGTATAACGAGGGAGCTTATCTTAAGCTATGCTGAGAAATATAATGTATGTCCTTTTGAGATGTGTCTTGATGTAACAACATGGGCGGATGCTGTCATATGTGATTATAACTATCTGTTTGATCCGAATGTATACCTGAGGCGTTTCTTTGCAGAAGGTATTGAAAAGGACTATGTGTTCCTGATCGATGAGGCACACAACCTGGTTGAGCGTGCCAGAGAGATGTACAGTGCAAGGCTGAAAAAAGAGGATTTCCTGTCAGTTAAAAAGATGGTCGGCAATGACGACTACAACCATAAAAGGCTGTCCGGAGCATTGGACAAATGTAATAAATACATGCTGGAGATAAAACGGCAGTGCGATGATTTTACAGTATGGGAGGATGTTGACTCCTTAGTGGATGTACTGCAGAAATTCATGGGCATATACGAAGCTATGCCTGTGGGTTTTAAGGTTGATGACCAGGAGATGCTGTCGACGCTGTATCTTGATGTGAGGCATTTTATAAATATGTATACCATAATGGACGGTAACTACAGCATTTATTCCGACTATTCGACGGATCAGACCTTTAACGTGACTTTATGCTGCATGGACCCTTCTAAGCCTTTAAAGGATTGCCTGAAAAGGGGAAGAAGTGCTATTTTCTTTTCGGCTACCCTGATACCGGTTAAGTACTATATGGGACAGCTGGGCGGTTCGGATGAGGATTATGCGGTATATGCACCGTCTCCGTTTGATAAAAATAACCGCCTGATCATGGTAGCGAGAGATGTCAGCACAAAGTATACCAGAAGAAATAAGGCGGAATATGAGCGGATAGCCGGATACATCAGGGATTTTTCGACAGCTAAGTCCGGTAACTATATGGTATTTTTCCCTTCTTATAAGATGATGCTCGATGTGGCGGACTCTCTGAAAGAACTGATGGGAGACAAGCTGCAGGATATAAATATCCATCCTGAAGATACTCCGGAAAATGAAGATGATCTGTCTGAACATAAAATCTATCAGGCAACGGAAGAGGAGATGTCAGTAAATCTGGAATCCGGCAAGTCTTACCTCTTACTCCAGATGCCCGGGATGGGTGAAAAAGAAAAAGAGACCTTCCTTAAGTGCTTTGATGAGGCAAATGAAGGTACGCTGATAGGTTTCTGCGTGATGGGCGGTATCTTTGGTGAAGGTATCGACTTGAGGGCTGAGAGGCTTATAGGTGCGGTCATCGTTGGGACCGGATTGCCTCAGGTATGCAATGAACGAGAACTCTTCAGAAACTATTTTGATGAAATAAACAACTCGGGATTTGAGTATGCATATCTTTATAACGGGATGAATAAAGTGTTGCAGTCAGCAGGGCGTGTTATAAGGACTTCTGATGACAGGGGGGCTATACTTTTGCTTGACGAACGCTTTGGCACAGAGCAGTACAGAAAGCTCTTCCCCCAGGAGTGGTATCCTTTTGAGTACACTGATTCCGGTCAGATTGCTAAACAGCTTGACAGGTTTTGGAATAATGTGTGATAAAAAACAGTTGTAATATACTTATGTTCAAGATATAATAAAGTTATTATAAATTTATAAACATGTGGGGCGAATATGTACAAAAAAGTATTGGTAGCACTTACGGCAGTGATACTGCTTGGCTTACTTGCTGCGGTAGGAGTTTTTATATATGGGATGATTGCTGAGAAATATAAGGAAAGCGAAGTGAAGATGGAGCTTTCAAATTATTATAACGTGCCGGATGGTGAGGCAATGCTCATATTTGATGAGAAGATATTTGAAAAAACGGCTCTGTTTGTCGATGGGGAGCCTTATCTTGACTTACCTACGGTAATAGATAAATATACCACATTGTTTATGTGGAGCCAGGAAGAGTATCGGATGTACTATACTACAGCATCCAAAGAGTATCTTATAACTCCCGGAGATGTAAATATACTTGTTAACGAAGAAAGAATAACGACTTCGGTACCGGCAGTTATAATACAGAATGATACCATATATATATCGATGGAATTCCTCAAAGAATGCAGTAACATAACTTATAAGGTGTTTAATGATCCTGCCAGAGTACTTGTGACATACAGTCCCGATGAGTTCCTGTGTGTGACGGTTAATGAGGAGACCTCTATCAGGGTCAGCCAGGATATCAAGGCCGATTATCTGGAAAAGCTGCCTGCTGGAAGTGTAGTAAGGATAATAGAAGGCGGCGGCATCCAGCAAAAGGGCTTTATAAAGGTAATGAGTGAGGATGGCGTAAGAGGCTATATCCTTCAGGAAAAACTGGACTGGGCTAACAGATATAATGTAGCTCCGACATTTAATGAGTTTACTGAAGAAGAGTATACACATATTTCATTACCGGAAAAGATTTTTCTTGTATGGCAGCTGGTATACAGCACCGGACATATCGACGAGATGGTTTCATACATAGAAAAGAATCCCGAGGTTAATGTTGTTTCACCTACCTGGTTTTTTATGAACGGAGATAAGGGTGAGATTACATCCTACGGTGATCCGGATTATGTGACTGCGGCACATGAGCGAAGGGTAAATGTCTGGGCAGTATTAAAAAATGATACCATAGAGGGATCGTTTGACTGTGCAGAGGACAGCCACAAGGTATTCGCTACATATGAGACCAGACAAAGGCTGATACGTAATGTTATAGAAGCTGTAAAGAAATGCGGTGCAGACGGTATCAATGTGGATGTGGAAGGCCTGAATGTTGAGACCGGTATATACTTTGTCCAGTTTATAAGGGAACTGGGCTTTAAATGCAAGGATTACGGCATTGTTTTATCCATAGATAATTATATCCCTGAGGATTATAATGCATTCTACAATATCCCTGAGCAGAAGAAAAATGCTGATTATATAGTCATTATGGGTTATGATGAGCATTATGCAGGCTCCGATGCGGGTTCCGTAGCTTCTCTTTCATGGTTTAAGTATGCCGCCGATCTTTCTCTTAAGAAATGTGGAGCCGAACAGATCATAATGGGTGTTCCTTTCTATACAAGGCTCTGGAAGGAAGTACCTGACGGGGACAGTGTAAAGACCTATTCCGAGAGGACTATGAACCTTATTGAGCAGGATGCTTTTGTGGCAGAACTCGGTATAGAGCCCGAATGGAAGGAAAAGGTAGGCCAGTATTACTACGAATATAATAAAGAAGGTGCTACTTATAAGCTTTGGGCTGAGGAAAAGAAGTCACTTGCCTTAAAGGCTATGGTGATCGGTGAGAAAGAATTCAGCGGTACAGCTGCCTGGATGATGGGTGGGGATACCGATGGCCTGTGGACTGTGATCAAAAATGCGGTCAACGGTGATGTCACAGCTCTTATGGAGGATGAAAAGGAGATCGGTGTAAGTGATGATTCGGGAGATGACCTGGATCAGGATAACATAGGACCTTGACGGATAGGAGGGTTTTTATATGCAGAATTTTATAGAGTACTTAAAACAGTTGGGTACTGATGTAGGACTGAAGATTATCTTCGGCCTGGTAGTACTGTTTGTCGGTATGAAACTGGCTAAATGGGTGGTTAAGCTGGTATCTAAAGGCAAAGGCTTTGGTAAACTGGAAGTAAGTGTTCAGAGTTTCCTACTAAGCTTCATAAAGATCATCCTTTATGCACTTGTTATAGCCAGCGCTGCTATCATCTGGGGTATTCCTACCACTTCGTTCCTTACTATTTTCACCTCGGCAGGCGTGGCTGTAGGTTTAGCTCTGCAGGGCGCATTAAGTAACTTCGCCGGCGGTCTGATGATCCTGATCTTTAAGCCCTTTAAGGTTGGAGATTTTATCGAGAACGGTGCAGTTATGGGTACGGTAAAGGATATTACGATCATCTATACTATACTCCATACTGTGGATAACAAGGTTGTTACCATACCGAACGGTACCTTGACCAATTCTAATGTCATAAACTATTCTGCTCTTCCTTCAAGACGTGTGGATATCAAGTTTAGTGCAGGGTATCATGATGATATTGAGAAGGTTAAGAGTGTGCTTATGGGCGTGGCTGAAGCTCATGAGAAGGTCTTGAAGGATCCGGCGCCTTTTGTAAGGCTTACCGCACAGGGTTCCAGCAGTCTTGATTATACCTTCAGAGTATGGTGTGCAGGTCCTGATTACTGGGATGTGTATTTCGACATGATGGAGCGTGTGAAGATGGCGTTTGATGAAAATGGTATCTCAATTCCGTTCCAGCAGGTGGATGTTCATATGGACAAGTGATTATTTGTATTGACGCTCGGTCGGAGCATCTATATGGTCTAAAACCCATTATCGCTTAGCAGGGATATACTAAACGATTACATTCATGTTTCGGCTTCGGACACTTGCAATCGGGTGTCCGTCTGATGCCGGACACCCTTAGGCTGCGTTCAAAAATCGGTTTGGATAACCGATTTTTGCCTCGCCTGCACAATCATGTAATCGAAGTATATCCGCTGCACGCTTTAAGGTTTTATCCCATACAGATACTCCGACCGAGCTGTTTATATAAAGAAAAATAGTTTAAATAATAAAAAACACTTGAAAAATCTGAAAAAAATGATATGATGATTTTTATTATATATTTAGGAGGTATAGTTTTATGAGAACTAAGATTAAGCAATTGTTTAGAAACACGGCAGAGTATGCTTCAAAAGATGTGACTGTATGTGCATGGGTACGTACTAATAGGTCACAGGCACAGTTTGGCTTCCTGAATATAAATGATGGTTCGTTTTTTGAAAACCTGCAGGTTGTTTATGAGGCAGGATTAGAGAATTTTGAAGATATATCAAAGATCAGAGTTGGTATGAGTGTTAAGGTTGTGGGTACTGTTGTACTTACTCCCGAAAACCAGCAGCCTTTCGAGGTTAAGGCTAAGTCTGTTGAGGTACTTGGTGACTGTCCTGAGAGCTATCCTATACAGCCCAAGCGTCATACTAGGGAGTTCCTTCGTACAGTGGCTCATCTTCGTCCACGTACAAACCTGTTCAGTGCTGTATTTAGAATAAGAAGTGTAGCAGCTATGGCTGTTCATACCTATTTCCAGGACAGAGGATATCTTTATGTACATACTCCTCTTATCACCTGTGCCGACTGTGAGGGTTCGGATCAGATGTTTAAAATCACTACCTTAAACATGAACGATCTGCCTCTGACCGAGGATGGAAAGGTTGATTTCAAAGAGGATCTGTTTGGCAAGCAGTCATTTATTACCGGATCAGGTCAGCTTCAGGGTGAGACCTTTGCTATGGCTTTCGGTGATATTTATACATTTGGTCCTACTTTCAGGACTGAGAACTCTAATACCCAGACTCACGCAAATGAGTTTTGGATGATCGAACCCGAGATGGCTTTCTGTGATCTTGAAGGTCTGATGGATATCGAAGAGGAAATGCTTAAGTTTATTGTGAAGTATGTTTGTGAGAAATGTCCTGAGGAGATTGATTTCTGCGATAAGTTTGTGGCTAAGGGACTTAAGGATAAGCTGAACGGCATTATCAATGCTAAGTTTACCAGAATCTGTCATCATGATGCCATCGATCTTTTAAAGAAGGCTGATGTGAAGTGGGAGTTCCAGCCTGATTATGGTGAGGATATTGCTAAGGAGCATGAAAAGTACCTGGTTGACTACTTTAACGGCCCTGTTTTTGTTACTAACTGGCCAAAGGAGATCAAGGCATACTATATGAAGGTTAACCCTGACAATGCTACTGTGGCTGCTGTTGACCTTTTGGTACCTCAGGCAGGTGAGCTTATGGGCGGTAGTCAGCGTGAGGAGAATCTGGATAAACTGCTCGAGAGAATGGATGAGATGGGTGTTGACAAGAGCGGTATCGACTGGTATCTGGATACTCGTAGATACGGCGGATGTGTTCACAGCGGTTTCGGTATGGGATTTGAGAGACTTATCATGTACTTAACAGGCGTAGAGAATATAAGAGACGTTATACCTTATCCCAGAACACCTAAGAATTGTGAGTTCTAAGATGGATTTGAATGAAAAAACGATAAAAATCAATCCGATTTTTGATGGAAAGATTATCCATGTACATGTGGATGATATAGAGCTTGCAAACGGAAAGCCGGGATACAGGGAAGTAGTTGAGCATCCGGGCGGAGTGTGTATAGCGGCTCTGACAAAGGATAATGAGCTCTTGTTTGGCAGGCAGTTCAGGTATCCGTTTAAAGAGGTACTGATCGAGCTTCCTGCAGGCAAGCTGGAAAAGGGGGAGGATCCTTTTGTAGCAGCCCAAAGAGAGCTTAAGGAAGAGACCGGTTGCACAGGTAAGGACTGGATATCTATGGGCAATATGTATCCGACCCCCGGTATCTGCAGTGAGATAGACCGCCTGTATTTCTGTCATGTGGACAAGGAGTCCGGTGAACTGGAGCTTGACGAGGATGAGTTTATTGAACCTGAACGTATTCCGATAGAGAAGGCTGTTGAAATGGCCATGAACGGTGAGCTCCCCGATGCCAAGACACAGCTCATGGTCCTCAAGGTGGCAGGATATCTTAAACTGATTTAATAAAAATATAATGATTTCCGGAACTATACTATCTTGTTTTTTGGAAAATTCTATGGTAGTATAACATTAGATATAAATTGGACAGGGAATAATTGTGTTCATAATGACTACAAGGAGGTAGCGATATGGATGTTGGCAGCGTTTTAACAGTAACTTTATCAGATGCTAAGACACGTAACGATATAGGCATGGCTATACTTGCAAAGCAGATGGATACCGAAAACCAGGCCGGTGCTGCCATGATCGATATGATGAACAGAACGTTTATGGAGACCAGTGTAAATCCTAATGTCGGAAGTAATATTGATATAAGTGTTTAATATGATCTATGATGCCCCTTGCATTTATGGCAAGGGGTTTTTTGTTTTGGAAACCTGTGAAATTGTCAGAATATTTTATCAAAAATAATGTTTGTGTCGGAAATAAAAATTTTTTAAAAAAGTACTTGATTTTTTTAAAAGACGGGTATATAATATCGCTTGTGCTTGTGAAAAACAAGAAACGCACCTTTAGCTCAGTTGGTAGAGCACCTGACTCTTAATCAGGGTGTCCAGGGTTCGAGCCCCTGAAGGTGCATAGTCGGAGAAAGCCTTGAAACGTTGGTGTTTCAAGGCTTTTCATTTATATTTTTTTATGGAGTTTTCAGCATGATATGGATAGTAAATAATTGTGCATTGCTTATATTAGGAACTATTGCAGGTGTTATGGGTGTGAGTTTTTACTTAAGAAACAGCAGCTCAGCCGGTAACATTCGTCACTATATGCTTTTCTATGGTGTATTTTCTGCTCTCTGGTGCCTGAGTTACGCTGTGCTCGGAGTAATGCAGGATATATCGTTATGCCCATATATAAGAGTTGTAGGTCTGATAGCCATAGACAGCTTTCTGATGAATGAGGTATTCCTTGCAACGGAAATGGCAGGTATCGGTAAACGTGCATCAGTGATTATTCGCATTTCTGCGGCTGTAATATCTATTATCGATCTCTTGGTATTTTCAAACAGAGAAGTGGATATTTTTGTACGAGAGGACGGTTATACCAGATGGTATGCCAATTCTGAGATACAGTTTGGACGCTCTGTTCATAATGTTTATGAAGTCCTGATGTTTTTAGTGCTTTTTACATTAGCCATTATCTGGCTGAAAAAGACCAGGTTAAAGCGTTCCAGGAAATTCATGTTGTATCTTTTTATGGCTAATTTTTCACTGCTGTTTTTTACTATCCCCGACACTGTATTCCCCAATTTTGGCCTTCCGGGTGTTGCAACATCGGGTATTGGTGGAGCGGTTTGTACTATAGTAATGTGGTATGGCGCGATCATAGCCAATTCGTTTAATGTCAGTGTGGGCAATATTACACACAGGTTATTTGATTTTATAGAGGCAGGTGTAATAGTATTTGATACTGACAGGCATATAGCTATAATGAATGCGTATGCTGAAAATCATTTGTCCGGAGAAAAAAGAGAAAAGCTTAATGACTTGTTTAATATCAGTGAAGCCGATATCAGTCACATGTTTGAAAAGGGCGCAAATGAGATCTATTCCACACGCTTATGGGATAAGAAAGGAGAAAAGGCATATTCTGTAAAGCTAAATTCTGTTAAAGATACATATGGGGAGCCGTATTGTATCCTGATGGTGTTTGCGGATATTACAGAAGAAATAGAGTTGGCCGATAAGTTTGCGGTTGCCAGCCAGGCAAAGAGCCAGTTTCTGGCAAATATGTCCCATGAGATACGTACGCCTATCAATGGTATCATGGGTATGAATACAATGCTTATCGATGAGCTTGATGACGGCAATGTTGATGACGCCCGTAAGTATGCAATGAACATTACCAGCGCAAGTCAGACCCTTCTTTCAATAATCAATGATATTCTCGATATTTCTAAGATTGAATCGGGTAAGATGGAGCTCATACCCGTGGAATATGAAATTTTCTCGGTACTTAACGACTGCTACAATATGACTTTGTCTAGGGCAGAGGAAAAAGGGCTTAGATTTGAGATAGATATTGACAGCAGCATCCCTTCGGTACTCTACGGTGATGAGGTACATATCCGTCAGATCATAAACAATTTCCTGTCAAATGCGGTGAAGTATACCCGGGCCGGAAAGATATCTCTGCGCCTAAAGGAATTGTCAAGAAAAGGTGATAATGTTGAGCTGTCCGTAGAGGTAGCTGATACGGGTATCGGTATAAAGAAAGAGGATGTCGGTAAGCTCTTCAAGAATTTCACGAGACTGGATGAACAGAAGAACCGTAACATTGAGGGAACCGGGCTCGGTCTGTCTCTGACAGAAAAACTTGTAAAACTCATGGGCGGAGAGATAAATGTGGAGAGTGAATACGGGAAGGGCTCAACCTTCAGTGTTAAACTGTCCCAGAAAATAGTAAATGAGGCACCTGTTGGCAATTTCTCTGATCAGTACAATGAGTTTGTAAATCAGAAAAAAGAGAATACAAATGTGATCGATATACATGATGCTTCCATACTTGTTGTTGATGATGTCGAGATGAATATCCAGGTTGTAAAGGGTATGCTTAAAAAGACTCGTGCCAATATAGATACTGCCTACAGCGGTGAGGAATGTCTTGATAAAATCGCTAAAAGTCATTATGACATTATCTTCCTTGACCATATGATGCCTGAGATGGATGGTATTGAAACCCTGGAGAGAATGAGAAAACAGGATAATTCCAATACAGATACACCTGTAATAATTCTTACTGCGAATGCTGTTGTCGGGGCAAAGGAGATGTATCTTGAAAAGGGCTTTGCTGATTATCTGTCAAAGCCGATACGACGGGATGATCTGATAGATATGCTGTGCAGGTATCTTCCTAAAACGATGATAAATGTGCCTTCTATAGAAAATCCTGAGGGAAATACGGACGATAATGCCGTAAGTATTGAGGCGGAATCCGAAGCAGTTAATGCAGGTAAATCAAAAAGTCTCGAAGAAAGATTTTCTGTGCTTGATACAAAGACAGGCATGAATTACTGCATGAATGATGAAGAGTTTTATGTCGAAATAATCGGAACATATGTGGAAAATGATAAAAGACGGCTAATAGCGGATACGTATGCAGCTGAGAACTGGAAAGATTATGAAACATATGTCCATGCATTAAAAAGCACTTCTTTAAACATCGGTGCCGTCGAACTTTCAGAACATGCCAAAGCGCTTGAATTTGCTGCAAAGGAAGGAAACTACGACTATATAAGGGAAAATCACAAAAAGATTTATGATGAATATAGTGAAATGCTTGATAAGCTGAGGGACAAGCTTTAAACCGAATTTTGCCTCCTATTATAGACTTTTTGCTCAATACGGAATATTACATAGGACATGGCAATAATAAGAGCTAAGTAGATAATTATCTCCGGAATTACCCCAAGGGTTTTTGCTATCGATGAGAAAACTACCTGTGTTGAGGGATAATACGGTGTTATCTGGAACATATTCGGTTCCGGCTTCCTGTCTGACAGGACAAAATGTCCAAAAGAATTAACTATTTCAGCTATTACCGACAATATAAGAAACATAACTAAGACGGGTTTAAAACTCGTCTTTTTTCTTTTGGAAAGAATAAGAATGGAAAGTGTAGATTCCAACAGCATAACTATATGATAAGCAAAGCCGTGTGCAGTGAATAGAATCTGTGGGCGCAGCATATCCTGTGGAAATAAAAGCGCCATTATAGCTGCCAGTAACGAGAAAGTTGCTAAAAATGTAAGCAGAGTGTCTTGAAGGCTTCTCTTTACGAAGGGGATGAGTACTGAACAATACATGGCTATGGAACAGAGCTGCCAAGGGAAAAACCACATATTATATGTACCGTTAAAAACATATTTCAGTGAGAACCACTGCTTCCAGATTTCAGCAGCAACCATGCCTATTCCAAACCATTTGATCATTTTTATATGTATATCTTCGGATTTATTTTTGACTAATATGGCAAACACGCATACTACAACAACTGACAATACTATCATCGCAATATGAAATATTCCGAACATAGCCGGTGTCTCATTGAAACAGATATCCATAATTGTCAAGTTCTCCTTTATAGCTTTATGGTTTAATAATGCCATATTTTCCATATGAATGCAATAAGAAATACCAACAGTTAAAAATATAACTAATGGTTAAGAGGATATTTCCGATTATTATCTTCATTCTTTAGAAAAATCTGTTATAATGTAGTTACGACGTCGAAATAAAACTAAAGGAAAGAAGGATGATAGTCTATGGAAATTTTGATAGGTGAAAATATAAAAAGATTACGAACAGACAGAAATATCACACAGGAACAGCTGGCAGAAGCCTTGAATGTATCGGCTGTGGCAGTCAGCAAATGGGAACGATGTGAGACAATGCCGGATATATCCATGCTTCCGAGACTGGCATATTATTTCCGGGTATCGATTGATGAACTTATGAGTTATGATGCCTGTGCTGTTGACCTTGAGATAGGTGCCTTTATCACAGAACATACAAAAGCTGCGGAAGCATATAGT
>Ga0310786_10007540_pt1 | contig 14171 bp, 19 predicted proteins | sample AusTroGonzalo_MG_FD_203881 | JGI IMG/M metagenome (GOLD analysis project Ga0310786, IMG submission 203881) | Bovine rumen microbial communities from tropical cattle in Woodstock, Queensland, Australia - Gonzalo_03 (v2) (version 2) | ecosystem: Host-associated > Mammals > Digestive system >... | reverse complement strand
ATCGCGAAGGTTTACGAGTGTACTTTAACGGCGTTTCCTGCTTACGAGTCGACGTACGTCTCGGCAGAGAGTCGCGACTCGCGGCTTCGTCTCTGTGGTTTCATGAATAAGAAGAACGAAGCGAAAAAACTTATTAATCAGATTATGAAAGTGAGGATTTAAGACCATGAAATTTAAAACTATCGCCGAAGCTTTTAACTTCTACCGTACGAAGACGGTCGAAGAAATGCAGACTCGCGCCGCTCAGATCGCGACCGAAATCGAGACCAACGCCGACGCCGATATCGACGCGCTTAATATCGAGCTTTCCGGTATCAAAGAAGCGCGCGATAACGCCGAAGGTCGTACCGCCGCGAAGCGTACGCTTTCTGTGCTCGAGTCTATGAGCGCCGAGAAGCGCGACGCGTTTAACGCCGAAAACGTCTTCGAGAGCGCCGAGTATCGTAACGCTTTCTATAAGACCATGCTTAACCAGAAGCTCAGCGACGCCGAGACGCGCGCTTTCGCTCTGGGTATGCAGATCGCCGAGAAGCGCTCCGACGCGTACAATACCGCGAGCAACAGCGCCGCCGTACTGCCGACCGCTACGCTCAACGAAATCATTAAGAAAGCTCGCACTATGGGCGGCTTGCTCGGCGAGTGTCGCGCTTTCAATATGCCGACGAAAATCTCTATTCCGATCGGTACGCCGGCGACTAAGGCCGCTTGGCATACCGAAGCGGCCGCGGTCGAGTCTGAAAATGTTACCGTCGCGAGCGTCGCTTTCGACGGCTACGAGATTATGAAAATCTTCTCTATCTCTGAGAAGGTGCGTAAGATGAGTATCGCCGCTTTCGAGAGCTATCTCGTTGACGAGCTTACCGCTTGCGTTATGGAGCTTCTCGACTACGCTATCATTAACGGCGACGGCGACGGCGAAGGTACCGGCCTTGAGACCGGCGTAACCTGGGTAAAGACCGCCGGCGCTACCCAGAACGAAGTCGAAGTCGCCGCAGCGAGCGACCTTACGTACGCGGATGTCGTCTCTGTGGTCGCTTTGCTCAAGCGCGGTTATGCTGCCGGCGCTAAATGGTCGATGAATAACAAGACCCTGTATACGTACTTCTACGCTATGACCGACAATACCGACCGGCCGATTTTCATCGCAGACCCGAAGAACGAGTCTATCGGTAAGATTCTCGGCTTCGACGTCGTTATCGACGACAATATCGCCGACGGTAAAGCGTATCTCGGCAATTACGCGAAGTATCTCGGCTATAACCTTCCCGAAGGTATCGTAATCGAGTCTTCTCGCGAGTCGAGCTTTAAGAAAGGCGTCGTCGACTACCGCGCTATGGCTATCGCCGATTGTAAGCCGCTCGTTACCGAAGCTTTCGTACGGCTTCACAAGAAGCAGAGCTAAAGAAAGCGAGGTAAAACGAGATGAGTATCGTAAAAGCGCTCAAAAAGCTTGGTAAAAAGCTCAATACGAGCGGTACAGAGCCGAGCGGTAATACTATCTCGGCTGTGCTTGCGAGTATCGAAAGCAAGTTTAACATTACCGGCGCGGCCGGCGCGTACGTTACCGCTATCGCTCTTACGACCGAAGAAGGCGTCGTTACCGGCGGTACGGCGACTCTGAGCGACGGTACAGACGTTACTATCACGGTAACCGAAGCAGAAGCAGAGAGCGAGCCGGCCGGCACGTAAGCGTCTCTTCCTGTGGTCTATAGTCGGCTCTTAGCGGTATTCGGCCGGCTTTAGATATTTTTCTTCTCTTTTCTTCTTCGGGCTTTCCTCCTTCCAGATCGGGGAAGTTCACTTCATGGAAAAGAGACCTCCTTCAAACCGAGAAACGCCGCCGTTACTGGAGAGTGTACGCGGCCGCTCTCGGCAAGGGTAGAAGCGCGGTTACTGGAGAGTGTACCGACGTTTCTACCCTTATTTTAAAAGAAAGACAGGTGTAAAAAATGACTTTAGCAGAAGCTTGTAACGTATTGCACGTAAACGCAGGCGATAATGACGACCTTATCGAGAGCTTGCTCGCGGCGATACCGGATTATATATCCGTTACGACCGGCTTAAGGCCGATTAACCAGAGCAGCGAGCCGCTCGTCGAGACTCTTACCGGCTTTTTGCTTACGCTCTGGTATTACGCCGACCATAGCGACGACCAAGCGCTTACGCGCACGATTGACGCGCTTACGAAGGTACTTTCGATAAAAGCGCGCGATTATAACGGCTACCCAGAGTGAAAGACTCGAAGTACGGTAACAACTCGTTTTATTGTTCGCTTAGATGGCGTCGAGTTTCGGCGGCGTACATGAGCTCGAAGTCGTATATATGCGAGAGGTGCGGCGCGCCGGCGGTAATCTGTCATCATAAAAAATGGCTCGACGACGTAAATGTACACGACCCGAAGATATCGCTCGACTTCGAGAATTTAGAAGCACTTTGTCAAGAGTGCCACAACGCCGAGCACGGTTTACGGCACGACGTCGCCGTCTTTAACGACGCCGGCGACCTTGTCGAAGTGAAAGAGAGCGAGAATACGAAACAGTACAAGAAAGACCGCGACGCTATAGACGACGTCGTCGAGCGCGCGAAGCGGCTCTTCTCTGTGGTTTCTTGTGAAAGTGAGGTGTAGACGATGGCACGTAGAAAAGACCCTTTACGCGAGCTTCTCGAGCGCGTACCAGAAGATAAAAAGCATATCGGCGCGGCGATTGTCGACGAGCTTACTTTTATGCGCGGTACGCTCGAAAATCTCAAAGCGAAGATACGCGAGACCGGCGAAGTCGAGCACTTCGTACAGGGTAAGCAAGACTTCTACAGAGAAGCGCCGGCGCTCAAAGCGTATAATACGACGATACAGCGCTACAGCACGCTTTATAAGCAACTTACCGACCTTATTGGAAAGAGCCCAGAGACCGCGCAAAGCGGCGAGATATACGACTTTATTAAAGAGGGCGCGATATGAGTAATTATATCGACGAGTATCTCGAAGCGATACGCGCCGGTAAATGTATCGTCGGTAAGCGTATACGCCGGCAATATGAGAAACTTAGCGCGGCAATACATGAGCCGGCCGGCGGCTACGTATTCGACGAGAGACGCGCTGAGCGGCCGATACAGTTTATCGAGCGCTTTTGTCGTCATAGTAAAGGCGAATGGGCAGGCAAACCGGTACGGCTCGAGCTCTTCCAGAAAGCTTTTATCTCGGCTCTCTTCGGCTTTGTGGACGAGAAGACGCGCGAGCGGCAATACCGCGAAGCTATGCTTTACGTCGCGCGTAAAAATGGTAAGTCGACTCTTCTCTCTGGGATCGCGCTTTATTGTCTTATAGCAGACGGCGAAGCTGGCGCGGAAGTATACAGCGCTGCGAGTAAGAAGGACCAGGCGAAGCTTATCTTTACCGAAGCGCTTAATATGGTTCACCAGAGCGCCGAGCTCGCGAAAATCACGAAAAAGAGAAAGAGCGATTTATACTTTCCGTTAAACTTTTCTAAGTTTCAAGCGCTCGGCCGTAACTCTGATACGCTCGACGGCCTTAATAGCTCGCTCGTCATAATAGACGAGCTCCACAGCATAAAAGACCGTAATACGTACGAAGTGCTTAAGCAGAGCCAAAGCGCGCGCCGTCAACCGCTCTTAGTTATGATAACGACCGCCGGCACGGTGCGCGAGTGTATTTTCGACGATATGTATAAATACGCTTCTTCTGTGGTCGACGGTACGGTAAAAGACGAGCACTTTTTACCGATACTTTACGAGCTCGACGATAGAAAAGAATGGCGCGACCCGTCGAAATGGGAAAAAGCAAATCCGTCTCTCGGTCATATTAAGAAGCTCGACGACCTTATCGGAAAAGTCGAGCGCGCAAAGCAGAGCCCGAGAGACCTTACCGGCGTACTCGTAAAGGATTTTAACGTTATACAGACCGTCGGTAGCGCTTGGCTTACCTTCGACGATATCAATAACGAAGAGACCTTCGATATCAGCCGCTTTCGCGGCTATTACGCTATCGGCGGCGTAGACCTTTCGCACGTCGGCGACCTTACCGCCGCGACGCTCTTACTCATGGACAAGAGCGAGAAGCGGTACGTCGTTCAAATGTATTGGTTACCGAAAGAGCACTTCGAGAAGCGCGTACACGACGAAAAAATACCGTACGACAAATGGTACGAAGCCGGTCTTCTTCGGCTCTGTGAGGGTAACCAGATTAATTATAGCGACGTTACTAAATGGTTTCTCGAAATGGTCGAGACGTACGAGCTTACGCCGGCATGGATCTATTACGACCCTTATAGCGCGGCGTACTGGGTGCAGGAAATGCAGAGCGCCGGCTTTAATCTCGTCAAATGTTACCAAGGCGTAAAGACGCTCTCGCTACCTATGCAGAAGCTCGCGGCCGACTTGCAGAGTAAGAAGATTAATTATAATAATAACGTATTACTTAAATGGTGTATCACTAATACCGGCGTAAAGACCGACGTAAACGGTAATATACAGCCGGTCAAAGCTCAGAGCCCGAAGTACCGTATCGACGGTCTTGCGAGCTTGCTCGACGCGTACGTCGGTCTCGTAGACCATTACCAAGAATATTTAGACACTATTTAAAGAGGTGCTTAGAATGAAGTCGCAGAAAGGTTTATACTTTATTAAAGACAAAAAATGTATGGTCTATATCGAAGATAACTTGCCGCATGGCGTCGGCGACCCGGCGAGCTTAGTCCCGATAAGCGAGACGCCGATATGGTGCTATACGAAACAACTCTCGCAACAACTTGTTTTCGAGTCTGGCGCTATAAATGTAAACGACGCAACGCGTATTTTTGTATTTAACTATAACGAAAACATTAAGCAAAATGGCTATATAAAATATAAAGACGACTGGTATATAATTACCGGCGCTTATACGAGCGACGACTACAAAGGCGAAATATTCGCTTATACGAAAGATACGTACGACCCAACGAGGCAAAGCGGCGATTATTGGTAATACTGAGACAAGAAACCACAGGGGAGAGCCACCAAGCGCGGCGGCTCTTTTTCTTCTGTGGTTTTATGCTTTTCTGTAAATTGTATTTTGTGTTATCGGTCTTTATTTATACTTGTTGACTTTTATTGTATTTTGTTATATGATTTTATGGGCGGCTTAGATTCAGAAGAGAAAGAGAGGTTACGAAAATGGAAAGAGAAAAAAAAGCTTTCGAAGTCTTAGACGAAGTACAGCAAATCGCGCAACCGCTTTGCGAGTATGCTACCGTTCTTAATATGCTTATCGGTCACTTTGATTTAGATAAGCGTAATCCCGATATCATCGACGATAAGCGACTCGCGGCCGGCCGCGACGATATCCATAATACGATAATGCTCGTATTACGCGGTATTATTGATATTGATCGTAAGATTGATAACATCGACTTACAAAAAAAGAGCTCAGACCCAGAGCAAGCCGAAAGCGCCAACTAACGAAAAGCTAAGAGTCTAAGCCGCTCTTATCTTAACATGAAAGAAGGTGAAAAACAATGACGTATAAAGTCGCTTATATCGACGGCCACGATTTAAAATATAAGACCTTCACGACAGCCGCCGAGAGCCCCGAAGACGCTGTAAGGAAAATGAGAGAGTCGTACGAAGCCGACTTCGACCATCAAATTATAGAAGTGTATGAAGAGAAAGAGGTCTAAATTATGAAGGTTACTGAGCTTAGCCGCGACGAGCTTATCGAGCTTAAACAGCGGTATCTTATGGAAAAGCGCGAAGAAGAGCACGAAGACGAGCCGAGCTACGGCGAGCTCGCAAACGTCGACGAGCTTATCAGCGACGACGAGGTATACGCCGAGTTTGATTATATCGACTTCGAAAAAGACGACTTCTTTTGTAATCAGAAAGGCGGCGACGTATGAAAGTACTAAGCTTTATTAACCAGAAAGGCGGCGTCGGCAAGACTACGACCGCGCTTAACGTCGGCGCGGCGCTCTCTCTCTGTGGTTTCGAGTGTCTTCTCGTCGATATGGATATCGGCGACTTATCCCAGAGCGCCGGCTTTACCGAGATCGGCGACGACGAGCCGACGGTATACGAAGTACTTAAAGGCGGTGATATAAACGCCGCTATACGGTCTCACGACGGCCGGTACGACGTCTTACCGTCTGATATCAGACTCAGCGCCGGCGAAATCGACTTCGCAAATGATAAGAAGCGTAATACGCTATTACGCGCCGCCCTGGGTAAGCTGAGCAAGTCGTACGACTTCGTTATCGTCGATTGTCCACCGAGCTTAAGCGTCTTTACGATGATAGCGCTCTCAGCGGCCGACGAAGTGATAATACCGGTCGAAGCTCAGTATTTACCGCTAAGCGGTGTCTCGCGTGTCGTTGATACGATTAATCTCGTAAAGAGTCGCTTTAATCCTTCGCTCGATATCGGCGGCGTCGTACTTACCTTCTACGATGGCCGGCGAAATCTCGACGGCGACGTACTCGACGCTCTGAGCGGTTACTTTGGCGATAAAGTCTTTAAAACGACGATAAGCCGTAATACGAAAGTCGCCGAAGCGCCGAGTCACGGTAAAGATATTTTCGAGTACAGCCCGACGAGCAAAGGCGCGAAGCAATACCGCGAGCTCGCCGGCGAGATAGCTCGAAACATGAAACCACAGAAGAGAAAGTAACGAGCTCGAGCTCGTAAAAGAAAGAGAGGTATTACAGGATGAGTAAAGCACTCGGTAACAATCCATTATTTAAAAGCGAGCCGGTCGAAGAGACCGCGCCGGCGACCCAGGTCGAAGAGCCGAAAGAAGAGCTCGACGAGTTTATGACGATGAGCTTTAAAGTACGTCGGTCTCTGTGTAAGACGCTCAGAGACTACGCGTATACAAACCGGCTCGAAATCCAAGGCGCGCTTGATAAGATATTAACCGACTTTTTCGGTAATATTGACTTATCTACGTTACTCGAAGCACCGGAAAAGACGAAAAAGACAAGAAAGAAGGGGTAATATGATTAAGATGGATAACGCGCCGACTATGTATACGATAGAAGAAGCGACCGGTATCGTACCGCTTTCTTATCAATCTATACGAAAGCTTATCTTAAAAGGTACGCTCGACGCTCATAAAGTCGGTCGTACCTGGTATATCAGCGAAGACGCGTTAAGAGAGCTCGCGCTCGGTCGTACCGGCTCCCCTTCTGTGGTTTCGAGTGATTCGGAAGCGCTGAAGAGGTGAGCTTATGATTAAGCTCTTCAAGCGCGGAAAGAGGATATATATGTTTTTTGAATATACCACAGAAGAAAAAGAAGAGCTCGACCGGATCGAAGCCGAGTACGAGCAAAGGGTACGCGAGCTCGACGCGAAGATATTCGAGCTCAGACCCGACGACCCAGAGCCGCCGAAAGAGCCGATAGACGCGCTCAGAAGCAAGGTAAAAGCGCTTCTCGATAAATTACCCGATGATACCAAGAGCGCCGAGTATAAGCGTCTACAAGGGCAAATAAACCGGTACAATAGACAGATAGCAAACATTAACGACGAATGGTACGAAGCCGGCAGCGAAGAATGGAAAGCCGCACGTATTGAGCGTAACAGGATCGACCGCGAAATCGTCGAGAAGCGCTCGCGGCACTACTGGAAAGCAGAAGAGCGGTACGTCGCGTCTCTGGGTACAGACTACGAGAAAATATACCAAGACGCTATAAAGCAGATTTTACCGCTTATAGAGTCGATTTACGGCGACTATGAGAAAAGACTCTCGACCGAAGCTTTAGAGCTCAGCGCGTACGACGTACGGCTCAGAGACGACGGTAGCTTCGTACTCGACCGAGAAGAAACGCGTAAAAACGTATTAAAAGTCTTAGACCGGTATTTACGCGCTTTAGACGACGCGCACGTCGACCGCTTTTATCTGTATCTCGATACGCTTCTCGAGTACTCGCCGTACGTAAGCGACGGCGCACTCTGGGGGCACGTAAAGAGCGAGTCGCTCAAGATCGGCCGTAACAAGGTAAAGAAGAGCGTACGAGCGACGACGCGCGTACAAGGTCAGATATTTAAAAACCGTTTTACGTTTCCAGACGAAGAGACCGGCATAATACCAGAAGCGTCTTATCTCGACCGATGGCGTACCATTACGGCGGCCGTCTCTGTGGATTTTAACGCGCTCGTAGAGAGCGGCGTCTTTACCCAGATACCGAAGCTTACCGGATTCGACGAAGACGTCTATAACGCTATCTGCAGCAACTGGTACGCCGGTAATAAGCGTATTACGTACGATATGATATATCGAGCTATGACCGGCAAGATAAACGGCCGTATACACGTAACAGAAGACTTCTACGAAGCCTTAGACGCCGCCTTAAACAAGTTTCGAGCCGTTACCAAGCTCAGCTACGCCGGCGAAGATAGCGAAGGTAATACGCGCGAATTTAGCGCCGACGAGCCGCTTATACAATTTAAGCGCGGCCGGTACGGCTTAAACGGTATCGTAACCGACCGACTTATCGAGCTTACGAGCGAGCCGGTATTGCTTTCTTGGGGATGGTTTAATCATAATGAAGTCAGTACGCGCGATATTACGCTTCTCGACGTACCGAAGCTTAATAACGGCGAAGAGAGCGCGACGATACGCCGTATACTTCTTGGCCGCGTCGATAAAATGCGGCACTTATTCGACAAGACCGGCGGTAAGAAAGAAGTGCCGGCAAACTATCGGCGAATACGTTACGACTTCGTATATGATGAGCTTGGTCTTAATGACCCAGAAAAAAACAAGCGTCGACTTGTAAAAGATAAGATCGACCGTATTCTCGAGTACTGGACGTCAAAAGCTTTTATCTCTGGGTATGAACACGTACGCGACGCAAAAGGGATTTTTTACGCCGTCGACGTTTTCTTTCTCAAGCGGTAAAAGCTACACAAAACACGACACCGAACATACACAAAACACGACACCGAACATACACAAAACACGACACCGAGAGAGGGCGAAAAAATGCCAACGAAACCAGTAAAATCAACGACCATAATAATATGCCCCTAATATTATTATGTATATATTATGTATGTATAATATATACATACGCCGTCGTCGCGCTTTGATGGCGCGACAGACGTCGCCGGCAAGAAACCACAGGGGAAGCCGGCAAGAAACCAGAAGGGGTAAGGGGGTTAAAAGTAAATTCGAAAATGCCCCAGGTCGAGCCGTGTCTTTTCAATTCCTCTCCGTTATGGCTCGTTAAAGGGGGGTTATTCGACTTTATCGACCTTTATTGATACTTTTGTAATATTTAGTAATAATTGTAATATTATCTTAAAGATATTACCCAGTAAGACGAAAATACTCCTCTTCTTCTGTGGTTTTATGATCGAGGTGAAACTATGAACTTGCCAAAGGAGCTTGAGACGCTGAGAGCGCGCCGCGTCTGGATATGTTACCCGATGATATGGAACGAGACGAAGCATAACGGCGTAGGCGGTTACGATAAGCCGCCGGTAAACCCTTATACGCTGTATAACGGATCGACCGATAAAGCCGAGAGTCTCGCAACCTTCGACGACGCCGTCGCTCAGCTCGGCAAGACGGCGAAAGTACGCGTAAAGGGTTACGAAGGTATCGTCGAGACGCCGGTCGTCGGCGTCGGTATCGCTCTCGGCGGTACTGGTATATGCGGCGTCGACTTAGATAACGTCTTTACGCGAGAAACCGGTAAAAACACTATGACGAAAGAAGCGCTTACGCTTTTAAAGCTTCTCGATACGTATACCGAAGTCTCGCCGAGCGGCAACGGTCTACACGCGCTTTTCTTCGGATCGCTACCGGCAAACGCTAAGAAGATCGCAAAGCCGAAGCGCGACGTCTGGAATACGGAAAAAGCCGAGTATCAGCTTTTCGACTCTGGGTATCTTACCGTAAGCGGCGATAGCTTCGGTCTCGAGCTCGCCGAGCGTACCGCTCAGATACACGCGGTATACGAGCTCTTCTTTTGCGAAACTGAGCCGAGGACCGAGACCCAGAGCCCGACGACGCCGGCCGAGACGACCGCTAAGCAAGACGCGCCGACGCCGGCCGCGAAACCTTCTTCTTCTGTGGTTTCAGTGTCTTATAAGCGATGGCTCGACGAAGCGCGCGGCTTATCCGACGCCGAGCTTCTACGGCGTATATATGCGTCTGGTAAGATCGGCGACAGAGTACGCGACTTATACGCCGGCGATATCGGCGCTTATGGCGGCGACCATAGTCGCGCCGACCAGGCGCTTTGTAGCTACCTATACAGCTTTACCGACGACCGAGCTCGTACCGAGCGTCTCTTTCGCTCTTCGGCTCTGTATCGGTCTTCTGGTAAGAGCTGCGATTATATCGCTCGTACGCTGAATAAAGCCGAGAAAGAGCGCGTCGAGCTCGTCGGTCATATTGAATTTACGAAAGACGAGAAGCGAGCGTACGCGAAAAGGAAAGAAGCAGAAGAAAAAGCCGCTAAAAAAGCCGGTAGCTACGGCGAATTTATTCGAAATAGAGCAAGAAAAAAGAGAGGTGTTTCGAATTGAGCGAAGTACAACAGCCGACGACCGGCTTCGACGCTTTAGGTAAAGAGCTACAAGACGAAACCTTACGCGATTATCTCGACGAGACCGATAATAAAAAAGCGCTCGTCGACCTTCAAGCAACTATAGACGCGCGCCGGCAAGGATTTACGGAAATATGGCCGACCGGCTTCGCGCGGCTCGACGCCAAGCTCGACGGCGGTTTTCTGGGTGAACAATTAATCTTTCTCGGCGCTATCTCGTCTCTGGGTAAGACGAGCTTCGCGCTACAGATCGCGACCCAGATCGCCGAGCAAGGTAAAGACGTACTTATCTTCTCGCTCGAAATGAGTAAAGACGAGCTTAACGCGAAGACGATAAGCCGGTATACATATCTACAGACCGAGAAAGAAAAGTATTTACAAGACTACCGGCTTACGACGCGCGATATACTGACCGGCAATATCGGCGGCGTCGCTATGGGTGCAGCAACCGACTATAAAGGCCAAGTATACGTAAACGCGTATAACGCGGCGACCCAGATCGCCGACCGAGTACGTATTATCGTAGGCGAAAACGACGTAAACGTCGAGCACGTACGCGAAAACGTCGATTTACATATCAGAGCGACGCGTCGCCGGCCTTTTGTGGTCTTAGATTATTTGCAGATATTACAGCCGAGCCAAGAAGCGAATACGACCGATAAACGACTTCTTACCGACTACGACGTAACGCGCTTAAAGGTAATCTCGCGCGACTTCCGTATACCGATACTCGTAATCTCGGCTTTTAACCGTATCAGTTATTACGACCCTGTAAGCATGAGCTCGTTTAGAGAGTCGAGCGGTATCGAGTACTCGAGCGATATCTTACTCGGTATGCAGTATAAAGGCATGGATTATAAAAAAAGTCTAATCTCTGTAAAAGATGAAGAAGACCACGGCAAGACAAAAGCGAAGCTTGTTTACGAGTCTACCGGCGACCATAATAACCGCGTACGGGCGCTTCTCGACGATATGGACGAGCGCGGCTCGCAAGGCGGCGAGCTGCCGATAGAGCTTAAAATACTGAAAAACCGCAACGGCTCGAAAGGTACGCTCGCGTATAACTTCTTACCGAGGTATAATTATTACTGCGAGACAGAGCACGAGAGCCGGCCGATAAGGATCGCGAAGCAGAAACAACCCTCCTCTGTGGATTCAATCCCAAAACCGCCGAAGAAACCGGTAATTTAAACGTATTCAGCAATACGAGCGTATTCGATAAAAAGAATACGCTTTTATTATTGCGTAATCTCAGTAATATGAGTAATAAAAAGTTATTGCAATTACTTACAATATGTTGTATGATAAGTAAGGGCAGTACTACAAGAAAGCGAGGTAAGGCGTCTAAGATGGGTAAGCCGGTATTAGTGAGCTTAAAGCTTAAAAACGGTCAGATACGCCAAGGCGTACGCGTCGAGAACGAAGCGCCGCATATCGACGGCTTTCTCGCTGTGGTCGACAATGTGAGAACAAACGCGACGAAATATATCGCGCTCGACGCGATAGAGTACTTCGTCGTCGACAATAAAGAAGCTTGTAACGTCCGGTTTTCTTTCGACCGGCGCTTTAAAGTAAAGCTCGATAATAGTCTTTAAGAGGTGATAAGGTGAGTATCTTCGACCGGTTTTTTAACAGGAAAGCGCGACCGGTAACAACGGCGCGAGTCGTAACAGAGCCGACCGCGAGCTTCTCGAGCTTCAGCGGCGACGCTTACAGTAACGACGTATTCCGCGAAGCGGTCGACGCTATCGCACGTAACGCCGGCAAGCTCAAAGGCTCGCACGTAATCAAATACGCCGACCATGAGCGCGTCGACGGCGATTGTAAGCTAAACCGGCTCTTACAGGTACGGCCAAATAGCGTAATGAGCGCGTACGACTTTTTGTATAAGCTCGTTACTCGGCTCTTTCTGTATAATAACTCTTTCGCGTATCTGGATCGCGACGAGCGCGGTACGCTGAGAGCTATTTACCCGATAACGGCGACCAACGTCGAGATACTGAGCGACGCGGCCGGCTCTCTCTTCTGTGGTTTCATGCTTCGAAGCGGTAAGCGAGTCGTCTTACCTTACGGCGATATAATCCATCTTCGGCGCTTCTTCAATAACGGCGACGTACTCGCCGAAGATAACGACGCTATAGCGTCCGGTATTGAGCTCGCGCAGACGGAAAACGAAGGTATTATAAGCGGTATCAAAGCCGGCGCTAATATTCGCGGTATTCTGAGCTTTACGCAGATTATGAGCCCCGAAAAACTGAAAGCTGAGAAAGAAGCTTTCGTAAAAGATTATCTCGAGCTCGGTAACGAAGGCGGCGTAATCGCTATCGACCAAAAAATGGATTATAAGCCGATAGACCATAAGCCGGTAATCCTGGACGCCGACCAAGCGAAAGAGGTAAAGACGAAGATTTATAACTATCTCGGTCTTACCGAAAGTATCGTAAATAGCTCGTATACAGAAGACGAGTACGCCGCTTTCTACGAGTCGACGCTCGAGCCGATAGCGCTTGCGCTCTCGCAAGAATTTACGGCGAAAGTCTTTAACGACCGCGAGCAAGCGTACGGTAATAGTATCGTCTTCGAGTCTGGGCGGCTACAGTTTACGAGCAATAAGACGAAAGTACAGCTTATCGCGCAACTCGCGCCGTACGGCTTGCTTACGATTAATCAAGCGCTCGAGATTCTCAATTTACCGGCCGTCGCCGACGGCGATACGCGTCTACAGGCGCTTAATATGATCGACTCGAAGCTCGCGGCCGAGTATCAGCTTAACCGTAAACCAGATAACCGGCTTAAGGAAGGTGGAGACGATGATTAACCGTCGCGACGTTCATACTTGCTCCGTCTGTGGTGCGATTCTCGACGCCGGCGAGCGGTGCGATTGCGAGAAGCTACAGGCAAAAGCCGAGCGTCTCGGCTATTCAATCCGAACGAAGCGCCGTACGAGCGGCGTCTTCGAGATACTTAACGCTCGCGGTATTGTAATCGGCGAAGGTAACGACGTCGACAGACTCGGCGACTTTCTCGATATACTCGCGAAAACGCCGGCAAGACCTTTTTACGGGGGGATATCATGAAAGAAGTAAGGGTAACGGAAATACGAGCCGAAGCGCCGCCGGCAGACGGCGAAAAAGCTCTTATTTTGAGCGGTCGACCGGTGGTATACGAGTCGGCTACTCAGATTAACGATATAGGCGGCAGCTATATCGAAATCATTAAGCGCGGCGCGCTCGACGGTACAGACCTTAGCGACGTTCGTCTTCTCGTAGGACACGACGCAAGCCGTATACCGCTCGCACGTACGCCGCGTACCATGAGCTTAGAAGTCGACGCCGACGGTCTGACCTTCCGAGCTCAGCTACCAGACACAGAAGCAGGAAAAGAAGCTTTCGAAGCGGTACAGCGCGGAGATATACGCGGTTTAAGTTTCGCGTTTACCGTACCGGATGGCGGCGACGAGTACGACCCAGAGACCAACACGCGTACGATTAACCGCATCGCGAAGGTTTACGAGTGTACTTTAACGGCGTTTCCTGCTTACGAGTCGACGTACGTCTCGGCAGAGAGTCGCGACTCGCGGCTTCGTCTCTGTGGTTTCATGAATAAGAAGAACGAAGCGAAAA
>Ga0310786_10007538_pt1 | contig 14172 bp, 10 predicted proteins | sample AusTroGonzalo_MG_FD_203881 | JGI IMG/M metagenome (GOLD analysis project Ga0310786, IMG submission 203881) | Bovine rumen microbial communities from tropical cattle in Woodstock, Queensland, Australia - Gonzalo_03 (v2) (version 2) | ecosystem: Host-associated > Mammals > Digestive system >... | reverse complement strand
ACCCATGGTGGCGTTGGCGGCACGTACGCCAGGATATACAACTGTGTTCTCGTGGGCAATGCGAAGCTCGACGGGCACCCCTCGTATTCCTCTTTGACGAATTCCGTGACAGACTCGCCTGCAAGCAGGTTCAAGGAAGTCGATCCCAGATCCGTCTGCGACGCTTCACGATACCAGCTTGTCGCACCTGCAGCGGGAGACTGGCGGCTTCGCTCTGATTCGGACGCCGTAGGCAGAGGAGGAAAGGACGGCTATGACGCTGTGGTCAACGAGCAGAAAATCAAGTATGCCGTTTCGCAGGGATATCTTCCGCAGAGCGTCCAGGACCGCTATGTCGACAGGGACTTCGCCGGAAACGAAATCGTGGTGACGGACGGGAAGATCGACGCCGGCGCGATTCAGGGGTCCGTGCAAGTCGAAAGCGGAATAGTCGTCTTCAACGGCCAGGCAATCGTAGAGGGTTTCCCCATTCCGTGCAGGGGCTACAGCTACGCATCCAAGGAAAAGTGGCCGTCCATAATCTCGTGCAAGGGATATAATGCAGGCAAGCCGACATTCTACCAGGAGAACACAGGACCCTTCTATTCAGGCGGGAAAGACGAGTACAGGTATCCAGGCATCGACGGGATGGTTTCCTTCGGGCTCCCGCCAGCCGGAAACATCGTTACAAACCTCTCGCGGTTTGCGAACACCATCGTATATGCGAGGCCTGACGGCGACGATTCGGCCGCAGGCGACATAGACCACCCGTTCCGCACGGTGAAGAGAGCCGTTGAAGCCGCCAGCGCAAACGGCTCCTATGCGCTTGTGCGGCTCCTGCCCGGCGTCTACGCCGAAGGCACGACGAACGTCTATGGAATAGCCAACCGCTTCTTCGTAGACAACAAGTCGATGAGAATCGAGTCGACGGACGGTCCCGAGGCGACGTTCATCGTCGGCGCGGACTCGCCGGGCAGCGAGCATCTCGGGCTCGGACCCGACGCGGTCAGGTGCATGAGCTGGTACACTAAGCACCACGACGCCGCCGTCTGCGGCATCACCTTCTGCGGCGGGCGGACGGACTACCGCCACAACGACGACGGCAACTGGAGAGGCTGGGAGGTCGCCGACAAGAACCAAGGCGGCGCCGTGTTCGTCTATCGGGAGAATGCCGGCAATGTCCATTTCCAGGACTGCATCTTCTCGAACAACTGCGCACTTATCTCGGCCGTCAGCATCTACGGCGACTTCCAGCGCTGCAGGTTCATTAAGAACGGCGTGGGGAACTCCGCTGGGTCGATATGCCGGACTGGAACGTTCGTCTGCTGCGAATTCACAGACAACGACTCTCAAGAGTACACACTCGACACTACCGGGCAGAATTTGTACTTCTGCACGGTCGAGGGCAGGGTCGCGGCATACCAGGCCAATGTCTGCGGGTCAATCCTTGTCAATCAAGGCGTCGACTCCGACATCATAAGGGCCAACAACAAGGTCTACGACGGCAACATAGTTCCCGTTGGGTACAGCGTTACGCCGAACGCCGGCGTTACGGGAACGACAATCCACTACACGCAGTCCGATCCGTCGTTCGCCGCCGGTCACGGCTGCCATGTGTTGAACTGCTCTGCCGCAGTCGGCGGAGCGAACGTCGAAAACCTCGCGGCCCTTACCTTGAAGGCGACACGCGACCTCGACGGCAACGGGCTTTTCCTGCGGAACGGCTATCCCACTGCCGGGGCGCGCCAGCAGCCGATGCAGGCGGTCTACGTCAAGGGCCCCTACTGGGGCGTCTCGGTCGCTGGCGGCGACGGCGTCGTCGGAACCAACGCGGTGGCAATCGGAGAGTCCATCGTCGTCACGGCGTTCGACAAGGCGCGGGGCCGGGCCTTCCTCGGATTTACCGTCGACGGCGTGGATCTGCCGTATTCGGGCCTGACGTACACCTACACGCCGTCGGACGACATGACGTCTGCGGTGCCTGAGATATTCGCCAGGTACTTGCCGGGCGGAATGACGCTGCTCCTCAAGTAGCAGGGATCACCGTAATGTACATATCAAGGCGGTTCTTCATCGGCGGGGCGACGGCGTTCGGCGCCTGCGGCGCGTTTGACGGCAACAGGCTGTTCGCCAGTCCGGCAGGAAGGGCCGCCGGCAAGGCTCCCAACCTCACTTTCGGCGTGGTGAGCGACATCCACATCGAGAAGACGGGAGAAGGGGAGAGAATCGAGTCGTGGCGGAACAATCTCACGTTCCGCCGCGCGCTTGAGTGGTTTCGCGACCAGGGCGTTGACGCCGTGGTCGTCGCCGGCGACATGACAAACTATGGCACGGTCGAGGAGCTGGAGGCTGTTGCGCAGGCGTGGTACTCCGTGTTTCCCGGGGACCGCTATCCTGACGGACGCCCTGTGGAGAAGGTGTTCGTTCTTGGTAACCACGACTTCCACGGATTTCTCTACGGCGGCAACGCCGCCAAGCTCTATCCCGACGAGGCGGAGCGCGCCCGGCATGTGCTTCGGGCTGATTTCGCCGGATTCTGGAGGCGCGTCTTCCACGAGGACTACGTGCGCTTCTACCGCAAGACTGTAAAGGGCTACGAGTTCCTCGGCCAGCACTGGGACGACGGAAGCGGCATGGGCGGCGGTTTCAGGGACGGCGAGTCGGGCCCGGGGCTGCAGGCGTTCCTCAACGCACATGGGCGAGCAATCGATCCGGCCCGGCCGTTCTTCTACGTGCAGCACCCCCATCCAAAGGACACATGCTACGGACCTTGGGCGTGGGGACACGACAAGGGCATGGTGACGAATATCCTTTCCGCCTGGCCGAACGCCGTGGCGTTCTCCGGGCACTCCCACTATACGCTGACAGACGAGCGCTCGGTCTGGCAGGGCGGCTTTACCAGCGTAGGCACAAGCTCCCTGCGCTATTCGGGGCTTCCCTACAACGCCCGTCTCCCGGGCGGATACGAAAACTCGGAGACCGAGGGCAGGGGCGCATGGAAGCTCGACGCGGCGAAGATGATGCCGCGACTGGCCTCTGGCGACAGCAGGCAGGGGATGCTGTGGCGCGTCTACGATGACAGGATGGTCGTGCAGCGGCGGGAGTTTCTTGCCGGACTTGACCTCGGGGACGACTGGGTCTTTCCGCTGCCGTCTGCCGAGCCGAGGCCGTTCGCGTTCGCCGCGCGTGCGCAAAAGGCCGGTGCGCCGGAGTTCCCTGCGGGCGCGGTGCTTGCGGTTTCCGCTGTGAAGGCGAAGAACCGCGGCGGCGTTTCTGGAGACGGTAAGACGAAGTTACCGTCCGAGGAGAAGGCGGCTGTGCGAGTCGAGATTCCGGCGGCTTCCGCCGGCAGGGCGAGGTCGTACGAATTCGAGGTCGTGGCGACGTCGAAATCCAATGCCGAAGCGCAGAAGTCGAAGTTCGTCTTGGCCGAGGGCTTCAACATGCCGCCGACGCACAAGAAGACCTCTGCGCCAACTCCGTGCGTGTTCGCGCTCGACGAGCTCCCGGCAGGAGACGTCCGCTTCGTTGTCACGCCGATTGGGTCTTTCGGAAACCGCGGCAAGGCTCTTGCCGCAGAATGGAGCCGTCCGCCAGTAGCATGATATCCGACACAGTCAGAAAGTACGTTCGGTTCGCATGGTTCCTTCCTGGATTCCTGCTGTGGGCTGCGTTTCCGCCGATGGGCGAGAAGACGGACGTGCTGTTCGCGCTCGCCCCGCTTCTCTGGGTGTCGCGGCAGCGCGACCCGAGGACGAGCGCGAGGCGGTGGTTTGCTTCAGGCGTAGTCTATTGGGTCGCGACGCTGTCGTGGATGCCGGCGATAGTGAAGAACGGCGGGCCGTGGCCGCTTGTCGTGCTGGGCTGGTTCGCGCTCGCCGCATACTGCGCCGGCTACTTCGCGCTCTTCGGCTATCTCTCCGCGCAGGTCTGGCGCTGGGTTCGCGGCGGCGGCTGGTGGAGAAGGCTCTTCGCGGTTCTCGTCGCGGAGCCTGTGCTGTGGTGCGGTCTCGAGCTTTTGCGCTCGCGCCTTTTCGGCGGCTTCGCCTGGAACCAGCTTGGCGTGGTGCCGGCGAACGGCGGCTTCGCCGCGCCTGCGGCGCTTGGCGGCGTGTACTTGCTCTCCGCAGTCGTCATTCTCGTCAACGGGACCGTCGCCGGCATTGTCGAGCGCGTCAGGCGAGAGGCGCCGCGCTGGGCCGGCGTCGAGACGCTCCTTTCGTTCGGCGTTGTCGTCGCTGCATACTGGGCGTCGTCGTTCGTTTCGCCGCCCGGCCTTGGCGACGGCGAGTTCAAGGTCGCTCTCGTGCAGCGCAACTTCCCTTGCGTGTTCAAGGGGCGGGAGGACAATCCGTACGAAGTCTACGACAGGCTGCTATCCGGCGTGGCGCCGCTCAAGCCAGACCTCGTGGTCCTTCCGGAAAGCGGACTCTGCGAGTTCGGCCCGGCCGACCAGCAGGGGTCGGTGCGCTTCGCGAACTGGGTGAGGGAGAAGACGGGCGCTGAACTGCTTGCCGGCGGCACGCGCTTTTGCGACGGGCGCGAGTTCAACAGCGCCGCGCTGTACAGCCGCGGCGGAGACATCAGCATCTACGACAAGGTCCACCTCGTGCCGTTCGGCGAGTTCATCCCCGGCGACAAGTGGATAACGTCGCTGCAGAAACTCGCGCCTGTAGGCAGCTGCACGCCCGGCGAGCTTAAGACGCTGGCGCTCGTGCCGGGCGCCGACGGTTCCAGCCTCGGAGTCGCCATCTGCTTCGAGGACACCGACTCGGCGCAGATGCGGCGGCTTGCGAACATGGGTGCGGGGCTTCTCGTCTTCATCACGAACGACAGCTGGTTCTCGAATTCAGTCGAGGCCGAGCAGCACGCCTGGCAGGCGACGGCGCGCGCGGTCGAGACAGGGCTTACGGCGGTCCGCGTAGGCAACAACGGCGTGACGGGCACGATCACGCCGGACGGCAGGGCGTCCTGGCTTCTCGACGCCGACGGCAGGCCTCTCGTCGACAGGCAGGGCAGCATGATGGACCGCGTCCGCGTCGTGCCCGCCCAGGGCGACAACGGCGGCTGGCGCGGCTATACGACTCCGTACGCGGCGCTTGGCGACTGGCCGCTTGGCGTTACATTTGCACTTCTCATACTGGCGATGATTTTGGTAAAATACACGCGATATGGAAAATACAGAAGCGTGTCCGTGTAAATCCGGAAAGGCCTTCGGCGAATGCTGCGGGCCGTTGATAAGCGGGGCGGCCAAGGCCGAGACCGCAGAGGCGCTCATGCGCGCCCGCTATACGTCGTACGTTACGGGCGACATTGACTTCTTGAAGTCCAGCGCCACCAAGGCCGTGCAGGACGAATTCGACGAGGAGACGTCGCGCGCATGGAGCTCTGCCTCCACGTGGCACGGGCTCGAGGTGATCAAGACCGAGGGCGGGCAGGCATCCGACTCCGAGGGAGTCGTTGAGTTCCGTGCGCTTTACACTGCCAACGGGGAGTTCTGCAATCACCACGAGGTGTCGAAGTTCGCCAAGGAGAACGGCGAGTGGAAGTTCGTCGACGGCGACCTCGTGGGCGAGACTCCCGTCGTGCGGGAGGAGCCGAAGATCGGCCGCAACGACCCGTGTCCGTGCGGCAGCGGCAAGAAGTACAAGAAGTGCTGCGGAAAGGGCGCGTGAGCTCGAACCCCGATTTCGACCGCTGGTACGCCGCGAAGAGCGCCAAGTTCCTGATAGAGCCGACGCATCGGCTCGAGACGTTCGGGAACACCCTTGTAAACTACCATCTGATATCTGAGCTCTCCGACCATCCGGGGAAGGTGCGCATACGCGAGGGCAGGCTTGAGGCGCACCAGCCGCGCGTCATCGTGCCGACTCTCTCCGAAATAGAGATGGAGGGATTCGGCGACGAGGCAAGGGAGTACTTCGAGTTCCTGAAGCGCAACGAGGCGAACCTGCGCATACTCCGCTACGGCTACCATCTGAAGAGCGACAACTTCTCCGAGCAGATAGTTACGGACCGCGTGACATCCGTAGTGGAACGCGTAAAGCGCGCGGTGGCCGCCGCCAACGATCCGTTCACGGCTGTCATACTCGGCGTCGACGAGCCGTGGGACGTCGCGCTTGTGGAGCTGTGGCTGCGGGAGATACGGCGGAGCGCCGGCGAAAACATCCGCGAGCTTGACGAAAAGGGGCTTCTTTATGGAACGAATGACTAGGACGATCGCGATCGCAAACCAGAAGGGCGGCGTCGGCAAGACGACGACCGTCGTCAATCTCGCCGCGGCGCTTGCCGCCCGGCACAGGCCGGTCCTCGTCGTGGACCTCGATCCTCAGGCGCACGCGACGCTGGGCCTGGGCCTCGAGAAGCAGGCGGGCATTTCGATGTATTCCGTGCTCGCCGGCCGGCGCGACGTCGCCGACGTCATACAGCCGACGAAGTGGAGCGGGCTGAACGTGATTCCGTCCGAAGTCGACCTGGCCGGCGCGGAGCTCGAGTTCTCGGCCCGGGAGGACCGCCTGGAGATGATCAGGAACGTGCTCGCCCCGGTCAAGGCCTCGGGCGCGTTCGACTACATACTCCTCGACTGCCCGCCCTCGCTAGGCATCGTCATGACGTCGGCCCTTGCGGCAAGCGACGGCGTGCTCATACCGATTCAGGCGGAGTTCCTGGCGATGGACGGCCTTGCCCTCATCACTTCGTCCCTCGAGCGCATCCGCCGCGGGGTGAACCCGAACCTCGAGCTTGCAGGAATCGTGTTCACGATGGTCAACGGCGCGGCGCGCCTCACGCACGACGTCATGGAGGAGGTGCGCGGGCACTTCGGCGACAAGGTGTACGAGACCGCGATTCCGCGCAACGTGCGCGTCTCGGAGGCGCCGTCGATGGGCACTCCCGTCGTCTATCTGGACCCGCGCTCGAAGGGCGCCGAGGCGTACAAGGCGTTTGCGTGGGAGTTCATGGCGAAGAACCCGACAAGGGTGCAGGTGCAAAAGAGTGAAGGCGTCAGCAATAATCCCGTGCCACCCGCGAAGCCGTCCGACGCTCCCGCGGACGCTTGAGTCCGTAAACGCCGCGGCGGACGGGCTGGACGTCGAGGTCGTCGTAGTCGAAGACCCTGATTCTCGCGGGCTTTCCTGGGCGAGGAACGAGGGTCTTTCCAGGGCGAAGGGCGACGCCATCTTCTTCGTAGACGCCGACGACACCGTGAAGCCCGATTTCTTCCGCAGGCTCGTTTCCACGCTGGAGAGCGAGAGGGCCGACTTCGCGCTTTCGTCCTTCGACTACGCTCCGCTCAAGCGCGACTACAACATCTCCGGAAACGAGGCGATACGCGCGGCGATGATGCCGGCGTTCTTCGGCTACTCGTTCGAAGACGTGCGCCGTTGGAACGCAGGCGGGGACCTGCATGCGCTGCGCGAGCAGGGGAGCGTGTGCAGATGCGTGTTCCGCCGTGACTTCCTGGAGCGCCACGCCATACGTTTTGACGAGAGCCTCCGGCTCTATGAGGACTCCCCGTTCGTTGCGGAGTGCGCCTGCCGCGCGGATAGGGTAGCGTCTATTCCCGACGTGCTCTACGAATACGTTCCGGGTGCGGAGGGCATCCTCGCGACCGAGCTCGGCTCCGAACGCTACTGGGACTACAAGTTCGCCGCTCTCGCGAACCGCAAGGCAATCGCCGCGCGCGTCGGCGGCGACGCGATGCGGTTCTTCGCCGCAAGCGCGGCGTTCTCGGCGCTTGAGCTTTTCAAGGCCCGTCGTGACTGGCGCAGGTACGCCGCGGACCCATTCGTCGCAGAGTCGCTGCGCTCGTTCCCTCTCTCGCCGCGTCATCCGCTGACCGCCGCAGCCGTGACCTTCCTCCGCATGTGCCGGCGCCGCCAGACTGCCGAAAGTTTGGTATAATATTCGTCGTTCATTTCAGTCTGTGACGAGCCGGCGGGTGCCGTCTCGTGTGACGGGCTTGGAAGTCTACAGGGAATGAAGATGACAAAGAAAGAACATTGCCACGTGTTTACGTCCGAATCAGTTTCGGAGGGGCATCCGGACAAGGTGGCAGATCAGATATCGGATGCGGTTTTGGATGCATGCCTCAAAGCTGACCGCGGCGCCAGGGTCGCATGCGAGACGATGGTCGGGCCGGACGTGGTCGTCAACATGGGCGAGATCGCGTGCCGCGGCTTCGAGAAGATAGACGTGGAGGGCATCGCCCGAAAGGTCGTGAAGCGAATCGGCTACGACCGCCCCGAGGAGCATTTCAGCTGGGACACGTTTTCACATGTCTCGCACTTGCACGGACAGTCTCCCGACATAGCGCAGGGGGTGGACCGTAAGACGAAGTCCAGGCAGGGGGCCGGCGACCAGGGGATGATGTTCGGGTACGCGACGAACGAGACCCCAGCCTTCATGCCGACGCCAATCGCGCTTTCCCACGACCTGCTCAGGATGTTCGCGAAGCTCCGCCACAGCGGCAAGCTGCCGTGGCTCAGGCCCGATGCTAAGAGCCAGCTCTCCGTCGTTTACGAAGACGGCCGTCCCGTGCGCATCGACACGGTGGTCGTGTCTCACCAGACGACGAAAGAAGGGGCGAAGAAGGCGAACTACGTCGTCATACGCGACCTCGCGGCCAAGTATCTCTCAAAGACGGGGCTCCTTACTGCTAAGACAAGGTTCTACATAAACCCGACCGGCAAGTTCGTCGTCGGCGGCCCGTGCGGCGACTCTGGGCTTACCGGGCGCAAGATTATCGTAGACACTTACGGCGGAATGGCCGCACACGGAGGCGGCGCGTTCAGCGGCAAGGATCCGTCCAAGGTCGACCGCAGCGCGGCGTACTACGCGCGGTACGCGGCGAAGAACATAGTCGCCGCCGGCTTCGCCGACAGGTGCCAGATCCAGGTCGCATACGCAATCGGGGTCGACAGGCCCGTGAGCTTCTGCGTGAAGACGTTCGGCACGGCGAAGAACGGCGCGACGAACGAGAGCATCGAAAGGCTGCTGGAGTCCGGCGAGGTATTTGACTTCCGTCCATACGAGCTCATACGCGACCTCGGTCTCCTCGCGCCGAAGGGCTGGTGCTACGAGGACACGGCGGCCTACGGACACTTCGGGCGCGACTGTTTCCCGTGGGAAAGGCTTGACAAGGTGTCGAAGCTAAAGAGGCTGCTTGGGCGCTAACCTATACGTACATTTCCCGTTCTGCCGCTCGAAGTGCGTCTACTGCGCGCTCCACTCGCGGCCTGGTTCGTCAGAGTCGGAAAGGGCCGAATATGTTTCGGGCCTTGCTTCTCGCATACGTCTGCTCGGCTCGCGTCTGGATGGCCTCAACACCGTCTACTTCGGAGGAGGGACCCCGGCGCTTTGCGACCTTGGACCCGTTTTCGACGCGCTTGCGCCGCACATCGGAAGCGACTGCGAGTTCACCGTCGAGCTGCATCCGCTGGACGTGACGCGGTCGCTTCTGGACTCTCTTAAGTGCGGCGGCGTCAACAGGATTTCGATGGGCGTGCAGTCGCTCGAGGACGGCGTGCTGGCGGCAATGCGCCGCGGCTACAGTGCGGCGCAGGCCGCTCGCGCGTTCGAGATGGTGCGCAACACATTCGACAACGCCGGAATCGACCTCATCGCGGGCTATCCCGGCGAGAGCGCCGATCTGGGGACGAGGCTGCCAAACCTCGGGGAATGGGGGCTTGCGCACTGTTCCGTATACGCACTTCAAAACGAGCGAGGCCTTGCGGACGTTCCGGACGACGCGACGGCACTCGACCGCATCGCGGAGACGGCGCGGTCCCTATCTGAGATCGGACTTCGCAGGTACGAGATATCGAACTACGCCGTCCCCGGCCGCGAATGTCGGCACAACATGGCGGTCTGGCGCGGGGAAGACTACTTCGGCCTTGGCGAAGGCGCCCACGGGCGGCTGGGGTTGGAGCGCACCGTGGACTATCTGGGGCCTCATGCAAGGACCGAGACCGTCCGTGCCGCTGCCGATGCCGCGGAGCGGAGGATTTTCCGCCTTCGGACGCGCGAAGGCCTAGATGCCGCAGGGAGGGAGGACTGGAGGCCTGTGCTTGGCAGATTCGTCTCCGAGGGGCTGCTGACGCGCGAAGGCAACGTCTATCGCCTCACTCTGCGCGGCACCGAGGTGTGCGACGCAATCCTCGCCGAGCTTGTCTGAACATTCGTCGTCCGCCGTCTGCAACGGACTTCGCAACGTGGTCATTTTGTCGAGAGCAGCTCCTCGAGGTCTTCCATTGTAAGCGACTCCATCACGGCGGCGTCGGTCGTCGTGACGGTCGCGGAGATGACGGCCTGCTTCCGGCGCTGCATCGCCAGAACCTTCTCCTCGATGGAGCCCGCGGCTATCATCTTCATGACGTATACGGTCTTCTTCTGCCCTATGCGGTGCGCACGGTCCGTCGCCTGGTCTTCGACGGCTGGGTTCCACCACGGGTCGTAGTGCATGACCATGTCTGCGCCTGTTAGGTTGAGCCCCGTTCCGCCCGCCATTAGCGAGATGAGGAAGACCGGTATGGAAGGGGACTTGTTGAAGCGGTTGCATTCGCCGAGCCTGTCCCTGGTCGATCCGTCGAGGTAGCAGAATTCGATTCCTTCCTCGCGCAGCCGCTCCGCAAGCTGCTTCAGCATTGTCACAAACTGCGAGAAGACCAGTATCTTGTGTCCGCCCGAAATTGCCGAGACGAGCTGCTCCATGAATGGCTCCAGCTTCGCCTGCGACGCGATCTGGCGCAGCTTCATCAGCATCGCAAGTATCTCGAACTTCGACTTCGCGAAGCCCTTGGCGCGTATCGTCCCGCCGGCCTGCGCGCGAGTCTTCGCAAGCGCGGCCGCGTACTCCCGCTGCGCGTCGTCGGACATCGGGCAGTACGAGACCTTGACGATCTTGTCGGGGAGGTCCTTGGCGACGGACTTCTTGAGGCGGCGGAGGATGAAGGGGTGGAGTTTGCGCCTGAGCTTGGCGAGCGTCTCTCCGGCGCTGTCGGCCCCGTCGCGGATCGGATCCTCGAATCCGACGCGAAACGATTCATAGTCGCCCAGATAGCCCGGGGAGAGGAAGTCGAAGATGGACCAGACGTCCGCGACGGAGTTCTCGACCGGCGTGCCTGTGAGCACCAGCCGCCGCCGTGCGTCCAGAAGCTTGGCCGCCTTTGCGTTCTTTGTGTCGCGGTTCTTTATGTGCTGGGCTTCGTCTAGCACGACGACGGAGAAGGGGCGTCCGAGGTAGGCGGCCTCGAGGTCGCGCTGCAGAAGGGCGTACGACGTGACGACGACGTCGGCGCCGGCGATTTTCCCGAAGTCCTTCGCGCGCTCCGGTCCGGAGACGACGAGCGTCTTGAGCCATGGCGTGAACTTCTTCGACTCTGCCTCCCAGTTGCGCACAAGGGAAGTGGGGCAGACGATTAGTGCAGGTGCCGGGCGAGCGTCTCCGCAACGCGGCAGCGACAGCCATGTGAGTGTCTGCAGAGTCTTTCCAAGGCCCATCTCGTCGGCGAGGAGGCCCGAAAGGCCCGCCTCCTCCAGAAAGCGCAGCCAGTAGACGCCTTGCTTCTGGTATGGCCGAAGCACTCTTTCGAGCGGACCCAGCGACACGGGCTCGAACTTTGCGTTCTCGTTTCTGTCGTTCCTCAGGGCCGCGGTCTCGCGCCAGCGCGGCGCCCTGGCGTCGATAAGGTCGATGCAGTCGCCGAGCCCGTCGAGCGACGCCTTGACGTACGGCGCGTATATTCCCCTGACGCGGAACCAGCCCGCCGCAGCGCCGTTCTGGCTTGTGGAGCAGTCGCGGAAGGCGTCGGACACCGCTTCGAGCGCGGCGGTGTCGAGAAGGGTGACCTTGCCGTCCTTCAGGATGTATCCGTCGCCGCGGTTTACCGCAGCCTGTATCTCAGCCGGGGAGAGGTCGGCCTTGCCGGAGTCGAACGTTATGCGCACGTCGAAGTCGCCGCCGGCCGCGTCGCAAACCTCGACTACCGGCACGACGGACGGCATGTCGTCCGTCAGGTCGGCGAGCTTCTTGTCCAGATCGACGATCCACCCCTTGCGGCGAAGGGCGGGAAGGCCCGTGCCGAGGAACGTGAGGACCTTCTGCTGGTCGGTGATGAAGAGGCGCGAGTTCCCGCCCTGGTAGCCAGGCTCGAATCCCCAGGACTTTGCGGCGCGCACGGCCGCCTCTTCGGACTCCATCGACCTCACGCGGCGGACGAGGTCGTCGTCGGGATCCGGCAGATAGACAGTGCGATCGGCCTGTATCGAGCATGCAGGGAAGTCGATTTCGCCGTAGTGCGCGTCTATCTCTATCGCAAGTGACGCGCGCGAGCCGAAGACCATCGCCGAGAAAACCGGGACGGCTGGGACTTCTATGAAATCCTCCTCGGGTTCCGCCTCGTCCGACTTTGCCTCGAGCTCAGCTGTCTCGAGCTCAATGAGAGTCTGTGCGAGGCCGAGGGCGACGACATGCGGACATATCCTGCCGCAGCGCTGGTTCTCGTAGCACGGGCAGCGCGAACGAACGTCTCCGTTCTCGCGAAGTTCGAACGACGAGAGGATGTCGCTGCCGTCGGGGTTGCGTATGCGCCCGGTTACCGTCCGCGCATCGCTGTCGAAGTGTATGTCGAAGACGTCGCCCGCGTCGTATATAGAGCGCGCCTGGCGGAAAACTTCCTCGCCGCCCCAGGCAATCAGCTTCTCTGTTGTTAGGCCTGTCCGTTCCATTTGAGATATTATACCAAACGGACGGTCAGACTGTGCCGCCGGGAACGAGCGGCGCGTCGAAAAGAATGACGACCGGTGGTTCCGACGGGTTGCGTATCCGTTTTCGCAGCACCTTGACCGCCGTCTCGGCGATAAGCGGTATTGGCTGTGCGAGAGTCGTGATCTCCGGAGAAATCGCATGCGCCTCCGGGGTGTTGTCGCAGCCCACTACAGACACATCGCGCGGAACTGAGATGCCGATGGCTGCAAGGGAGCGGATGAGCGTCAGCGCATCGACGTCGTCGCCGCAGATGACTCCGTCCGGGCGGTTTGCCTTGGCGGAGGCGAACTCCCGCTTCAGGCTCTTGGTGTCGTCTGGAGCGAACTTCAGCACATGGGAGTCGTCCCATTCGCAGCCTGCGGCAAGAGCCGCGCCAGCTGCTCCGAAGACCCTGTCGCGCGTCACCGTGCATATGCGCGGCAGGATGTAGCGAAGGTTCTTCCTCCCCGCGGAGATGAGCAGTTCCGCGGCGCGCCTGCCGGCGTTTACGTGGTTTATCCCGACAAGGTCGAAGTCGCTGCGTGCAGGGCTTCTCACAAGGTCTGCGTCGATTAGCACGACCGGAATGCCGGCCTTTCGGAACGTCGTGGCGACGGCGCGGTTGGCGGCTGCGAGCCGTTCGTCGAGGAAAGGTCGGAAGACGACTCCCTCGACGCGTTGCTCGATGAACTGCGAAACGAAGCGTCGGAGGTTCCTCCTGCGCGTCGCGACGCTGTCCGTCGTGGCGCACTCGCCGAGGAGCATGACATAGCTGGCTGATTGCCCGCAGCGGACCAGTTCCGACGTGAGAAGGCGGAAGAAAAGGTTGTCCGCCATGTCCGGAATCAGGAGCCCGAGCCGACCTGTCGCCGGATTGGTGCGTGATTCCGCATGGGTGCCTGAGCCGCGATGCCTGACGATAAGTCCGTCGGCCTCAAGACGCGACAGCGCCTGGCGAACGGTTCCGCGAGCGACTCCGAAACGTTTTACGAGCATGTGTTCGCTCGGGAAGCGACCGCCGGCGTATTTGCCCGACGAGAATTCTGACCGTAAGGCGGCCTCGATTTCCATATACTTCTTCATCGCCGACTAATTATACAACAACGGCGTCACGCGGTCAACGGCGGCATACAAAGTTGTATATACAATCGACGCGGAGAATTCCATCGTCCGCTGAAATTTTGTATAATCCTTTGCAACCACAAGGAGGACTCTGATGATGACATACAAGACCGTGCTGATGGTTGCAACCATCTGTTCCGCGACATTGGCGCGGTGCGAGCAGGAACTGGATCTCCCGCCTGCGAAGCTTGACAGAGGTGGCGCGACGTTTGACCTTCAAAGGCTGTCGGACGAACGCTTCAAGATCGTGGAAGGCGGCCTGACCGGGGGATGCGTCCGTGTGTCGGACGCAGATTCTCCTCGGCAGCTGGCGCTTCGGCTGCCAG
>Ga0310786_10007537_pt1 | contig 14173 bp, 11 predicted proteins | sample AusTroGonzalo_MG_FD_203881 | JGI IMG/M metagenome (GOLD analysis project Ga0310786, IMG submission 203881) | Bovine rumen microbial communities from tropical cattle in Woodstock, Queensland, Australia - Gonzalo_03 (v2) (version 2) | ecosystem: Host-associated > Mammals > Digestive system >... | reverse complement strand
TTTCCCTGCTTCGCCTTGGCTTCGGCAATATCGCTAAGCACCTTATTCAGAACGGTGAAGACGTTTCCTTTGGAAGATTCCGGCGTTGCGCCGGCCTTTTTGGCTTCTTCCACGTCAACCCGCACGGTGGCATTGATGACATCGTTCATGAGCTGGTCGATCAGTCGGTTCATATCGACTTTTTCGGTTTCAGCGGGTGCCTCGGCAGCCGTTTCGGCCATCACGGGGAGCATGCCCGCCAGCATGCACAGAGCTACGATCAGAGCAATCAGTTTCTTCATTGAGTGGTTCTCCTCTCTTTGTTGTGTTTCCTGATTTCCGGCGTTTCGGTACCGAGCGGTGTTACATCCGTTTTGGAAACGCCTGCAGCAGTGTAACACACAAAAGCAAAACATAACAGGGGGTGTTCCGGAATGTCACACCTCTTTACAAATCTTCGGCCAGAAGCAGACCGTAATGATCGTTGTAACTGATCGACTGGACGGAGAACCCCGCATTTTGCAGCAGCGTGAAAAAGCGGGAAGACTGGTTGTCATGTAAAGAGGCATAGAGCGCGGGCGTGCAGTAAATCCGTATCTCTTTCATTCCGGACTTCCGCGCCTTTTGCATATAATCGGCAACTTCCTTCTCCGAGGAAGCAAGACAGAAGTTGTCATAATAGGTGATATCGCTGATTTTCACCCGGGAGCCGATGGTCCCGGACCGGAAGGAGGAAGCGCCGTGGGAATAAACGGCCTCGCTTATTGTTTCCGCGAGCTCGTCCGGAGTATACCCGTCTCCCGGGATGAATTCCAGCTCATCCGGACGCCCGGGCAATGCGCTGTTCAGGAAAGAAAGAATCTCCTCCCGGGAAGAACATACGGGCAGCGGGTCAATATAGGCGGCGCCGGATAGGGTGACAGACCCGCTTTGTTCGGAATACTGGATGGCCATTCCCGGATTTTCCAGTCTGGAGAAGGAAAAAGTATTGCGGAGCTGCCTGCAGTCGTCCGCCAGCATGGTTCCGGAAACGGCCGGGGACAGATAAAGCGTGAATTTGCTGACGTTCCGGTCCGCACACCCATCAATCATGGAAAGGATATCCGCTTCGGTATCGCAGAAACCGAACGTCTCCGGGATGGATTGGTTGATCATCTCAAACAGGCGTCCGGTCCTGTTATATGAGATCTGGTCCATTCCGCCATGGGAAACCATTGTGCGGAATGTGTCCCAGTCCGTTTCCCACAGGCGCTGCCCGGGGCAGAATAAAGTCAGACGCTCCTGCCGGGCGGAGGTGGCCGACCGCGCGGCCTGATAAACATCCTCCTGCGTGAGCACCGTCACCGGTCGCTGATCCGCCATCATATGACGGTCGAAATCAGCCGATTCCGCCACATCGGTCAGCAGGGTTTCAGGGCACCATTCATATGATTCTTCAGCATCCTGTCTGCCGATATTGAAATACAGATAACTGACGGTTTCCTGATCTCCCCAGGTGGCGTCGCACATCAGCCAGGTACCGTCCACGCAGACAAGATTCCACATGTGGCTTCCCTCGGGCTCATCCGGAAGCCCCGGTTTCCGCGAATCCCCATGCATATACCGGCACGGAATTCCCGCCAGAGCGCAGCACAAAACCATCGCGTCCGCATATCCGTCGCAGTCGGCCGAACCGTTCAGCAAAGCGCCGACCGCGCAGTCGTTTTCACTGAAGTTTTCCGTTTCTCCCCCGGCATGATACGTGATCCGGTCGCATAACGCGTCATAGATATATCTTTCTTTCTCAAGATCCGTTCCGGAAGCGCCCGCAGCAATTGCCTGCGCGGCCTCCAGCGTCTGTCTCTCCCGGTCTGACAGTTCCTCTGTCCGGCCGTTCTGCCAAAGCCTCAGGATACGCCATCCCGGATAATACGAAAGATCTGAGATCCGGACTCCGCCTTTTTTCCAGGAATACTGGTAACGCCCCGTAGAGCCTGCCATCCCCAGAAGCTCGGATAAAAGGGTGCCGTCCTCCCCGATGGGAGACGGCTGCTTCAGCTGCCGGATGACGGAAGCGTCGCAGGAAATGGTAAAGTCATCATCCAGCTGCATCGTATGCGTTTCCACTGCCGCGGCAAAGTCCTGCAGCGAGGCGGCCCTCCCCGAATCCGCGTATCCTGTTCCGCAGAAACAGATCAGCAGGGCAGTCAGCACCGCTGCGGCCTTCCCCGGCAGCGTGAACACGGTCCGTTCTCCTTCAGTCCCCATGCGGCGGATCATCTTTTATCTCCAGTACCGGTCGTTCTGGGATACCTCTTTTTTGCAGTTCGGGCAGTCGGCATACCAGGTATGATAGTGGTAGCGTTCAAAGCACTCTTTGTCTTCCCGGGCATCTGCCCGGAAGCTCTTCCCGCAGTCCGGGCAGTAGAACAGCGTCCGGCCTTTTTCGTCCTGTGTGCTGTGGCTGATTTCTTTGGATCCGGATAACATCCGGATGATCTCAACAGCGGCCTGCTTGGAAATCGGGACATAGTCCCGGTTCAGGGCGTCCGTTTCTTCCAGCTGGTAAAGCAGGCTGTCAATGATTTCTTCTCTGGTCATATCTGTCTCCCTGTCAGGTGGTTTGGGCAGTGCGTGTGTTGACGGTGTGTATCGGCAGTATGAGAATCGAATCAGCGTTTGTAAGATTATATCATTTCAGAAGTTTTTCCTCAATATCCAAAACGGATCGGGGGGCATCCGGATCCATATTTACGAACAATCCCCCGGCACCTGTCTTTTTCCGGGACAGCCCTCCGGAGATGGCCCGAATAGTTGCCCGGAGAACAGGTTCTGTGGCATAATAAGCAGCAGAGCAAAAAAACGGAGGAACCCGATTGACGATTTATTTTGCCCCCATGGAGGGCATTACAGACGGAATACTGCGGCAAACCCACAACCGGATCTTCGGAGGGGTCGATGTCTACTGCCTGCCTTTTCATAAACTGACCCAGTCCATGTCCCTGCTGACCCGTGAGGAAAGAGATATTTCCCCGGAAGAAAATGAAGGCCTGAAGATCCTGCCGCAGGCGCTCACGAAAGATCCCGATCAGTTATCCGCCTGGTTATACTATGTCAGCGAATGCGGATACTCATGCGCCGACCTGAATATCGGGTGCCCGTCTCCGACCGTGACGAAGCGGGGACGGGGCAGCGGCATGCTTCGTGATCCCGGAGATCTGCGGACTTTTTTCGACCGCCTGTTTTCGAACACGCTTCCCGTTTCGCTTTCTGTCAAAACGCGAATCGGGTATGACAGCGCGGAAGAGTGGCCGGTGATTCTGTCGGTCCTTGCCGGTTATCCCTTCGCGCATGTGACAATCCATGTCCGGACCATGCGGGAACAGTATACCGGAACGGTTCATCCGGAGGCTTTCGAACTGGCTGTGCAGAGGGGCCTGCCGCACCCGGTTTATAACGGTGATCTCCGGACGCCGGAGGATGTGGAGGAAATCGTCCGGCGCTGTCCCGGGACGGAAGGCATCATGATCGGCCGCGGTTTATTGGCTGACCCGTCGCTGGCCCGCAGACTCCGGGGCGGGCCCGCGGCAGACCGGGATGAGTTGACTGCCTGGTATTCAGCTCTTTACGAAGGCTGGAAAAACCGGTTTGACGCGACGGTTGCGCTCGGGAGAATCAAAAAGCTGATGGAGTTTCCCGTCGGTGATGAGATCAGGCGGAAAAGACTGCTGCGGAGAGCAAACGACATCGAAAGCTGCATCGGTGCGGTCATCAGCGAAATGGCGGATCAACAGGCTTTCAGGCCGTTCCCTGCAGCAAATGAAGCGGAGAAATAAACAATACCGGGGCTTTCCTGTTGCCACAGCGCCTTAACCGTGCTATAATCCTTGCGGTTCGGGCCCCCGGCGGGCCAGAGGAACCCAATGCGAAGCAAGAAAGAAGGAAAAAACCATGGCAACGAAAAAGAAAGTCACCGAAGAAGTGAAGGACACCGCGAAGAAGGTCTCCGCCACGGCCGCTGCAAAGAAGACCGAAGCGAAGAAAGCCGTCAGCACCGCCGCCGCGAAGACGAAGGCAAAGGCTGCTGAGACCAAGGCGAAGGCTGAAGCGAAGAAGCCCGCTGCGAAAAAGCCCGCCGCGAAGGCTGCTCCCGCTCCTAAGGCCGAGAAGAAGCCTGCTGCCAAGCCCGCCGTGAAAAAGCCCGCTGCCAAGGCTGCTGCCGGCAAGGTGAATCTCGTGTTCGAGAGCCTGCTGGGCGGTGTCATCACACCCGAAGCGATCATCAAAATGCTGCCGAAGGAAGCTGTCAGCGCCTATGTCAAGATCGAAGAGAACGCGATCTACTGGGTCGGCAAGAACGGCGAAACGGGCAGTATCGAAATCTGGTAAGTGCTGCGTATAAAATGCCGCGGGGACGTTTCCCGCGGCGTTTTTTATTGGTTCCCATGCCGGATCATCCCCAGCGTCTGCCTGAGCTGTTCCTCCTTGGGAACCCCGGCCAGTCTCAGTTTATGCGCATAGGCCAGCGCGTCGGAGAAAACCGGGCCCGGCGTCAGGCCTGCTTCGATCAGATCCCTCCCCATCACATAGGGGCGGCTCATTCTGTCCTCGTATTCCCGGAGCATCTCCCGCAGTACGCTTTCGGTTTTTTCATATTTTGCTGCCGCCGTCTCCCGGTCTGTTCCTTCGCCGATTCTCCCCAGGTGATCCGCCTTGGCAAGGAGAATCAGGTCCCCCGGACAGACGGAGCGGTCAAACATCTTCATGAAGGACTTGACGCCGGAGGCGTCCTGCACCTTCCGGTTCGGTTCCATGTGCAGTTCCGTCATGTTCAGCACATACTCCGTCAGCTTCACTTCCTTCGTCATCCGGCCCAGGAATCTCCGGACAAGGGGAAGCCCGTCCTTTTCATGGTTGTATGCGTGAACGGCATCTTCCCCGACAAAGGTGCTGATCTGCTTTCCGTAGTCATGGCAGAGGGCGGACAGCATAAACCATAACGGTTCGGCCGCGTCCTTCCGCATGCCGGCCGCCGCGTCGGTCACCTGCATGGTGTGAATCCACACGTCGCCTTCCGGATGATACCGGGCCGGCTGCGGCACCCCGATCAGGCCTTCCGCTTCGGGAAACCACACCGACAGCTGCTTCATTCTTCTCAGTTCTTCGAAAAAAACGGAGGGTTTTTCCGCTTTCAGCAGCGCCTTCTCCAGTTCCGGCAGAATCCGCTCCCCGGGCAGGGCTGTCACGTCCATCGAGGCGGACAGCGCCGCCGTCTCCCCGGCCACCTCAAAGCCGAACCGCGCCGCAAACTGAGCGGCCCGGAATACCCGGAGAGGATCTTCCGCAAAGCTCCGGTCATTTACATGCCGGATGCGCCGGCGGGCCATATCCTCCCGGCCGCCGAAAAAGTCCAGGATCTCGCCTGTCAGAACGTCCTGCATCAGTGCGTTCATGGTGAAATCCCGCCGGCTTGCCGCCTTTTCCTCTCCCAGGAAAGGATCCACTGACACGGCAAAATCCTTATGTCCGCGCCCGGTAGCCGTTTCCGAGCGGGGCATGGCGATGTCCAGGTCATAATGTCTCAGGCTCATGATGCCGAAGCTGGCTCCCATGGAAAGGCGTTCACCCAGGCTGTCCAGAATCGCTTCCAGGCATGACACGGAAATGCCGTGGACCTCGAGATCGATATCCTTGTTTTCCCTTCCGAGAAACTGATCCCGTACGCAGCCGCCCACATAGTAAGTCCGTCCGCCTTCCCGCCGGACAGCTTCTGCGACCCTGCGGGCCATTTCGATATTCCTGTCAGTCATTCCCTCTCACCGCTTTCGTCCTGTACCTGCCGGTCCGCTGCTTTCTCTGCCTGCCGTTTATTATAGATGGTTTTGAACCACAGGGCAACTTGCAATCACACGGTGCCCTTCCTCCCGTTATTGTTCCCCGATCAGTTGAATTTGACGGGCGGGAAGAGTATAATAGATATACTTGTTCGGCCGCTGCGGCCGGGAAAGGAGGCCCCGGGTTGAAACGTACCGCCGCAATCTTGCTGGTCCTCATGCTGGCCATGCTTCCCGGTTTTCTCGCGCCTGCCGAATCAAATCAGTCCGGCACCCCGGGCAAAGTGCTGATTCTGCCGCCTCTGCCCGACGGTTCCGACGCGGGTTCCATCCTGCCGGCTCAGTCAGATGACACCACCGGCGCGGATTCCGCCCTGCCGGCCCAATCCGGCGGCCCCGGCGGAGGGGCTGACCTGCCGGATTCGTCCTACGGTCCCGGCGGCATTTCCAACGAAACAAACGAAGCAGATTATTCCGGCGGCCCCGGGAGTTCCGGCGGTCCCGGCGCATCAGACGGTCCCGGCAGCCTCGATCAGTCCGCCGCTGTCTCTACAGCCGCCGCCCCCGAACCGGATTACGGTCCGGGAGACGTGATCGGGGAAATGGCGGCCGCCGCGGCCAATACCGCGGTAACGGGTCCCGGCGGTCCCAGCAGCCCCGGCGGCAGCAGCCCCGGAAGCAAAAAATCCACCTATGAGCGGAAAAGCCCTTTGACGCCGAAATACGGCTATAAAATTCCTGCGGGCCTGGAGCATGTCTCCGCGACCGCCGCCGGCGTTCCCGCGCCGGAGCTTCCGGCCCCCGCGAAGGTCACTTCCTTCACCGTGACAGACGGTACGGTTTACGCGCAGCTCGATCAGCCCGTCCGCAAACTGAAGATCTTCGAAGTGGAAAACGCGTCCGGTACCGAATCCACCGTTTTCTCGCGGAAGGATGTTTCCTCCGCAGAGGCGCACGTCATCTCCGACAGCAGTACGGTCTTCAAGGTCCGGATGCCCGAAACCCTCGGCAATGCTGAATATGTCCGCGAATATTTTGCCCGTTCCGGCCAGGCGTCATTCCTCCGCTGCACGGTAACCGAAACGCTTGACGCCGCCGCCTGCGCTCCCTTTACCTCCGGCGTGCGGACGCTTTATTATGACGAGAACAACATTCTCGTGACCGAACTCATCACCGTTCAGAATGAGGACGAATCCTTTTCCCGCGTCTGCGGTTATGATCCGGCCGGAAATCTGACCTATGTCCGCCAGACCTGGCGCGCCCTGGAAAAGAAAGGGTTTACGGACGGATATATCCTGGACCTGGTGCTGGACAGCAAGGGAGAGCCCACCGCCGTCATGCTCAAAAGCGACAAGGCGGACTTCCTTTTCCGGAGCCAGCGCGCGGATGAGGACCTTCTTTCAGCCCGAAGCGTCCGGACCACCTCCCGGGATATCTATGCCTTTGATGCAAAGCTGACCGCCAAATATCCCGTCCTGGCCGAAGGAATTGCCGCCGTGCAGTCCGGTCTCGCCACCCCCACCGATCTGGGCGCCGTGGAGGAGGAGCCGGTAGAAACCGTTCAGCCCCCGGAGAACACGCTGATCTGGTCTCTCAGCTATAACCGCTATCCGAAAGCCACCGTCCTCGTTTTCGCGACGGAGAATCCCCTGTTTGTCGTCCGGAAAAACAAGATCGTTCCGGACTCCTATGCCAGGGATATCAACGGGGATTTCATGAGAATCAAAGTAGCGCTGAAATCGGATACGCCTCCCGTCGACCTGGTCACCATCGAATAATCGGGTTCTTCGTGTTCCCGTTGCATTTCCCAATCCATTTTGCTATAATAGCGAAAGTGTTTCCAGACTACTGAATGAACGGAGAGATTACCCATGCGTAAAAAAGCTTTACTGGCCCTGATGCTGGTCCTGACCCTGCTGCTGAGCGGCTGCACCCTGATTGTGAAGGATCAGGCCGTGGACAACGCCACCGAGATCATCCGGATGGGCGACCGGGTTGTCACCAAGAAAGAGGTCAAGGATCAGGTTGACAGCGTTCTGCAATACAACGAATATATTTATTCCATGATGGGCCAGTCCTACGACGTGACCGATCCGCAGGTGATCGCCTCGGCGCAGGAGGAAGCGATTGACGATTTGAAGAAGGACCTGACTCTGACTGCCAAGGCCAAGGAACTGGGCCTGGACCAGCTGACCGCCGAGGAAGAGGAAACCGTCAAAACCCAGGCGCAGGAAGACTATGACAGCGCGGTTGAGTATGTCAAGACCAATGAGCTGGCAGGGGTCGGCCTGGAAGGCGAAGAGCTGGACAAGGCGGTCACCGATTATCTGGTTGCAAGAGAAGTTACGCTGGACGCGTATACCGAATCCGAGCGGAAGACCGTCATTGACAACAAAGTCCGCGAGTACGCGATCAAGGATGTTGCCGTGACCGATGACGAGATCAAGACCGAGTATGACAGCCGCGTGGAAAATGACAAAACCACCTATACCGACAACGCCGGCTCCTGGGCCACCGCCGCCAACAACGGCACCACCCTGTACTATACGCCCGCCGGCGTGCGCCGCGTGAAGCAGATTCTGATCAAGTTCAAGGAAGAAGATCAGACCGCCATCGACGAAGCGCAGAAACGGGTCACAGATGCCAACACCGCCGTGACCACCGCCGAAGCAAAGGTAACCGCTGCCCAGAGCACCCTCGAAATCGACGGGATCGATGAGGAAACCGAAACGCAGGCCAAATCTGACCTGGAAGCCGCCAACAAGGAGCTGGAGGAAGCCAGCAAGGAGCTGGAAGAAGCCAACAAGGCCGTTACGGACGCAACGGAGAAAGCCTTCGAAAACATCACCGCCGAGGCGGATGAAGTCCTGGCTTCCGTGAAGGCGGAAGGTGCCGACTGGCAGGCCATCATGGACGAAAAGAACCAGGATCCCGGCATGAAGAACAATGAAAAGGGCTATGCCGTAGCCGCCGGCATGACGAACTTTGACTCCGCGTTTGTGGACGCCGCCATGGCGCTGGCAAAACCCGGCGACATTTCCGACAAGGTCAGGGGCACCAGCTACGGCTACTACATCATCCGCTACGAGAGTGATGAAGCCGAAGGCGCAACTCCCCTGGATGACGTGAAAGAAACCATTTCCTCTGCCCTCCTGAGCACGAAACAGAACGAGGTATACAACACCACCGTGAATCAGTGGGTGGAAGAAGCCGGCATCAAAGTCGATCTGAACGCGCTGAAAGACTGACCTGTACAGTCAGGGGATGCCGCAAGGCATCCCCTTTTGCATTTTAAGGAGGTTCCATGTACTATCCGTCCGGTTTCTTTAAAGCCAAAGCCCGGGAGGCGCTGAAGGGGCACTGGCAGACAGCGCTGCTGATCGCGCTGATCGTGAACCTGCCAAGCCTGCTGGCCCAGGGGATCACCGTTTTTACCGGAAACGATCCGATGGACCGGCTGCAGGCTGTCATGATTACCGCTTCCCGCGACGGGACGCTGACGCAGAGCCTTCTGATCCGCGAAATCACCGCCTACCTGACCAGTTCCGGATTCTGGATGATGGTCGGGCTGAACGTGGCCGCCTTTGTGATCACGCCCTGCCTCGGCCTCGGCATGAACAAATGGCTGATGGACCGGCTGCGCAAAGCGCCGGTGACCGACGTGCTCGACGGGGCTTTCTGCCGGGTGCGCCTGTTCTTTAAAGCCCTCGGCCTGCAGCTGCTGATCATCCTGAAGGTTCTTTTGTGGATGCTGCCCGGGATCGCGCTGTTCGCCGGCCTGTTGATCCCCCTGTATACGGCGGAGACGGCCGATGCAGCGAACAGCGTCCTGCGGACGGTAAACGCCATGACGCTGCCGGTGATTCTCGTCATGGCCGTGCCCGGAGGCATTGCCGCGCTGCGCTACGCGATGGCGGAATACATCCTCGCGGATGAGCCGGAAACAAAGATTACCGAGTGTGTCCGCCGGAGCAAGGAGCAGATGCGGGAGCTGAAGCGGATGCTCTTCATGCTGCTCGTCAGTTTCCTCTTCTGGTACCTGCTGCAGCTGCTGGCCGCCTCCCTCCTCAGCGGCATGAGTTCCATCCTTGCGCTCCTCTTCCAGATGCTGACCGGCCTGGCCCTGAGCGTCTACATGAGCGGCTCCGAAGCTGCCTTCTACCTGGAAACCCGTCTCGGTGCCATCCCGAAGCGTGCTCCAGCCGAAGATCCCTCCGTGTCATCCTGAGCAAGCGAAGCGCGTCGAAGGATCTCCCCCGCCGCAGCATCCCCGTGTCATCCTGAGCAAGCGAAGCGCGTCGAAGGATCTCCCCCGCCGCAGCGGATGATTCTGAATTAATCTTGTTCTTTCCTTGAGTTATCAACAGATTGAAGCTATAATACCCCCGTTACTACGCTTGAAGGAGGCCCCCGCCATGGCGCTGACCATTTCCCACCGTTGTCTGAATATCGCTCCCTCCCTGACTCTGCAGATCGACACCCGGGCCAAGGAAATGGCCGCCTCCGGTATGGATGTGGTCGGCTTCGGCGCCGGCGAGCCGGATTTTCCCACCCCGCCGCACATCTGCGAAGCCGCGAAGGAAGCGCTGGACATGGGGCTGACGCGCTATACGCCCGTCGCCGGGACCATGGAGCTGCGCATGGCGATCACCCGTAAAATGGAGCGGGATCACGGCCTGACCTATTCCCCGCAGGAGATTATCGTCAGCAACGGCGCCAAACACAGCCTCTTCACCATCTTCCAGACGATTCTGGACCCCGGTGATGAAGTCCTGATTCCCACCCCCTGCTGGGTCTCCTATCCGGAGCTGGTCCGCATGGCCGGCGGCGTACCTGTTTTCGTTCCCACGAACGAGGAAAACCGCTTCATCCCCAGCAATCATGATATCGCCTCCCGCATCACCCGCCGGACCAAAGCGATTATCATTACCTCCCCCTCCAATCCGAACGGTTCGGTCTGGTCCCGGGAGCAGCTGCAGTTCGTCGGTAATCTCGCCGTGACCCATCCCTTCTATATCGTTTCGGACGAGATTTACGAAAAACTGCTCTATGACGGAAGGCAGCACCTGTCCATCGCCCAGCTCGGCGAGCAGATCAAGGATCATACCTTCATCGTCAACGGCGTCAGCAAGGCCTATGCCATGACCGGATGGCGGATCGGTTACTGTGCCGCCCCGCGGCAGGAAATCGCCGCCATGACGGCCTTCCAGTCCCAGGCGACGAGCAATGCCAACTCCATCGCCCAGCACGCTGCCGCTGTCGCCCTCGACGGGGATCAGACCTGCGTGGAGCTCATGCGCCAGCACTTCGAAGCCCGGCGTGATCTCATGGTCGACCGGATCAACAGCATCGAAGGGATCTCGTGCCTGAAACCCGAGGGCGCCTTCTACGTGATGATGAACATCCGCAAGCTCATCGGCCGGAAGTTCAACGGCCGGAAGCTGGAGGATTCGATGGACTTTGCCGAGCTGCTGCTGGCGGAGAAGCATGTGGCCGTCGTGCCCGGTATCGCCTTTGAGGCGGAAGGCTTCTGCCGTCTGTCCTATGCCACCGGCGAGGACCGGATTAACGAGGGTCTGAACCGGATCGAAGCCTTTATTAATGGATTGGAGTAAATACCCATGCTGAGTTTTGACAACACCGTAAACCTGCTCATGCAGTCCAAATACCGCTACCAGCTTCAGGACGTGGCGGAACCCAACCTTTACCGGGAAATTTACGACTACAGCCATGTACCGAAGGTTGCCTTCAACCTGCGCCATGTGCCGATGCAGATGCCGGACGAGATCTGGATGACCGACACCACCTTCCGCGACGGGCAGCAGTCCGTCAGCCCCTTCACCCCGGAGCAGATCCTGCACCTCTTTAAGCTCATGAGCCGCCTGGGCGGCCCAAATGGCATGGTCCGCCAAAGTGAGTTCTTTCTTTATACCGAGAATGACCAGAAGGCCCTGCACCTCTGTCAGGACGCGGGTCTCCGCTTCCCGGAGATCACCACCTGGATCCGCGCGAACGAGAAGGATTTCGAGCTGGTAAAGCAGGCCGGCGTCGCCGAAACCGGCGTTCTGGTTTCCTGCAGCGACTATCACATCTTCAACAAGATGCACCTGACCCGTTCCCAGGCGATGGACAAGTATCTGGGTATCGTGAAATCCGCCCTGGATCACGGCATCCGTCCCCGCTGCCACTTTGAGGACATCACCCGGGCCGACTTCTACGGCTTCGTGGTGCCTTTTGCCACCGCGCTGATGGACCTGAGCCGGGAATCCGGCATCCCGATCAAGATCCGCGCCTGTGATACCATGGGTTACGGCGTCAGCTATCCCGGCACCGCCCTGCCCCGCAGCGTCCAGGGCATCATCTACGGCCTGCGCCATTATGCGGAGGTGCCCTCCGGCCAGCTGGAGTGGCACGGTCACAACGACTTTTACAAGGTCGTTTCCAACGCCGCCACCGCCTGGCTCCACGGCTGCTCGAGCATCAACTGCAGCCTCCTGGGCATCGGTGAGCGCACGGGCAACTGCCCGCTGGAAGCCATGGCCATCGAGTATCAGAGCCTGCGCGGCGATACCGGCGGCATGGACCTGACGGCCATCACCGAAATCGCGGACTACATGGAGCGCGAGATCGGCCTGGAAATCAGCCCGCGGCAGCCCTTCGTCGGCCGTCACTTCAACGTCACCCGCGCCGGCATCCATGCCGACGGGATGCTGAAGGACGAGGAGATCTATAATATCTTCGACACCGCCGCCATCCTGAACCGCCCGGCCTCCGTCGCCGTGGACAGCCGCGGCGGCACCGCGTCCATCGCCCACTGGCTCAACAGCTATTTCCGTCTCACCGGGGATCATGCGATTGACAAGGCTGATCCGCTCATCGTCGAGATGCGCAAACGCGTGGACGAGCTGTATGCCCAGGGCCGCAACACCGTCATGGGCGACGAGGAACTGGAGATCATGGTCCGCCGCTGCGATCAGGACCGCTATGAGCATCTCCTCTTCCACAAGAGCAAGTAAAATCAAATCGGAATCCGCCCACGGATTCCGATTTATCATTCACAAAATTGCCCTAAACTAAGCACGCAGACCGAAGGAGGTCCGGAGGGCGATCGGAAAGCCCTGGTCGTGCCCGCAGGCGCGATATCTCTTTCTTGTTTTGCGAAAGGAGCAAAAGTATTTTGAAAAAAATAGTTTTGACCGGTGGCGGCACATTAGGTCATGTAACGCCCCACCTCGCCCTGATCCCCCACCTGCAGGAAGCCGGATACGAAATCCATTACATCGGCACCGAGAACGGCATGGAGGCGCCGAGGATGCGCGCCGTGCCGGGCGTGACCTATCACGCGGTCAAGAGCGGCAAGCTCCGCCGGTATCACTCCTGGCAGAATTTCACCGATCCCTTCCGCGTCATTGCGGGCGCGTTCCAGTCCGCCCGCCTGATGGGAAAAATCCGGCCGAACGTCGTCTTCTCCAAGGGCGGCTTCGTGGCGGTCCCGGTGGTTTTCGGCGCCTGGCTGCACCGGATCCCGGTCCTCTGCCATGAGAGTGACCTGACCCCCGGTCTCGCCAACAAGCTGTGCCGCCCCTTCGCGAAGCGCTTCGCCACGACCTTCCCGGAGTGCGCCGAGGCCCTCGGCAAAAAAGCGGAAATGACGGGCACCCCGCTGCGGCCCGAGCTGTTCACTGGCTCGCGGGAAGCGGGCCTGAAGCTTTTCGGCTTTGACGGCAGCAAGCCCGTCCTGCTCATGATGGGCGGATCCTCCGGCGCCCAGAGCGTCAACGAATGCCTGCGCAAAGCCCTTCCCCGCCTGACGGACGACTTTGATATCGCGCATATCTGCGGCAAGGGGAATCTGGATTCCGAGCTGGACGGCACCCCCGGTTACTGTCAGATCGAATTCCTCGACGCCGAACTGCCGGACGCGCTGGCCTGCGCGGACCTGGTCCTGTCCCGCGCCGGGGCAAATGCGCTGTGCGAGTTCCAGGCCCTGGGCCGGCCGATGCTCCTGATTCCCTATCCGAAGGGGGCCAGCCGCGGCGACCAGATTCTCAATGCGAAGAGCCTGGAAAAACGCGGTCTGTGCCGCGTGCTCTTTCAGGAGGATATGAACCCTGCCTCCCTCGCGGAAGCAGTCCATGCCACCTGGGCCGACCGCGAAACCCTCACCGAAGCGCTGAAAAACGCTCCGCCCGCGGACGGAACGAAGCGCGTGCTCGAGATGATTGAAGAAATCCAGCAGAAATAAAGCAAAGGCTGTACGCCGGAATCCTGTGAGATTGTCGGTTTTTGACCAAATGAAGAGGAGCTGCCGCTTATGACAGCCCCTTTTTCATTTTGTGCCGTTCAAAAACCCCGGATCTTAAAGATCACAGGAAGAACAG
>Ga0310786_10007536_pt1 | contig 14175 bp, 17 predicted proteins | sample AusTroGonzalo_MG_FD_203881 | JGI IMG/M metagenome (GOLD analysis project Ga0310786, IMG submission 203881) | Bovine rumen microbial communities from tropical cattle in Woodstock, Queensland, Australia - Gonzalo_03 (v2) (version 2) | ecosystem: Host-associated > Mammals > Digestive system >... | reverse complement strand
ATTGCTCATATTAGAAACATCAAGATAATTGCAAAGTATCTGGGGTGCGAATATTTTATCACAGAGGCAGATTTATTTTGTGCGAGTGTAAATACTTGGGATACATTGTTATTCACGAATAGTAGTGCGTTTGCAGACCACAAAGACATCAAGAGAATTTTGGAGAATAATAAATCCGCCAGAAAAATATTTATCACAAACGATTATAAAACTAATCCGCATTCCGAGTTGGGTAAGTATGAGTATGAAGTTATCGGGAATTTTAGACCAAAGAAGAATAACAAAAGAAAACATTACTTCCTAAATCTTAATGCACTTATGGCAAAAACACCGCTCAAACAGACCGAGAAAAAATTTGATTGTGTTTATTGGGGTGCGTGCAGAGAAGACAGGATACCATATTTTCAGAAATACTTGCAGAAGGGAATATATTTAAGCACTACCCAGAAGGCTCAACCGAATTTTATAAAGGCAGGGTGCACACCGCATTTTATTCCGCCTGTGGATTGGAGCAAAAGCCTCACAAACTTATTCCGATACAGTTTATACATAGAGGATAATTGGATACATAGCAATTTTCATAACCTCGCAAATAGGTGGTACGAGGCAGGAATTTATAATAATGTTACCTTCTTTGATAGAGATTGTTTGAACACGATATACCAATCAGAGATTGCAGATGTGTTTGATGAGTATTACACCGTAGGTACATACAACGAATTGCAGACAAAGATTGCAGAGTGCAACAAAGATTGGCAGAAACATTTGGAGATACAGAAGGAATGGCACAAAATTGACCTCATCACCAGAGATAAAGTGTTGCAGGAAATCAAAAGAATTGTGGAAGGGTAAGGAATTGACACTATGACAAAGAAGAAAAATCCAAAAGACCTTCAAAAAGTTGGAAGGAAAACAATACTTGAAACAGACTTGGTGGCTGTCCAAAAATTAGAGAGTGCATTTGCTATTGGTGCAGATGTATCTCTTGCCTGTTCCCACGCAGGAATTAGCAGGCAGACATATTACGAATTTATCAAAAATCACCCAGAAATGGCTGACAAATATGCACAAATTCGCAGAAAACCGATTTTGAAGGCATTAAATACGGTAGTCGGTGCATTAGACGATCCAAAAATGGCAAAGTGGTATTTAACCAAAAAATTGAGTGAAGAATTTGGATTGAGCATAGACATCGGACAAAAGAAGGAAAAACCGATAAGTTTATCAGACCTCACAGATGAGCAGGTGTTAGAGTTGGCTCAACAGGCGGTAAAGGAAGGAATATAGAAGTATGCCTACATATAATTTACGATGTACCGACAGGGAGAAGTGCGGACACAGGTGGCAGGATTTTATGAGTATATCGGAGAAGGAAAACGCAGTATGCCCAAAGTGTGGAGCAAAGGCAGAAACAGACTACGGAGCAAAGACAGGTGGCTCACTTTTGATTAAGGGAGCAGGATTTTATGCAGAAAAGGTAATCAGGTAAGCAGAGTGGCAGGGGAAGACAACACAAAAGCAGAGTTAAAACGGCAGTTGCTATATGAGGCTCGCAAAGAGGCAATAAAGCGATGTGCAGAAAAGGGAGATATTTTGAATTGGGGTAAGTTTTTATTCCCAGACAAATTCTCCCTACCATTTTGTGAAGAGTTGCATAACTATATGATAGGCACATTTGAAGATAAACTCACCAGAACTCTTGCACCCAGAGGACACGCAAAAACCACTATTGAGGGATTTTTGTTGCCGATGTTCTACGGATTAAACAGACCAGAGATGTTTCAACACTTTTTGAATGTGCAAAACACCTCATCAAAGGCAATCAATTTGAATGTGTCTATGAAAACCGAGTTTGAGTGTAATGAGATGTTGATAGACATTTACGGAGATATGAGGGCATTAGATGAGAAGTGGACAGAGAAGACATTTGTGCTTAAAAATGGGGTAATTTTTTCTTGCGTAGGTGCAGGAGAGAGTTTGAGAGGTATTCAGTACAAGAATAAAAGACCAGATTGCATAATCGCTGATGATTTGTATGATGATGAGGATATTAACAACGCACAGAGAGTAGAAAAGAAAAATCGGTGGTTCTGGAGTACATTATACCCTGCCAGAGCAAAGAGCAAAAAACACGCAGTACACATACAGGGTACGGCAATTAGTAAAATTGACCTTATGCACACAGGGGAAGGCACAAAGGTATTTAAGATAATTTACCCAGACGGCAGAATACTGTGGAAGGAATTGTGGAGCAAAGAGGAGATAGAGCAGGAGAAAATTAACATCGGAAGTATTATCTTCTCCAGAGAGTACCTTAACGAAGTGCGTGATGATGAAAGTAGTATTATCAAGGAAAGTTGGATACAGTTCTATAAGCACTCCGAGTTATTGCAGACAGGGGTAAAATTAACACCGATTTGTGCATTAGATCCTGCGTGTGGGGAGAAACAATTAAACGACTTTTCTGGATATTGTATCCTGCATACTGATAAAAATTTCAATGTGTATATTGAGAGAGTTGCAGAGATGAAGAATAGTTTTAATGCAAATATGAACGCAATAGACAGTTGGAATAGCAGATTTAATCCGAGTGTATTTGCAATAGAGGCAATAGGAGCATTTAAGCAACTCACACAGGAAGTAAAACGCACGAAAAACATACGACTTAAAGAAGTAACCTCGGTAAAGGATAAAATCAGCAGATTAGAGGCACAGTCATTCCGATTTGAGAATAGGAAGGTGTTCATAAACTCCGAGATGAGCAAGAAGGAAATGGACAATTTGATTGAACAGTTAATCAATAATTACCCTGTTCACGATGATGTCCGAGATAGTGTGGTATTGGCTATGGAGCAGATAGGTAAACCGACAGGAATACGAGTAAGAAGACTATAATTTGTTCAGTTATGGTATAATAAAAAAGAAATGGGGAGCAGGTAGAGTAAACCATAAAGGAAAAAAAGAAAATGGGCAACAAACAAAGCAACAAACTTGAAAAGAAATCATTTATACAAAGATTAACAGGACTTTTTGAGAAAAAATCAGCGGATTTGGGAAGTGATTATTCCGATTTAGGAAGTATTGAGAGATTTTATTCAGCATTTGCGTTAGGGTATAGCAGGGGTATTGGTTGGCTATCAGCATTGGGAGCAATCAATTACTATTGCACTATTGCACCGATTGCGAATGCGGTGGACTTGATTGCAGAAACGGCAAGCAGAATTTATTTATCCGTGTATGACAAAAAAAATAAAGAGTTCATAAAGGACACGGAGAATACAATTAGCACTCCTGCAAAGGCATTGAAAGTATTACAGGGGGGAAATTACACCCAGACATATACAGAATTTATGCGTAGTTTGATGAGTTATTTTTTAATCACAGGCAACGCATTTGTTATTGCACAGAGTACCGCACCGAATACGGATATTATTGAGTTGATTTGTGCTAAACCGCAGGACTTTGTAATAATGGGAGCAGGCACATCATTGGCAACTACATACAAATGGACAGACGGCAACAGAATACTCAATTTTAAGTTAAACTTTATGAATTGGAGATACGAGGCAACTGATGAAAAAGGATTTTACTATGAGTTAAAGCATATTAAATTCTTCAATCCGAAATTTAATGTTGGCAACCTTTGGGGAATGTCACCATTGACACAGTTATATCTGGAAATGGAGCAGTATATAGAAGGTGCGGTACATAATAAATCCTTATTGCAAAATGGACTTAAACCGAGTGGGGTGCTAACTCTTGATGAGGAGATGAGTGATAACGCATACGAGAGAGCAAGAAAAGAGTTTCAGAGTTTCTATTCGGGAGCAGAAAACGCAGGGAAGGTGTTAATATTTGAGGGTACAAATGCAAAATTTGACAGTTTTGCATTAAGTCCGAGAGATATGGACTATGCAAATCTGGTTGAGTGGATAGAAGGGGTATTGTACTCCAGATTGAAGATACCAAGACCGTTAGTGTCCGATAAAACTATGACATACAATAATTTATCAGAGGCATTGAGGCAACTGTACATTTTGGCTATATTCCCTTCTTTTGACCTCGTGTTAGAGGCATTGACACAGTTGATATTTGGCAGATACCAGAAAAAAGACGGAGATAATTACGAGATATACTATGATACGAAGGATATTGACGCATTTGCGGAAAAACTTGCAGAAACAGATGAGAAGGTAGTGCGTCTGGGAATTTGTACATATAATGAGGCTCGTAATAAGTTCAATTTACCAGACCTTAACGAAAATGGGGATATTGTTTTCGCACCGCCAATGCAAATGCCGTTAGGGATTGTTGGAGTGAATGGGGGTAATAACCCTATTGCACAGGAAGACGATAGCAATACAAACACTCAACCTGCACCGCCACAGGAAAACACACAGAAAACACCAGAGGAGCAGGAGCAGGAAATAAAACAATTCCGAGCAACTTTGGAAAGACAAAAAATATTCACCGAGCAGGACATACAGAAGGCAGTAGAGAGAATATATGGAAAACAGTAATATAGTAAATTTTGAGTTCTTCAAAGGGCAAAAAGAGTTAGATAAAGATTATTCAAAATTCGTGGGGAATGCAGAGAGGACATTTAATGCAAAGACTACTCCCGAAAGTATGATGAAAAGGTTATATTACACTCTCCGCTATCTTGAAGGACATATAAACGGAATGAGTATGTTATTTTTGCTCACAGGGCAAACAATGGCAAGTCAGCAGGAAGGCATAGGATACATAATTGATTGGCTTGAAGGCATTTTGAAAGATTTGAGGTGTTATTACAATGGCAAAAAATAAGGGAATAAATAACACACTTTATAAAGCCAGAGAGAAGGCAAAAGAGGAGATTGAGTTAAAGAAGGCATTAGAGGCACTCTTAACGGCAGACCTCATTATGTTTTATCAACAGTTAGCAGATGATTTCAACACGGTGTATTCAGCAACAGGGGAGATACTTAACCTTAATGAGAGTTACATTGACGAGTTGAAGGCATTGTTAAAGAAAAACTATCGCAGAGTGGGCAATCATTTCGGCAGAAGTACCAGACAGAGCATTGAGGATATTATGGACTTAGATGTCTATGAGATTATCCCAGAAGTTGCAAAAAGTCTTGACGATAGGATAGGAATGGCATTGGGTGCATTTTTTCTATTGCGTTCAGACGATATTGCACCGAAAATTGCAAACACGGTAAGAGATGAGATGATACAGAAGACACAGACGGCAATATTAAACGCAGTTGAGAAGGCAAAAGAGGCAGGAGTAGCACCTGTGATAAATAACGCAGAAATAGCAGGCACGGTAGGGGAGCAGTTAAAGTTATGGGGAGAAAATCACGCACCTACCGTATCTGTTACAGAAGTGCAGGCAGTTGCAGAGGAGAGCAAATATACCGAGCAGACAGAGATAATTAAGGACACGGCAGAGAGTGATGATAATGAGTATGACATCACGGAATTGCAAGCAGGAGCAGAAAAGTTGTGGATAACGGCAGGAGATGAAAAGGTAAGAGAAAGCCACCAAGCAATAGACGCAACCTTAATCCCTGCGGACAGTTTATTTACTACGGGTGCAGGCAGTTTGATGAGATATTGCGGAGATATGTCATTGGGTGCTCCTTTGAGCGATGTAATTAACTGCCGATGTGAAACAATATTCAGATATAATGCAGAAGTAACAATGATTATCACTAATCATATATTTCGCAGGAAGGGTATAGCATAAGAATTATGACGGAGAAAAAACTCATACCGACAGAGGCAGAGGAGCAGAAGGCATTATGCGAGTGGTTACGCAAGCATAATATCCGTCATTTTTCAACATCTATGGGAGTTTGGTTCGGGAAGACAAATTACCGATATATAATGAGCCTCAAAAGTCGTGGATTTGAAGTAGGTGTACCAGATTTGGTACTCCTTTTTGACAATGGGGTAACGGCATTTATTGAACTCAAAAGAAGGGATAGGAATGCGAGCAAGGTAAGACCGTGCCAGACAGAGTGGATAGAGTGGTTACAGGCACACGGATACCCTGCCAGAATTTGTTATGGAGCGGTAGAGGCGGTACAGTTTGTAAAGGAAATTATAGGGCAGTAAGGTAGTGAGTTTGGAGCAGATTATGAGAATGGCAAATATTGCAGGCAAGTTAGTGAATGTGGAGCAGGTGAAGTACATCAACCACAGAAAAGATGAAACGACAGGAAGGGTGTATTGCTTGTATGTCTTTGATGAGAAAACCGTGCTACAAGAAGTTTTTGCCGATGTGGAGAAGTTTGAGCAGGCGATGATAAAGTACGGATTTTTGCCGAAGGAAAATGAGGAAATACATCATTTCAAAAAATTGTGTATAATAGGGGAAGATATAATTAAAAAATTAACAGGCAGGAGATAAGGAAAAATGAATGTAAAAACAGAAAAAAAATTCTTAAATCCGAAAAAAGACTATTTTTCATTGGATTACAGGGTACACAACATCAATTTTATGAGTGATTTTGATGATGATAGTGCAACCAGATTTATTGAGCAAATCCGTGCATACAGTAAAGAGATTGCTAATTACCCAGAGGAATACGACAAAAACACGGATATATACTTATACATCAACAGTAGAGGTGGGGTAGTAACCTCACTTTTGGCTATGATTGACGCAATGAATTTAGTACCAAACGACTTTGTAACGGTGGGTATTGGACAATGTGCAAGTTGCGGAGCGGTATTACTTTCAGCAGGCAAAAAGGGTAAGAGATATATCACAGAAAATGCAAGAGTGTTAATACATCAAGTTTCTGGCGGTGTTTGGGGTAAAAATTCCGAAATACAGGCAGACGCAAGAGAGATTGAGAGATTAAATAAATTGCTAATTGGTATGCTTGCAAAGAATTGCGGAAAAACTGTTGAGGAGTTGGAGCAATTAACATTAGGTGGAGATTTAGTGTTAGACGCACAACAGGCAGTAGAGTTCGGAATTGTGGACGCAGTACTCACCAAAGAAGTAATTGACCGTTTGAACAACGCAGATAATCCAGAGATAATTGTACCAGAGGGTGCAGAAAACACAGACGGAGAAGATGAGCAACCAATGGAATATAAAAATAACGAAAACTATTCAAATTCATTCTTAAACTTGGAGATAAAATCGGTTAAAGATGAAGGCGGATTTTTCTATATAAAGGGGTATGCAAGTACACCAGATGTGGATAGAGTTGCAGACATTGTTAAACCAGATTGCCTGTTAAAGTCAGTACAGAGAATGGGAATGCCTGCATTTATTCATCAACACGACCTTTCTGGAATACCGTTAGGGGTATGTGAAAAGGTATATATGGAAGGCACAAATACCGTAGTTGAGTTAAAAATGCCAAAAGATGATTTGGGTAAGACCGTTAAGAACAGAGTGGATATTGGAGCATACAAAGGACTTTCTATCGGATTTGTGGCAAAGGATTATGAGTTCACACCAGAAGGATACAGAGTTATCAACGATTTGGATTGGTACGAAGTCAGCCTCGTAACCGTACCTGCAAACCCGAATGCAGAGATATTAGAGGTAAAAAACAGACAAAAAACACAAAAAAATAAAACTTGTGATATAATAAACAACATAAAGACAATCCGAGATGTAGAAAATCTTTTATGCGAATTAGGAATAAGCAAAAAAGAGGCAGGGTACATTATCAAAGTGGTAAAATCTTCACAGGGAGAGCCTGTTAATGAAGATGAGGGAGAGGGAGAGCCAAAACCAGAGCCACAGAGAGAAGAAAAACCGCAGGAAGATGATAATAACAATACACAGGCAACAGACTTCTTGGCAGGGGTACTCAATACATTAAAGGAAGTAAACGGCAGTAAGTAGAGTAATCGGTAACACAAAGTTATAGGAGAAACGAAAATGACAGGACAAGCAGTAAACATTGAAGAATTACAAAAGCAAATTAAAGATCAGTTATCTGAAATGCAAAATGTAATGGATGAAAGAGTTAAGGCACTTGAAACAAAAGGTGCAGACATTGATGAGTTAAAATCAACTCAAAAATCTATGGCAGAAGATTTAGACAATAAAATTTCTGCATTAGAAAAAGTAACCGCACAAATGTCACAAGCAAAAGAAGTATCAGCAGAAGATACTGCTTATGTTGAAAACTTCAACAAAGCATTAAGTGCTATGGACAGAAAACTTGGCAGAGCAAAAAGAGAAGTATCTGTAGAAGATATTAAGGCATACAATAAAAACCTTCACAAATACATCACTCGTGGTGAAAGTGCATTATCTGATGAAGAACGCAAATCAATCAACACTATGAATGACACAGAAGGCGGATATTTAGTTGTTCCTCAATTAGATCCTACCATTTTGGCTAAAAAGTTTGACGGCAATGGTCTATTAGAAGTTTGCGGTAAGAAGACTACTGCAGGACTTTATGAAGAAATCATTGACTGGGCAGACTATGACGATGCATACTTCAAAAAAGAAATGCCAGAAGACGCAACATTGGCTGACGGTGAAGACTTTGCAAAAATTCAATTCTCAAATGATGTTGTAAAATACGGCAAAAAATTCTCTCGTATCGCATTGGAAGACAGTATGGTAAACATTGAGGCAGATGTAGTTGCTAAAATGAGAGCAGGTATGAACAGAAAATTAGGTGCATTAGTTGTATCTGGACAGGGCGGTGCTCAACCGAGAGGTCTTTTGACTTATCCTGCAGGCACACAGTTCGGTCAAATCGAACAGGTTACATCTGGTACAGCAGGCACTTTGAAATTTGCTGATGTAATTTCTACATTACCTGCAAAATTAAAAGACGGATACCACGCAAACGCAAAATTCATTATGCGTAGAGCGTCATTCTTCGGTCTTTTAGCAGAGGCAGATACACAGGGTAAATTACAAATCTCTGATTTTGTTAATTTATTCTCTGCACAGGGTTTAACTCTTAACATTTTGGGATACCCTGTAAAATTTGATTGCAATATGCCTGCAGTTGCGTCTAACGCACTTGCAGTAGCATTTGGTGATTTTGATGAGGCATACTTGCTGACTTCAACTCCAACGATTGGAATTGTAAGAAACGAAACTCACCCAGATTATGTTCAACTCTGGTTAAGAGAAAGACACGATGGTAAAGTTCGTAACTTTGAGGCAGTAAAACTCTTAAAAATCCACTCATAAGAGTAAAGATATGTCGTAGGGGGAGAGATTTCTCCCCTTATGGACAAACAGACAGACAAACAGGTAATACACAAAATTAAGTTATAGGAGAAATAAAAATGAGCAAAATTACTGATTTAATTCACAACTCAAAAAGAGTTCTTGCAGTTGAGCCAGAAACATTGTCAGCAGACGGTGATTTGACAGGTGAAATTATTGATACTCAAGGATTTTACGCAGGTTTAATCGTGCCTTGCACATCTAAAACTGCAACATTGACAGTAAAATCTTTCAAACAATCTGATAATTCAGATATGTCAAGTCCAGAAGACATTCCTTCGTCTAATAAAGTCGTTGGTACAGGTGCTATCAACTTTGTTCCTACAAAGAGATATGTTCAAATTGTCTTAACCGCTGAAAAAGACGATGTAGCAGGAGCAACCTGCATATTATTCGGTGCAGATGTAAACGGCAAAATTAACGAATAAGATTTGGGGTAAGAGAGGCAGGGTAAATACTCTGCCTTTTTTCCTTATATAAGGGATAAGTTATAAAAACAGATGTATTTTATAATAAAAAAGTTATAGGAGAACAGAAAAATGGCTAAACAGTATGTATTCACAAAAGATATTGCAGGCTCAAATAACGGATATGAAGTAGAAAACTACAATAAAAATCAAGTTATTGAGCAAAACGACTTGTGTGAGGATTTATTCAATGCTTGGTTAAAAGCAGGAGTAATTAAAGATTTGGAAGTTGGGGAAGATGTTGAAAACTTTCTCAATGATGAAGACGGTAATGCACCTTTACCAGAAGGCACAGAGATTGTTGATGAAGGTGAGGCAAAAGACGGTGCAGAAGACGCAGGAGCAGGAGAAGATGAACAGGCAGAAGGAAATACACCCGAAGGTGAAGAAAACTCCGCAGAAGGTCAGCCAGACACCGCAGAATTAACTGATGAAAAAATTGGCGATTTAGTTTACCAAGCAAAAGAGATTTTGGAAGTACCAGAAGGTGCAAATCTATCTGATGAAGATATTGTTAAACTTAAAGAGATTGGGGTAGAGTTAAAAATCGCAGGTATGCAATCCTCACAAAAACCTCAAACAATTTTGGATAAAATCAATGCATATATTGACGAATACGAAAATGTTGGGGAAGGGGAAGAAGAAATACCAGAGGCATAGGATAAAAAACAAAAACCCTCAATAAAGTTAAATATGGTATAATAAGAGCAGGTAAAAAAAGTTACTTGCTCTTATTTTATGTAAGAGGGCAAATATACACAAACAGAAATGAGGAAAAACAGAGATGTCATACAATGAAATTGTTTATCCGTACATAGAAGGTGAGCCAAAGAATGTCATAATTGATGTTAAGGAGATAAAGGCATTTTTGAAATTACCGTTAGAGCCAGACAAATATTTGGATATGGAGTTGATTGATATGTCAGCAACGGCATTAGACTATGCGGAAAAGTATTGCAGACAGATATTTGTAGAGAGAGATATTACTACAAATCGTGTCTTCTGGGGAGAGTTTAGAAATGGGCAGGTGAACACGGCATTTACATTACGCAGAACACCTGTAATGGAGTTAAAGAGCATTAAATACGATGATGAGAACGAATTGGATACATCATTCTACAAGTTAGTCAGAAGGGCAGGAGATTTCGACCAGATTGCACTATTACACACAGAACAGTTGCCAAAGGTTGAAAATGATTGGTTCCCGATTGAGATTACATATACGGCAGGGTACGAGAAGTTACCGCCAGATATTAAAAGAGGTATGCTAATGCATATTGCGTCAATGTGGCTCAACAGAGGCGATTACGATAACAATAATTTGAAATGTCCGCAAATGGCAAAGGATATTTACAAGAAGTACAAAATTATTGAAATAGGGAGTTAAGTATGCCGACAGGGAGCAGAATATTAAAATCAGCAACGAAAATAGCCATTGGCGATATGGATACAAAGGTAACATTGTACGAACGCAAACAATCCGCACCATTGAACACGAAATATCAATTACACCTGCAGGAGATTGGCAAGCCGTGGACAATGTGGGAAGTCAAAGGGAGTGGAGTACAGATTTTTGACGGTACAAATCTTTTGGGCACGGCAACGGATATATTTACTATGTATTATATTGAAAAAGTCGCTAAAAAGACGGATTGTGGTACTCTTTTCATAGAGTATAATAACAGTTTGTATAAGTGTTTATCGGTGAAGACTTTGGACAAAAGGTGCAGAGAATTTATGACACTTTATTGTTGCGAACAGGGTAAGACATCGGCAGACAAAAAATCGGGGGTAAACATTTTATAATATGAGTTCAACAGGCGGATACGATCCATTATTAAATTTTCAGAGTTTTGGTGGAAATATAGAGAATATTATGTATTTCAACGAACTTTTAGCAGAGAAGGCTCAACTCGGTGCGAGGAGAGGTCTTAATGCTTTTTGCAAAATTTTATATCAGGGTACAAAAGACGCAATAAAAAATCCGCCAAAAACTGGTATAAAATACCCACAGTTACGAGTACGCAGTTCAGCACCAGATGAATACCCTGCAAACCAGACAGGGAAGTTACGCAGAAGTGTGGGATACCAGATTGACGGATATACCAGAGCATATCTGGGAGCAACTCAACATTATGCATACTTTTTGGCATTGGGTACACGGAAAATGAAAAAAAGGGCATTTATTGACAGGCAGATGAAAGAGAATATTGCCAGAGGTTATGATATAATATCAACAGAGATAAATAAGGCATTGGAGATATAGCAAGTGAAATTATCGGATTTAGTAAAACAGGCACAAAATAAATTACCGCTATATACCGATTATTTTAGCGATAAGGTGAAGGTAAGCAGTTTGACCGCAGGAAGTGACGGAAAGACTTGCAGATTAGAAACAGAAGACGCACACTCCCTCGTGGAAGGTGCGAATTTCACAATACAGGGAGCAAAGGTACAAAATAACATCGTATCTTTAACACAATCGCACGGATTGGGAAGACTTGTAACCGAGTATAATCATCAAGTTACCAAAAATACTCCGCTCCGTAAGGGTGATAGTACACACATCACAATACAGGGAGCAGAGGAGAGTGAGTATAACGGTACATTTTTGATAATGGATATACCGAATTGCAATGTTATTGAGTTTAGCATTGATAAAAATGCACCTGCAGAGGCAACAGGAAGTCCATATATCACAGAGGATTGTTATGCAAACTTCAACGGCAGACAGACAGTAAAGGAAGTTATTGACGAAAATACAATAGAGTTTGAGTTGGAGAAGGCTACACAGATTGACGAGGCGGTGGGAGATATTTACATACGCACAGGGGTTAGAATTAGCGGTGAGTACAGTATTGAACACGCATTAGAGGCATACGAGCAGAATGACACAAATGAGTTATGGGGATTTTGTATATTAGACGGTGCAAATGTCAGCAAAAGCAGAGTAAATAAAACAGACGCAATAGCAACGGTGTTGGCAGGAGCAGATGTCAGAGCAGAGTTGGTGCAAGATTTCAATTTCTTCGTCATATTTCCTACTACGAGTGAATATTGTTGGGTTGATTTCGTAGATTTGGCGAATGAGTTAAGAAAACCGATTATGAAAACCTTTCACCGAGCAAGATTGGAGAGCGGTGCAACTGATGAGGATTGCCATTTGGCATTTGTTGGAGATCAGCCTGTGGATACTACGACAAAAGCATTTATGGTATATCAATACAAATTTCAGACCACGATAAATATGCAGAATGAAGACGGTGTAGAGCCAGAATTTTCACCTGCAATTCGCAGTTTGGATATGTACCATAAACCGAATTTTGCAAACGGTGATGATACAGAGTATATGCATACAGAGGGTGATATACCAGATGAATATATAACAGTAGAGTAAGTAGGACAGGTACACTAATATAGGAGAAAACAAACTATGGCAGACATTAAGAAAATTAAAGTAAACAAACCGTTAAAAACTTTTGAGGCAGGACAGGTAATTACAGTAGATTTTGACAATTACAAAGACAGAATTTATTGGAAGAGAAGACTTGAAGACGCAAAAATTGACGGCTGTTGCGAATTGATTGCAGACGGAGAAGGCAAAAAAGAAGACAAAGCCACAAAAAAATAAAATGTGGTACAATAAGAGAAAAGCAAACAGAGCAGTAGAAAATTACAAAGTACAGGAGATAAAAAAATGGGAGAAACTTTACCAAAATTAAATTTCAACATACTTCCTGCTGATGTAGAAGTCGGTCTTGCTGAACAGAGAATTTTGTTTATCGGACAAATGACATCAGAAGGTACGGCTACCGCAGAGAAGTTAGTACAGAATATTGCAAACGACAATAGTTGGGATACATTATTCGGTAAAAAATCAGTTCTTGCTAATATGATACGCAGAGCAAGAAAATTATGCACAGATTGCGGATACCAAGTTGCAATAGACGCAATACCTCTGGCAGATAGCACAGAAGAAACTGCGTCAAAGGCAAGTGCAACAATCACATTTGCAGGTACGGCAACAGATACAAGCGATGTAACAATCGTAATTGGTAGTGAATACTATCATAAGTACAATATCAGTTGTGCAAAAGACGCAACTGCAAGCCAGATTGCAACTGCATTAAAGAATAAAATTGACGCAGATACAAAAGCACCATTTACGGCAAGTGTAAGCGGTGCAGTTGTTACAGTAACCGCAGGCAACACAGGTACAATTTACAATAACACGGCAATTTACACAGAAGGTGCATTGGAAGGCATAACCACTACCATAACTGCATTTTCTGGCGGTGCAGTAGATTGTGAAGTTGATGATGATATTTTAGCATTGGTTGAACAGTTAAGATACCAAGCGATTGTATCACCTGTTGAGTACGGTATTCAGTACATCAAAACCGAATTAGACGCAAGATTTAACACAAATAATAAGGTTATGGACGGTGTATTATTCGTTGATAAGACAGACACATTAGCAAACCACAG
>Ga0310786_10007532_pt1 | contig 14178 bp, 10 predicted proteins | sample AusTroGonzalo_MG_FD_203881 | JGI IMG/M metagenome (GOLD analysis project Ga0310786, IMG submission 203881) | Bovine rumen microbial communities from tropical cattle in Woodstock, Queensland, Australia - Gonzalo_03 (v2) (version 2) | ecosystem: Host-associated > Mammals > Digestive system >... | reverse complement strand
TTTGAGGCATATTACACCTATACTCAACCGTCGGATGCTAATATTTCAAAAGTAGCCTATTGGGCAACTTTTTCAAGTTACAAGTTAGGACAGCATAACAACACGTTAAAGTATATTGATAAAGCATTTGATGCCGTAGATGAGAAAGAAGATGCTGTCCTTCAGGAATATAAAAGTCGTTCACATCTTGCCCTAAATGACGAGAATGCATACATGGAGGATCTGATTCATGGTGTCAGAAATTATCCTTTCCATGATTTCTTCTTTGTGAATCTAATTGATATATATTGCGAAAAACATAAGTATAACGAGGGGATTATATTATCCGACTCTTTAATATCGCTTGATGCACAGAAACCATTATATTGGTTTTCAAAATCAAAAATAGAACTTGCTGAAAATAATTACGAGAAGTGTATAGAATATTCGGATAGTACTATCCGTAGAGACAGTTCTTACACAGACGCTTATTATAATAAAGGAATTTCTTACTTGAATCTTGCCTTGATTCGTCAGGATGGTGCCTGTACCGACTTGTTAGACCCCAGATGTATGGAGGACAAAAAGGCTATTGAAAGTCTGTATAGAAAGGCGCAGCCCTGTATGGAAATGGTAAGAAAATTAGAGCCTGAGAATAAAGATAGATGGGGTAGGCATCTATACCGCATTTATATGTTTCTAAATAGAGGGAAGGAGTTTGAGGAAATCGACAAACTCCTCCGCTCTAATTAATGTTTAATAGGCAAACAGAGGATAATCTGCCATAATGGCGTTAACCTCGCTACGTACCTGAGCAATTACATTTTCATCTTCGGGTGCGTTAAGTACTCGTTCGATGAAATCTGCAATTTTTATCATCAGATCTTCCTTTGCACCACGTGTTGTAATAGCGGGTGTTCCCAAACGGATACCGCTTGTTTGGAATGCGCTACGTGTATCGAAAGGAATCATGTTCTTGTTAACAGTAATATCTGCAGCAACAAGAGCTTTCTCTGCAACCTTTCCGGTCAAATCGGGATATTTGTTACGGAGGTCAACCAACATGGAATGATTGTCTGTTCCGCCAGAAACAATATTGAATCCACGTTTAATCAACTCTTCGGCAAGAACGGCAGCATTCTTCTTAACCTGAAGTGCCCACTCCTTGAATGCAGGTGAGAGAGCCTCGCTGAATGCAACAGCCTTAGCAGCAATTACATGCTCAAGGGGACCACCCTGGATACCTGGGAATACGGCACTGTTAAGAAGGGCAGACATCATCTTAACCTCACCCTTAGGAGTCTTCTTGCCCCAAGGATTCTCGAAGTCCTTACCCATGAGGATGATACCGCCACGAGGACCACGCAGGGTTTTATGTGTAGTACTTGTTACGATATGAGCATATTTAACAGGATTGTCCAGCAAACCTGCTGCGATAAGACCGGCAGGATGAGCCATATCTATCATAAGGATAGCGCCAACAGAATCGGCAATCTTACGCATACGGGCATAATCCCATTCACGGCTATAGGCAGAACCACCGCCAATAATCATCTTAGGCTTGTGTTCATTAGCCAGACGCTCCATTTCATCGTAATCTACACGACCGGTTTCCTTGTTCAGATTATATCCAATAGGTTTGTAAACAATACCACTTGTATTTACCAGTGAACCGTGACTTAGATGACCACCGTGATCAAGGTTCAGACCCATGAATGTGTCGCCAGGATTCAGACAAGCCAGAAATACTGCTGCATTTGCCTGTGCACCTGAGTGTGGCTGAACATTGGCATATTCTGCACCGAAGAGTTCTTTAACGCGGTCGATAGCCAGTTGTTCAACTTCGTCTACAACCTGACAACCTCCGTAGTAACGCTTACCGGGATATCCTTCGGCATACTTGTTGGTCAGGCATGAGCCCATAGCTGCCATTACCTGGTCACTTACAAAATTTTCTGATGCAATAAGCTCTATGCCACGCATCTGACGCTGATGTTCTTTCTCTATCAGAGAGAAAATAGTAGTGTCTTTATTCATAAACTACAATACCTAAATTATATAACAAATTTCCTGTTTAGATTAATTTTACATTATTCAATGTGACTTCTCTGTTGCAATAACGACATTGAAGGATTCCCTTTTCCTTGTCCAGGACATGGAAATGGGTCTTCATTGGTTCGTTATTGGTAATACATTTGTGATTGTCACATTTAATAATTCCGATTAGTTCGTCGGGCATCTTAACCTCTTTTTTCTCTACGACCTCATAATCACGAATGATGGCAAGGGAAACGTTGGGTGTAACTACTGAGAGCTGGTTTAGCTCTTCATCAGTAAAGAATCTGTCGGCAATCTTAAGAATGCTCTTATGGCCCATCTTCTTGCTTTTCAGATTAATGCCGATTGTGACAGATGTGCTGACCTTCTCAAGGTGAAGCAAATTGATTACTTCGAAAATCTTTGATGAAGGTATATGGTCTATTACAGTACCGTTCTCGAGTGCTGCAACTTGTAATTCCTGACGTTTCATGCAATTATGGTTTTGTCGTTTTTAATATCATCTAATGTAATTCCCAGGGCATCACATATCAATGCTTGCCTAGCATACAAACCATTACGTGCCTGCTGGAAATAGTAGGCGTATGGAGTGTTGTCTATGCTGTATTCAATCTCGTTGACACGTGGTAAAGGGTGCAGAATTTTCATGTTGGCACGAGCACGGAACAGCATATCCTCTTTCAGAAGATAGCGGTCCTTTACTCTCTCATACTCTTCCAGGTCTGTGAAACGTTCACGTTGTACACGTGTCATATATAGAATATCAGCATCTGCTATTGTGTGGGAATCGAAGTCCTGATGTTCATAGAACTTTATTTTGTTTTCCTTACAATACATTTTATAATAATCGGGCATCGCCAATTCATCGGGAGCTATGAAATGGAATGTGGGATTAAAATGGCGCATTGCGGTAATGATGCTATGTACCGTTCTACCATATTTCAGGTCACCCACCAGATATATGTTCAGATTCTCTAGTGTACCCTGAGTTTTGTATATGGAATATAAGTCGAGCATTGTTTGGCTTGGATGCTGGTTGGCACCATCTCCTGCATTTACAATAGGTACTGGTGATATTTCACTTGCGTACTGTGCAGCTCCTTCCAGGTAGTGGCGCATAACAATTATGTCAGCATAATTAGAAACCATCATGATGGTATCCTTAAGTGTCTCTCCCTTTGTGCCACTTGTTACCTTTGGGTCGGCAAAACCAATAACTTTCGCTCCAAGTCGATTGGCTGCAGTTTCAAAACTTAATCTTGTTCTGGTACTGGGTTCGAAAAATAATGTTGCCACAATTTTTCCGTCCAGAATTTTTCTGTTGGGATGGCGCTCAAACTCTTGAGCCATTTCAATGAGATACAGAAGTTTCTCCTTGGAATGCTTGGCGATTGTTACAAGACTTCTTGTTTCCATATTTCTCCGAGAATATTACTTGTTACTATTTCGGGCTTCAAAATTATATATTTTTTTTGTTTCTTGCAATACACTTGCAATAGTAGATAAATTATGTGTGTTATTTTGTTTGTAATTGAAGTTTTTATAAAAAATTATTTGTAACTTTGTAGCCAAATATTCGCTATTATGAGGAAACGTGTATTTCTGTACATATGGACAATATATATCCTGATAGTTCTTGCTATTGGAGGCATCTTCTATTGTATATTCAATGGCTATATCGGCTATATGCCTGAAATAGAAGAATTAGAGAATCCTGTTAACAAATATGCGTCCCAAGTTATATCTTCTGATGGAAAATTGTTAGGTACATGGAGCTATAGTAGGGCCAACAGGATTTTTGTAGGATATAAGGATATATCACCTTCTGTGATACAGGCACTTGTTGCTACTGAGGATGAGCGTTTCTACGACCATAGCGGTATTGATATAAAAGCTCTATTTAGGGCAATTGTAAAACGAGGTCTTTTTATGCAGAAAAGTGCAGGAGGTGGCAGTACTATTACTCAACAGCTTGCCAAGCAATTGTATTCAGAAAAGGCTGAGAACGTAAAAGAAAGGCTTCTGCAAAAACCGATTGAATGGGTTATTGCACTTAAGTTGGAACGGTATTATACGAAGGAAGAGATTCTGACCATGTACCTCAATCATTTTGATTTCCTGCATAATGCCGTAGGTATTAAGACTGCTGCAAAGACATATTTTGGCAAGGATCCTAAGGACTTGACCATTAACGAGGGAGCAACCTTGGTGGGAATGTGTAAAAATCCCAGTTACTTTAACCCGGTAAGAAATCCGGAAAGGTGTCTGCAACGCAGAAATGTTGTTTTGTCGCAAATGGAGAAGGTGGGCTATCTTACATCTTCAGAAATGGAGCAGTTAAGACTCGAACCCTTAAATTTGAATTTCCATCGTACCGACCATAAGGAAGGTACAGCTGCTTATCTTCGTGATTACTTAAGACAGGTTTTGATGGCAAAGAAACCCAAAAGATCTGATTATGCCAGTTGGCAAGACCAAAAGTTTTACGAAGATTCACTTTCTTGGGAGACTGATCCCGCATATGGTTGGTGTAACAAGAATACGAAAAGAGACGGCCAGCATTATAACATATATACTGACGGACTCAAGGTTTATACAACCATTGATTCCCGAATGCAACAGTATGCCGAGGATGCTGTAAGAAAGCATGTGGTAGAAGAACTTCAGCCTGTATTCGAGAAAGAACTGAAATCCAACAAGAATGCCCCTTATGCAAGTGTATTAAGTGCAGAGGAGGTTTCCAAGAAATTTAATCGTGCCAAACGTCAGTGTGCACGTTATATCCAGATGAAGGCCGAGGGATATTCTGAATCCGAAATTGAAGATGCTTTTAACAAGCCTGTTGAGATGACCGTTTATACACCTCATGGAGAGATAGATACCCTGATGACCCCTTCTGACAGCATCAAGTATTACAAACGTTTCCTGAGGACGGGCTTCATGGTTATGGAAAATGAGACAGGTTATGTTAAGGCCTATGTGGGCGGAACCAATTTCTCACATTTCCAGTATGATATGTGTACCCAGGGAAGAAGGCAAGTCGGTTCTACCATCAAGCCCTATTTGTACTCCCTTGCCATGGAGAACGGATGGAGTCCTTGCGACGAGGCACCTAATATACAGCAGACATATCAAGTTGGAAATCAAACCTGGACACCCAGAAATGGAAGTCGTGCAAGATATGGCGAGATGGTAACCCTTAAGTGGGGATTGGCCATGAGTAACAACTGGATTTCAGCATGGCTGATGAGTCAAATGTCTCCTTCCGCCCTTGTAAGACTTTTACATGAATATGGTATTCTTAATAAGGATATTGTGCCATCTATGTCCCTGTGTTTAGGGCCTTGCGATATTTCTGTTTCGGAGATGGTTGGCGCATATTCGGCTTTCCCAATGAAGGGTGTAAGAAGGATACCTATGTATATAACCAGGATTGAAGATTCCGAGGGTAATATTGTTGCAGAGTTTCTTCCTCGCGTTCATGAGGTTATATCAGAAGAATCATCATACAAGATGATAACCCTGATGCGTGGGGTTGTTGATAGTGGTACTGGTGGAAGAATGCGCCACAGGTATAAGATATATGCTCCTATGGGTGGTAAAACGGGTACTACCAATATGAATTCCGACGGTTGGTTTGTAGGCTATACACCATCTCTGACATTCGGTTCATGGGTAGGTGGCGAAGAGCGTGATATCCATTTTGCTGCAACTGCAAATGGTCAGGGTTCAAATTCAGCTTTGCCAATAGCTGCTTACTTCCTCCAGAAAATGTATGCTGATCCCAGTTTGCATTATTCACCTACTGAGAATTTTGTTGTTCCAAGCAACTTTAATCCTTGCGCTACCTATGATGAAGACTTCGAAGGTGGTGACGAGATTGAAGAGGTCGTGTTGGATAATTTGTCTAATTAAACATATAAAATAAGAGATTGTATTTAAAATGAATTTTCTTAAACAACATATAGCTACATTATTAATAATATTCTGTTCTCAAGTATATGCACAGCAATTAAAGATTGGGAATTATACTTTCCCGGCTGGCGGTGAATATCAGGGTGAGATGTTTAAAGGAAAACCTTATGGAAAAGGTACCACCACATTCCCTAATGGTGATTCTCATACAGGTAACTATGTGAAGGGTAAGAGAGAAGGTCATGGTGTATATCAGTTTTCTGATGGGGAAAAATATGATGGAGAATGGTTCCAGGATCAGCAGCATGGCTTTGGGACTTATTATTTTTCCAACAATAACAGATACGAAGGCCTATGGTTCCGTGATTATCAAGAGGGTGAAGGAACCATGTACTATTACAACGGCGATGTATATGTAGGCGACTGGGTTCAGGACAAAAGAGAGGGTAAGGGAGTTTACACCTTTGCCGATGGTGCCAAATACAATGGTCATTGGAAGGCCGACATGAAAGACGGATATGGAGTTTATGACTGGAACGACGGAAATAAATACGAAGGAAACTGGAAGGAAAACAAGAAAAACGGAAAGGGCTCCTTCACATATGCCTCTGGCGAATCCTACACGGGCGACTGGCAGAATGACCAGCAACACGGCAAGGGTATTTATACCTTTGCTGACGGCTCAAAGTACGAGGGACAGTATTCGCATGGAGAGAGGTCAGGCGAGGGAATCTTCTATTATCCCAATGGCGATAAATACGTTGGACATTTCTTAAACGGAGAGCAGACAGGCTATGGAACATATACCTGGAATTCCGGAGCCACCTATATTGGTAACTGGAAAGCCAACAAGCCTCATGGAGCAGGTAAATACACATGGGCAAATGGAGACGTCTATGATGGCAATTGGGCAAATGGCCTGATGGAAGGAACCGGTATTATGCGTCAGGCAGATGGAGTAAAGTTTAAGGGTACCTTCCAGAAGGGTATGAAGGAAGGGTTTGGCATACAGGAAGATGCTGACGGCATAAGGTCCGAGGGCATCTATCATTTGGACAAGCGTAATGGCGAATTCATTGAAAAAGACAAAAGCGGAACAATAATTAGAAAAGTAACATATCTAAATGGCGAATTAAGATTGTCGTCAGATCAGAATTAACATTCCACAGATAATATACTTTAGATTAAAACTAAAAACTTATACATTATGGCACGCACCAAAGCTACCACCAAGAAAACTGCAACAAATGTAGTAAAAAAGAAAAAGGCTTCCTCGGCTGTTGTCCAACCTCAGCTGAAAATGATCAAGAATGATCCATACCTGGAACCCTTTTCGGATGCTATAAATGGCAGATACCAAGCTGCTATTGACAAGAAGAACGAGTTAGTCGGAGAGAAGGGCAATCTAAGTGATTTTGCCACTGGCTACCTTTATTTCGGTCTTCATAAGACAGAGGATACATGGATTCTAAGGGAGTGGGCTCCTAATGCGAATGACATCTTCGTAGTTGGTGACTTTAACGACTGGAAGGAAAGTTCCAAGTATGCCATGAAGCGCATCAAAGGAACGGGCAACTGGGAGATAAAGATTAAGAATAAGAATTTCCGTCACGGTTCACATTTCAAACTGATGATTCATTGGGATGGCGGCTGTGGAGAACGTATTCCCGCATGGGCAACCCGAGTGGTTCAGGACCCTGAGACTCATCTGTTCAGCGCTCAGGTATGGGATCCTGAAGAGAAGTACGAGTGGAACAACAATAAGTTCAAGCCCGATACGGATCCATTATTGATATACGAATGTCACATCGGTATGGGACAGGATGCCGAGAAGGTGGGTACCTATACCGAGTTCCGCGATAAAGTATTGCCACGTGTAGTCAAATTAGGATATAACTGCATTCAGATAATGGCTATCCAGGAACATCCTTATTATGGTAGTTTCGGTTATCACGTAAGCAGCTTCTTCGCACCAAGTAGTAGATTTGGTACACCTGAAGAGTTAAAGTCACTCATAGATGCTGCTCATTCCAAGGGAATAGCTGTTATTATGGATATTGTTCATAGTCATGCTGTCAAGAACGAGAATGAAGGTCTTGGTAATTTCGCAGGTGACCCCAACCAGTATTTCTATCAGGGAGCTATGCACGAGCATCCGGCATGGGATAGCCTCTGCTTTGACTATGGCAAGAACGAGGTGCTGCATTTCTTGCTTTCCAATTGTAAGTATTGGCTCGAGGAGTTCCACTTTGACGGATTCCGCTTTGATGGCGTTACCTCGATGCTTTACTACAGCCATGGACTTGGCGAGAGTTTCTGCCAGTATGCTGATTACTATAATGGTCATCAGGATGGTAATGCCATAACCTATCTGACGTTGGCAAACGACTTGATTCATCAGGTTAACAAGCATGCCGTAACAATTGCAGAAGAGGTTAGTGGTATGCCAGGAATTGCCGCACCCATTAAAGATGGAGGCTATGGCTTTGACTACCGTATGGCAATGAACATTCCTGATTATTGGATTAAAACCATAAAGGAACTGAAGGACGAGGATTGGAAACCAAGTTCTATGCTTTGGGAGTTAACCAATCGCAGAAAGGACGAGAAGACCATCTCTTATGCCGAGTGTCATGATCAGGCACTTGTCGGTGACAAGACTATTATCTTCCGACTTATCGATGCTGATATGTATTGGCACTTTAAGAAGGGAGATCAGACCTCTACAGTAGAGCGTGGTATAGCATTACATAAGATGATTCGTCTGCTAACAGCAAGCACAATAAATGGCGGTTATCTGAATTTCATGGGAAATGAATTCGGTCATCCCGAATGGATTGATTTCCCACGTGAAGGTAACGGATGGAGCTATAAGTACGCACGCCGTCAATGGAACCTTGTGGATGACAAGTCGCTTTGCTATCATTATCTGAATGATTTTGATGTGGCCATGCTGAAGTTGATTAAGAAGCAGAAGCACTTCGAGAAGCAGCCATTCCAGGAGATTTGGCATAACGACGGCGATCAGGTTTTCGCGTACCAGCGTGGCGACCTCCTGTTCTTCTTTAATTTCAGTCCCACCAGGTCATATTGCGGCTATGGATTCATGGTCAAGCAGGGCTCTTATGAGTATCTGCTGAATACAGACGATGTAGTCTTTGGTGGAAACGGCTTCAATGACGATAAGGTGGTACACCTGACAAATTATGATAACGTCCTGGCACGCGACAATAAGGGATGGCTGCAACTATATCTGCCAGCCCGTACTGCGTGTGTCCTTAAAAAAGTAAAGGATTAACACAATTATATAAATCGAATTTATACTATATTAAAATGCCAAAAATTTCTGTACGAGGATTTGAGATGCCCGAATCGCCAATACGCAAGTTGGCGCCATTGGCCTTCGCTGCTAAAGAGCGTGGAGTTCATGTTTATCATCTTAACATTGGTCAGCCAGACCTCCCAACTCCTAAGGCGGCGCTTGACGCTATACATAATATTGATCGTAAAATACTGGAATATAGTCCCAGTCAGGGTTATCTCAGTTACAGAAAGAAACTTGTAAACTATTACGCAAAGTATAATATCAACCTTACCGCCGACGATATTATTATCACCAGCGGAGGTTCGGAAGCTGTATTGTTCTCTTTCCTGGCATGTCTGAATCCAGGTGACGAGATTATTGTGCCGGAACCGGCATATGCCAATTATATGGCGTTTGCCATCTCTGCCGGAGCTGTTATCCGTACCATTGCTACCACTATCGAGGAGGGCTTCTCTCTGCCCAAGGTAGAAAAGTTCGAGGAACTCATCAACGAGAAGACTCGTGCTATCCTGATCTGTAACCCCAACAACCCTACAGGATACCTCTATACCAGACGCGAGATGAATCAGATTCGCGACCTTGTTAAGAAGTACGACCTCTATCTGTTCTCCGACGAGGTTTATCGTGAATTTATCTATACTGGTAGTCCTTACATTAGTGCCTGCCATCTTGAAGGTATCGAGAATAACGTAGTTCTGATTGACTCTGTCAGCAAGCGTTATAGCGAGTGCGGAATCAGAATTGGTGCTCTTATCACCAAGAATCAGGAGGTACGTAAGGCAGTAATGAAATTCTGTCAGGCACGTTTGAGTCCTCCATTGATTGGTCAGATTGCTGCTGAAGCCAGCTTGGATGAACCTGAAGAATACAGCCGCGAGGTTTATGACGAGTATGTAGAACGCAGGAAATGCTTGATTGACGGATTGAATCGTATACCAGGTGTTTACAGTCCTATTCCCATGGGAGCCTTCTATACGGTAGCTAAGCTTCCAGTAGATGATGCCGAGAAGTTCTGCGCCTGGTGCCTAAGCGATTTCAATTACGAGGGTGAGACCGTTATGATGGCTCCTGCAGCAGGTTTCTATACCACTCCCGGCTCAGGCAGGGACGAAGTGCGTCTGGCCTATGTACTTAAGAAGGAAGACCTTACACGTGCACTCTTCGTGTTACGTAAGGCCTTGGAGGCATACCCTGGCACTATACATAAATAGTCTGATTTGATTATATTCTAAGAGCGAAAGATAGAGGCATGTTTACGTGGTTCATAGCCAGCCGATTGTTCCGGCATTCCGACGATGTTAAGCGCGTCTCTAAGCCAGCCATACGTATTGCAACACTAGGTGTTGCAGTAGGTGTGGCTATTATGCTCATAAGTACAGGTATAGTATTAGCGTTCCAGAGCGAAATCAGGAACAAGGTTCTTGGCTTCGGCTCCCATATTCAGGTTATCAATTATGATAGCCAGAATGCCGAACAGTACAAGCCTATTGTCTTTAATCCAGAGACTCTGACTTTACTTGATTCCGTTCCTGGCGCCAAGACTGTTTCGCCTTTCTGTATTAAGCCTGGAATGCTGAAGACCGACAATACGTTCCGTGGAGTAATGTTCAAGGGGGTAGGAGAGCGGTATGATTATAATTTCTTCCGTAATCATCTGGTAGAAGGTGAAATAACTTCCTTCCCAGATACATCATCAACGGGTAATCTTATCATCTCCCAGTCACTCTCCAGACAGATGTCTCTTCATGTGGGCTCCGATGTATATGCCTATTTCTTCGAGGATAAGGTCAAGGCCCGTAAGTTCCATGTATCGGCTATCTTTTGTACCAATCTTACGGACTTCGATAACAAGATAGTCTTTACCGACTTGCAGACCGTACAGAAGATACTAGGTTTTGATACCTATCAGTATTCGGGTACAGAGATTTGGTTGAATGATTTCAGTCAGTTGCCGGCAGCATCCTCTTATATTATAAATAATGTAAATAAGACCCAGGATGCCTATGGGGCTTATTATTCTAGCATGACTATCTACGAGATGTACCCTCAGATTTTTGCCTGGCTTCAGTTGTTGGATTTGGATGTTTGGGTTATTCTTATCCTGATGGTATGTGTGGCTGGTGTCACCATGATAAGTGGATTGCTTATCATAATACTGGAGCGTACCAACTTCATCGGTATCCTTAAGGCACTCGGAGCCAGTAACTCCCGTATGCGTCACATCTTCCTGTATTTCAGCTTCTTCATAATCCTGCGCGGAATGATATACGGAAACATCTTAGCCTTTCTCCTTATCTTCATCCAGCAGCAGTTCCATCTGATTCATTTGGATCCTTCCGTGTATTATGTCGAGTCCGTTCCTGTAACTGTCAATTGGTTATACTTTGCCATCATAAATCTCTCCACGCTTGTTATTAGCGTTTTGGCTTTGGTAGTCCCCAGTTACCTTATTTCCAATATTCATCCTGCACGTAGTATCCGTTTCGAGTAATCTCTGGTGTATTTATTCTTTTTCCAGCAGAAGCATACACCAGTTCTCGTCGCTCTCTTTCCTGAGCAGTTTCATACTTTCCTTCCGGGCTTCCTCTATCAGGAGGGGAGCATCTTCTGTGTAGAAACCGCTCAGCAGCAGTTCCCCCTGTTTGTTCAGCTTGTGGCAGAAGGCGTTCAGGTCGTTCAGTAAGATGTTACGGTTGATGTTGGCTATCAGCAGGTCGGCTTCTTCTGCTTGGGTTAGTACCGAAGCATCCCCTTCCTTTACTGTTACCTGATTGTAGATGCCGTTCAGTAGCAGATTGTCGCGTGTATTCTCAATGCTCCATTCGTCTATATCGTAGGCAAAGGCGCTTGCAGCTCCCCTCTTGATACACATGATAGTCAGGATGCCCGTTCCCGTTCCTGCATCTATAACCCTCTTGCCCGTCAGGTTTAGTCTTGCCAACTCCCGCATGATCATTCGTGTTGTCTGGTGGCTTCCTGTCCCGAAGGCCAGCTTTGGCGTTATAATGATGTCGTATGGCAGTTCAGGAACATCCGTATGTTTCACATCATGTATTACTATCATGTCATCTATCACTATAGGGTGGAAGCCCTCCTCCTCCCAAACGGCATTCCAGTCCTCATAGGCAGCTTCAGCCTTGTCGAAGCTTATTTTTACATCGGCAAAGGGGAATTCCCCTATGAGTTCCTGCAGTTGTTTTTCCTGGAAAGCCTGTTGCTGGATGTAGGCCTGAAGTCCGTTGTCAGTAGGGACGAATGTCTCAAATCCTATCTCGGCAAGCGAGGAAGAGAGGACATCGCCATACGCTTCTATGTATGGCTCTATTGTGAAGTTTAGCTCGTAATATTTCATAACTGAATGCAAAGGTACGAATAAGAGTATTTCCGACGAAGTCAAATTTACATATTTTTTTATAACTAGGGAAATTTCCTCATCAAATTAGGTAAAATCCTTTTGGCATTCTCATGGAATACATCTACCTTTGTACCATAAACAATTAAAAGCATAATGTTATGAAGGTATTACATCTTACTCTATTGTTGGTTTTGGGACTTGCAGCAACTGTACATGCCCAGGACGTTGACGACGATATGTATTATGTTCCCAGCAAGAAAAAGGCTGTCAAGAAGCCAAGGAACTTTAATACATACATTTTAACTCATGAGTCTGTAATGAATTATACCGATTCCGATGCTGATACTGATGCCGACTACCATACCGGTCAGTTGCGTGATACGGATGAATATAACAGACGTGGCAATCTGGTCAAGGATGGTCAGGTGGTAGCTAAGCTGGTAAACGATACGCTTTTTGTGTATAGTAACGACAGTACCGGTCAGCAGGTTCTCAGCTACGGAAATGAGTACGCCCCTGGCGACAAGTATTATCAGGATGATAATTACTACGAGGATGACTATACCTATACCTCACGTCTGGGTCGTTACCATAGCGTTCACTTTGTAGATCCCTGGTATTGGGACTATACCTACGGCTGGTATGATCCCTGGTACGACCCCTGGTATGGATGGTATGCTCCTTACTATCGTCATGGATACTATAGCTGGTATAATTGGGGATGGAGCTGGCATTACGGTCCCGGATGGGGATATGGCTGGACTTATCCCGTCTATCATCATCACTACCATCATCCCATCTATAGTGGTGGGGGTAGCGTAGTCCATCGTCCTGTTAATAATGCTGTACGGAATGGGAGTATGCGTAATGGCGGATATGTTACCCGTGGCAGCAGAACGTCCACCAGCCGTGTGGGTGATAATCCAAGGGCCGGCAGAGGTCAGGGTTACGTATCTCGTTCTCAGCAAGGAATGTCTCGTACCGAAAGGAGTGCCGTAGGTACTACCGAGAGGAGCTCATCTCGTACCGACAGAAGCTCAGTACGCACCGAGTCCTCCAGCAGAAATTACAACCAGTCTTCCAGAAGTAGCGAGTCTTATCGTTCTTCCTCATCTTCCTCTTCACGTAGTTCATCTATGGGCGGCAGCTTCGGCGGAGGTTCACGTGGAGGTGGCTTTGGCGGAGGCGGAGGCTTCGGAGGAGGTAGTCGTGGAGGCGGCGGTGGAGTAGGCCGCGGAGGAAGGTAGATAATTGCCTCACCCCAGCCCTCTCCTAAAGGCGTGGGAGAATGAATTTATAAATTTTGAATTTAGTTAACGTTCCCGTTATCGTTAAAGTAAAAAAAAATATTGTAGAGTTATGAAAAAGATTCTTTCTATATCGATGTTAGCCTGCGCGGTTTCTGCATTTGCACAGGATGCGTATATGAACGAGCAGACGCTTAATAGTTCTGAGGATGTTATCGGAACCTCACGTTACGTGGGAATGGGTGGTGCTATGGGCGCCCTGGGAGCCGACATTAGTGTTATCGGTTGGAACCCAGCCG
>Ga0310786_10007530_pt1 | contig 14178 bp, 26 predicted proteins | sample AusTroGonzalo_MG_FD_203881 | JGI IMG/M metagenome (GOLD analysis project Ga0310786, IMG submission 203881) | Bovine rumen microbial communities from tropical cattle in Woodstock, Queensland, Australia - Gonzalo_03 (v2) (version 2) | ecosystem: Host-associated > Mammals > Digestive system >... | reverse complement strand
CTGAGAAAGCCATCATCAGGGGTAATGCCGGAGCACCTGCCTATGAATTGGTCAGACGGTTCGCCCCATGGATTGGGTTCTATGAGTGGCAATAACTCTTGCAGTTTCATAGCGTGACTCCCACATCATAACGGGTACATTTCTTAGGGGATATTAATTATATTAATATCCCTATAAAGAAATGTACCCTATGATGTGAATTTGCTGTTAAGGCGGAAAAGGCTGAAAATCCCAAGCTCCGCTTAATTAAAATTTTTATTCACTGTCAGAGGGTTCCGCAGATTGTCGAGCTTGTTTAGCCTCAGCTACTACGGCAGCTGCGATATCCGCACCCACCTCTGCGAAGCCGTCCCGCACATCTGCCATCTGCATAACGAGTGACTCTTCCGTTGCACTGTGATCCTGTTCCACTTGCCTGAGCATGCCTTCCACGTCTGCGAATAAGCCTTCGATACGCTGCCGGTAGAGTTGAAGCAGTTGAGTGTGTTCTTTCATGCTTGTCTCCTGTAGTTGTGTTGTGTGTTTTGCCGGTACTGCCGGCTTATGCATGTATGCCGACTGGACCTTTGCTATCAGCGCCACCAGCACCGCAGCTATGACTATGCAGTTTATGCCGGCCACTATCTCGTGTTTGGTCATATGGTGTCTCCTTATTGCTAATACAGCTGCAACGCACAAAGAAGCCACGATAACACGCTAACCTATAAAGATTATAGGCCAGGGTGCTGTCGTGGCTCAGAAGTGCCTAGAAACGCAATTAAACGGCATCCACATAGCGGACGATGCCGCCGTTGTTGATCGTGAGATCGTTAACAGCCACATCGTCTCCGTAAGTAAGCGTGCCACCGGAACAGACCGTACAGCTGCTCATGCTGGCACCTGGATCGAGCATCACTTCGCCGCCACTGCCTATGATAGTCTCGATCATTGTCGCACCGGAGCCTATGCGCAACTTGCTTTTAGGCTCCCTGATCCAGAAACCGCTGCCAATAGCGGAACACAGATAAGCATAGCCACCATCATTCACGACAGCCTGATTGACATAAGGCATAGTGCCACTGCGGCCGACGACACAGAGAGAGCCGCCGGCGATACTGGCAGAATGCACATAGCCGCCTTCGACAGTAAGCTGTGCTCTCTTATAAGCCGTAGCGCTCTCCAGCCTGCCAGATTGCAGATGAACAATGCCGCCATTGTATATGTGGAGATCCTCAACCATGCCTCCGATGACTCCAAGCTTTGCCGCACCCTTGACAGTGACAGACGAATAGCATTTGTCTGTCGGCACCTGGTAATAGCCGTTGGTAAGCGTCTGGTTGTCCAGCGACTTGCGCTGCTGTTCCTCCAGCTCTGACTTGCGCAGCGACAGATAAGCCAGTTTATGGCTCAGGATGTAGTCAGCATCCTCTACTGCTTTCTTATGCTTGTTGTCCCAGAGCCTGAGCGACTCTTTGACAGCATCGAGCTCGTTGTCATAAAGCCTGTCTTCAGCTGTCCAGTAGGTGTTCTCGAAATGGCCGTTGCCCCTGATGGGCTCTACGAGGTATTCAGGGTCACCCACTATGTTGTTGCCTGTCTTGAGTATGGTGCACTCGACATGGTCGCAGTCCAGCACGGTCCAGACTGTCTGGCCTGCCGTGTATTTGCAGGGTTTGTTCTTCATGCTTTGCGGATGTCCTTGATGTAGTTGCGGATGCAGTCAAATAAGGTTGGAAGCTGAAGAAGCTCGTTATCCATATCAGACAGCATCGAAAGCAGCAGCTCCAGCTTCATCCTGGTGGTGTATGCGAAATCGTTGTTTGACTTGAGCAAGCCCTCGATGTAGTTTTCTATGTGGAATGCGTCCCGTGCATCCATCTCGCTCCAATCATCCAGAATATCCGCGAAGGCATTCTCTTCGGCGCTTTTGACGACGTCTCTGGCCTGTTTGCGCAACGCGGACAGTTTGACATCCAGTTGTTCGTGCATTCCCCCAGAGATATCCATAATGGCGGCTGCGATATCGCAATAGCCGCATGGCAGGCAGTTGATCAGATCCTGCTTGGTTACAGATGTTTCGATGATGCCTGTGACTGTATCGCTCATTGTTGTTCTCCGTATTGTCTGAATATGAAGTTGTTGATCCAGTCCCAGTCAGCAGCATTTGGGAGCTTGCTGTTTGGCAGGAAGTCCTGCTCTATGTTGCGGATGTTCTCCTCTATGAGGTCTACGATGTCTTCATAGCTCATAGTAGTTGTCTTGAACTTGATGGACCTTACGACATCCAGCATGGAGCCAGGCAGCGGGAAGGTCACCTCCCCTGTCTTAAGCAGCATCTGCGACTGGTATGCAACCCGCAAGGCATGTGACAGCGCCTTGTAATCGGCGCCGTTGTCCTCTGCGGCATTAACAGCACGCTTGCCATAAGAGGCCAGACACTTCTTGATAGAATCCTTTGTGCTGTTAATATTAGCATTCTGCGGGAACAAATGACCAGACACCATGATATATCTCTCTTTGTTGTCACAAATAAGAAGATACGCATGATTGCCTAGGCGTTTGTCTGTAATCTTGAAGCGCCTGCCAATATGAATGTTGTTCTTGAAATAGTCCTCAGGATCACCAGAATCCGGCCCCATAATACGACAGTGTACCAGCCACTCTCCAAGCGTTGTAGAAGATGGACTTGTGCACGAGTCAATCAGCTCACGAAGAGCCTCGTAGTTCTGAATTCTATCACCCTTGATGCTGTACTTGAGCGCCTGTGATTTGCAGTAGCCCAGGTACTTGGAGACATTGCGCGTGATCAGCTTGTCCTTGTTGGCTATGAGTTCTTCATAGATAGGGGATGTCACCAGCTGCGCCTCTTTGTTCGTATAGCTGAAGAACATGTCAAGGCAATTGGTCTCACCTTGTGTCAGCAGCTTTAAGAAATAGTGCAGGCTCAGATAACTGGTGTCCCGCTGCGGGTCGATGAAGTTATAGTGCTGAGGTGCCTTGGCAAGCAGCAGGTCTTTTTTCGACGGCAGGAAGACGCCCCTTACATCAAGATCGGAGCCCTGGCTGCTTGTGCCATAGAGGTGACTCCCGTAGACGGTTGCGAACACCAGCGGCTCGTTGATGTCCAGTGCTATGTCAGGCTTTGTCATTTGTTTGCTCCTTTGGTATGGATTTCATAACCAGGCTGTTGGCTGTGTCCTGGCATGTAGTTATTGTATCGGACAGCTTGCGCATCATGTCGTCAGGCAGGCACGAAGCAACTTTAAGCTCTGTGGCCACGATCGCCAGCAGGTGCACCACTTCAACCAGCAGCGCATGCGTGATCTGGTCCGGCGTAAGTTCATTATTCATCTGTTCTCTCCTCGTTGCGGGCTTTTTGCAGGTTGTTGTCGATCTCCCTCAGCGTCCTGTTATACTCATCAGCGCTCCAGATACAATGAAGCCTGTCGCTGGCTGCTATCTGTATAAGGAGCTTGGCTATGACGCGCAGCAGTTCTGTCTGCGCTATGATGTTAGCTCCCAGGATGTGCTTCATTCTGCACCTCCTGTTGGATTACCGGTTGCTGAGGAAGAGGCTGTACCGGGCGTTTCATATAGCTGTGCATCATCCAGGCGATCGCCACCATTGCTATGGCGATGATCCAGATGGCGCAGCCTTCCTCCTGGTCCACTTTTACATGAATGTTCTGGTCCATTGTAGTCTCCTGTTTTGGGTTGTAAAAAGAAAGACACGCACGTATGCGTATCTGTTAGAATACGGTGTTGCTCCCTGTACCGGGAGCAGGCACGACACAGCCATCAACAAGCTGTGTTGATAAGACAATAGTCTTATCAATATATTATGCCATCAAGGTGGCTGGTTGTGAAGTAAATCAATTTATTCATATAATATATGAATAAATTGATTTATGTCTACTCAAGTATAAAAAGAACAGCTGATGCCGATTATGGGTGCCATCGACGCCTCGTTATCACCGATGTTTAGTGACACCAGCTGCTCCAAAAGAAGACGGCACTCAAGGGTACCCGTGGTGGCACCAGTTTCCTGATGATTCACCCCCTTGAATGCCGAAAAGGATACAACGCAGCCACACCCGTTAACTGGTACCTGCGCAGGGGTGCCTGTGTATTTTAAGACTGCGTTGTAATGGGTTGCCTGGCGGGGATCGCACCCGCATCTCCTCCACTCCGCGTGGTGGCGCTCTGATCCCATATTAATCGCACGCCATTCACGGGGCTACGTCTAGCCCCGGTAGGCATGTTCGCCTTGCAAGGTCTTCTAATACAGGATTAATCTACACGTAGGCAGACTTAAGCTATAGGCAAAATGAAAAGCATCTCGGAGGCAGTTGGCCTTTGCAAGTGTCATTCCCCGAACCCTAAGAGCGATACTGCCTAATACTCGAGTACCCTCCGAGATGCAAAAGGAAATCCCGCAGACATCCGATTTTTGATGCCGCCCAAAACAGATGAAGAGACTGATGTCTGCGGGAAAGGAAAGGCGCCCATGGACGAAAAGAAACGTAACCAGATATCTGGGCCTATCTGATCACCGATCCATGGGTGCCAAAAACTACATTCTTATCAACGGGCGGCTTTGCTGATAAGAATGCCCGCGCTTGTGCCACCTGGCGCGGAGCAGGCATTTCCACATTCCAGTCCCGGTATGCACCCGGTCCCTTCCTGTGTAAGCATATGTTACAGTATCTTCCAACCCCCTTGTGCATAGGCCGAAGCCCTTGGTCCATCCGCTATTTCACAGGGCCTTTCACCTCCCTGTGGTACTTGACTGCTTGCTTAGGGCAGCCAAACGGAATCGATGCACTCGGAAGAAGTCCGATACTGCTGGCAGGCCGGCATGGGATTTCCATACTACCCGGTTCTCGCTGGGGATTTCCCAGTGGGCTATGTGAAACAATGCATCCACATAACCATCTTATTATGCCATCATTCCTGCGCAGATTCACGCATTTCGCGCTGTAAACGGCATGCATCCATGAACAGGGAATCAGCGCAGCGTTTGGCGATATCGTACCGCTCCTGCAGCCTGACACGCATGTTCGTCTCCTTGTATAACTGTTCGATGCACGTAGCAGACGTATCGAAAAGCACCAACTGCTGGTAAGTTCCTATTACCTCCAGATGCAGGAATGTTGTCTTGAGGTCCAAGGCATGCAGCGCGATTCTGAGCGCTATCTCCAGCTCGTCAGAGGCATCCCTTCCAAGCGTTACATGCTTCGTACCCTCGGATGTTTCCACATCTGCCTCGTCCGCGCTGTAGATGTCAGTTACCTGGATCTTGCCGGAATTGTCCTTGTGATCATAGCTGATGACAGGGCAGCGCTTGATACCAGTGGGGAAGCCCTGGTCATTGAAAACGACTACGAACAGCTCTTTTGGTGTTTCCATCAGTCAACCTCCTGTTTGTCTTTTCTGTGTTTCTTGGAATTCCAGAACATGCGGTCGTCATTGACTGCCTGGGCAGCAGCTATGGCACAGATCTCCTTCTGCAGGTCGTGCATGGTGTCGGCCCTTTCCTTGAACTCGTTGTGGAGCCAACTGGCCAGCTTCTTATGGGCACCATCTTTGGTGTCTGCCAGGGCGCTTTCATGGCAGTGCACTATATTATTTGGGTCAGCCCTGATGCCGTCCGGTAGAACGTCCAGAACATTGTCGGTTACGCTGCGAATCGTTCCATGAATGATCTTGGTCTTGAGCTTGCACTCAACCCACTCCACTGTCCATGTCCAGACTGCCTGGCCCTTCTGATAATCGCTCATTGTTGGTCTCCTCTATTATATTAGTTCATGTATTTGGCGGTCCACTTGAGCAAGGTGTCCGTCGCGTACTTGATTTCAACGGCGTCGGCTTCGATGATCTGGCGCATGTCGTCGAAGTGTGGAAGAACGGCATCTTTGGCTGTGTCATAGAGGTCGCTTTCTTTCATGCGCGGAAGCGTTTCCTCTTTGCAATCTGGCGGAAGATGCCTGGCCAGTGTGTATGTGACATCGACCAGCTTGTCATTTCTGTAGACGACCTCGCGGTCCTTGATGGTCCATTCTTCGGCGTCTCTGGAAATGTTGTTATAGCAGAAGACCTTGTCTCCCACCGCACGCAGCTCGATGCCTGCTTTGCATGGTTTGGTTTTCATGGTCGTCCTTTCAAAAGAAGATGTTGATCGCATTGGTAGCACAGTTGGCACCACCTTTGCGATCACTGGGGGTTGCTGCCAGGGCGATAAAATACGGTGAGTTGTTCGCCCTGATCTTGTAATGGGTCCGGCCCTTGGTGACACCGAAACCCAGCCGCTCTATGGCCTGGATCTGGTCCTGCCTAGCACACCAGGTCTTAAGGTTGGATGTCAGGGCCTCCTTCATTTTCGCTCTGTTTCCGATCTCTCTGTTGCAAGCCAGGAAGGCGCTGCACAGCTCTTTGCGTCTGCACAGCATGTCCGGTGGCATCCGGTTGTATTCCTTCCTGACAAGCTCCAGCATGAAGTCGTGCATTTCACCGGGACAGAGCTCGGTTATTTCAGGTAGCTTCATTGTTCCTGGTTTCTGCGATCAGTGCATTGCCGCAGGTGATCCTGTCAGCATCCTCTTCCTTGCTGGGAACAAAGACAATGACGTCCCATCCAAGCTCCAGCAGAGGATCCTCAAACTGACGGTACACATCATAATCAGTGTACGTATCACCCACGTCATAGCCATTGCTGACCGCGGCATTTGTTTCATGTATTGGCGTGATCTTCACGATCCACTTGTTCTTGTCAAACATTCGGTCCAGCACTCTTGCATCGAGTACGGTATCCTTTGTTACTGCAAAGTTGAGCGTGTACTTCCTGCCCACGGGGGCCGGCAGCCTGTCTGCTATGTCGGCCACTTTAGCCAGCGTAAGGCTCATGTTGTTGAACTGGTGGGCACGCTGCTCTTCACAGGTCGACTGTATGGAAAACTGCAGCCCTGCCTCGCCCTGGTAGACTTGGTTCTTGATGCGGCACCATTCCTGAAGAAACGGATACAACCACTGATTGGAAGCAGGTAGCATGGTGCTTACAACAGGATGGATTGTATCTGCCTGGATATACATGCTTACCAGCTGCCGCAGCGACAACTCAGCAAACTCAAGGACTGCCGGGTTAAAAGTCGGCTCGCCCATGCGGGCGAAATGTACATTGAACCGCTCGGTATGCTTCACTTCCGGGAAGTTCTCCAGGATGGTGTATACCTCGTACGCCAGCCAGTCATGGCTTGCGTTGCCGTGATAACCGTACTTCGGGCAATCACAGAACTTGCATTTCATGGGGCAGCCCTTCTGTGTGGAGATAGTGGCCACCCACTTCTTGGTCAGGTCGACAGGGTGATGCTGCACCCCGTGGATCTCTTTGTTGAGTCCAAGGAAAGATGCCTTGATGTTGTTCTCTTTCCCGTAATCCCCCACTGTAAGAAACTCCAGTTGGGCTGCGGTATCAACGAATATCTTCCCTGTGTGGGTGTCTATGATCTTCATGCTGGCTCCTTTTGCGATTCCAGGTAGGATATGATGTCCTTGTGAGACTTGACTTTTTCGAGTGTGTAGGCGATGACCGATTTGTTCACGCATCCTGCGTTCTTCAGTCCCTTGTAGTAACGCTGGATCTCCTTCCAGTGCTCACCGATAGCGGCTGTCAGGCACAGGTTCCTGGAAGAGAACACAGCACCGGACTTAAGTGCCTTCTCCTTGCCGTCACCAAATGCGACCCTGTATGTCGTCTTGGGACCTTTGCAGTTGATAGCCTGAATGGAGCCTACGATAGGCTCGTTGTTCTTACCCATGAAGAAGACGATGCTGCCCTTACCGAGATCGGCGCTGGGCTTGGGCCACTCAACTTCCGTGTAGTGCGCCATCTCTGCTTCCTGCAAGCCGGTCAGCACGATCTGCTCAGCGGGCGGCAGCGGCTGTTTGCCGAACAGCCTTTTAATAAATCCAAACATGATTGTTCCTTTCTTGTTAAAGCGATTCCAGCTGCTGGAACATAAACCGCAGCATGATACGGAAAGCCATGCGCTGGCTGTCCCTGGCAGCTGGGTTGGTTATGGTTGTGCGCTCCCGCATCTCAGACGCAAACTGGCGGAGCTTGAAAATCATGGCATCCGCGGGGTTTGCCCAGATGCGTTCACCTCTGACTCTGGACTCGGACTCGGTCTCTGGATTGACCATGAAGTACACATGGTCGCCGAAGTCATAGCCGCGGACTGTCTTCTTGATAAGGTTGCCTGCTGATGCCACGAACCACATCTCCTGGTTAGCCTTGGGCTCCACCCAGTCGCTGAGTTTGAAGTCCTCGTTGATATGCTTGTCGAACAAATCGTCCAGGGCAAGGTGCTCTTCTGCCGTACCTTGAGCCCACCATTTAGGATCCTTCCAGTGGGTTTCCAGCTCCGGCGTCCATTCCTGCGGTTGCTGCTGCTCAGTTCTCGTCGTAGCCATCTGCCTCCTCCTCTCGCTCGTCGTACCAGCGACTCACCAGGTCCTCCGGCGAGTCGTTCTCCAGGATCACATTGATCAGGATGGACAGGAACTGGAGCCTGATCTCATCCGCCTTGTTGGTCTGCTTGTCGCGCTCGTCCAGCATGTCCAGGAAGAGCTCGAGCTCCGAATGGTCTTCGCGCCATTCACGATCCCCGATGGATAGCCATTCAGCCACCTTGTGCGCAGCCGCACTGATCTGGGAGAACCAGATCTTCTGGTTCGGGTGCACTTCCCAGATAGCCCTTGCCAGGATCGCCAGCCTGGGTGTCCGGACCCACTCCAGAACATCATCAAGGCTGACCCTTCTCACGATCTTGATTGTCTGTTTGTACATTGTTGTACTCCTTGTTGGTTGTGTAAAAGAAAAGCCCGCGTACCAGGCGGGCTTCAGGAACGTGTTGTTCCATGCAAAGAAGGCCGCATCTGATAAGCAGATGCAAGCCAGTCTTTACATGGGTTTATGGGACTAGTGGCTTCTGATCAGCCAGTCCCATGTGATGATTGCGTATACCATAGTATTTGCTAATACAATGGACACATCCATAGGGGAAGCGCACTTGCTGCAAATACTTTTCATCAGGTTGATGACTGCGAATATCGCAGCAACCAAGGCCACGACCGACAAAAACAGGTATTCGGCGTTATTCATTGCATGGCTCCATAGTGCGTGAGCCAGTACAACACGACTCCCATCCAGGTGGACAGGATTGCGAACCCAACAAGGGCTCCCATCGTAGCATCTTCCTTGGCAAGCAGGAAGAGCATCATAAGCAGCAGTGCGAATGACACTGCCATACAGATAATAGCTGCCATGATCATAGCAGTTCTCCTTATATGTGGTCAGTTGTTTTCCACGCATGCTGACCAGGCATACATGGATCGGAGTCATCTCCAATCTATTATGCCATCAAAACTTATGCAAAAAAGCCCCGGTCACCGAAGCAACCGAGGCCCACAGGAGGAAGCTATTTTATGCTGGCGCTGTACGCAATTCAGCCTTCCAGCCATCCAGTGTCTTATGACCTATCACAAGATGTAACCTGCCGGGAAGCTCCACAGGGTCGAGAGGAACCCTGCCAACGCCCTGCACATGAACGCCGTGTTCGGTAATCAGATGCCCGCTTGCAGGTACATAGAAACGGTCCGCATGCATCAGCTTCAGCAAAGGAACCAGCTCCTTATCCATTCCATGGTCCAGCCAGTTGTGGCATGCCTCCCTGATAGTATAGCGCATCATGCACATAGGGCACAACCCCTCAGGCTTCACTTTGCTCCAGGCAGGTCTGATCCTTTCGTCGATGCTGCGGTACATATTCTCTTCGGTTATGACATATTTCCGCGCGACCAACTTATCGAGTGTCCAGTTGTATGTAAAGCCAGTTGCATCTATCAGCTCGTCCAGTAATGGATACTGGCTCGGCAGCGGATGCATATCCACAGTAAGGGTAACCTGCTCTGTCTTCGCCATCAGCAGCGCACTTCCGGTTTCTTGTACCTGACTATAAGATCCAGAGGCAGCCCGCCAGGATAGGCAACATCGAATGCTATCAGATGGTTATTCATCCAGTTGTCGTCGAACTCCACGAAGCGGTCGACATAGCCGTCAGGCCTGCGCAGCTGTTCCGTCTTCTTGGGATTATATATGATCCGCATGAAGTGGCGCCCCAGCTTGTTAGTGATAATATGGAACGGCTCCAGCGTATCGACGATCATGACGTTGCTTTTGAATATGCCGATCCTGGTTCGCTTCGTTACCAGATCCTCGATCTCGCTGTCGGTGCACAGCATATACTTGTTGGCAGGTGTCACATAAAAAATAGAAGCGTGTTCATCCATGCAGCTTCTCCAGCATGCGCAGAAACTCTGCTACAGGGATTTCGACAGGTTTTCCATCTTTATAGACCACAACAGTGGAGCTATTCTTAACAGGATCGGGTTCTGGCATAAAAACATTCCTCAATTATTTCATTCTTCTATTATCACCGTATGATGCCATCAATTAACGGGACAATAAAGATTCGACTTGTCGTTGCAGTTTATGGTTGTCTAAGACAGCTATGCCATTTGGCGTGTATGGCCTGACGTCTCCATGGGCAGCACCAGGCAGGCACAGGATACGCGGGATGGCTGCGGCTTCCATGGCTGCGTAGTTGCCGCTTACATTGGAACACCAGCCCCTGGACTTCATAGCATACTGCAACAGCTCCTTGAGCGAAGACACAGCATGGTATTCCACAGGGAAGTAAAGCTCGCAGAAACGCTTATGCTCCTTGGGCAGACCGACAAAGACCAGGCTGTCAGCGAATGGCTTCAGCGCCCCGGGATCAGTGCACGGCTGATAACGCTCAGTGAAACAGATGCACAGCTTATCACTGGCTGGCATATCGCTGTCAGGTACAGCGAGCCACGGACGATCAAGATGATCCAGCTTCACAGGCAGTATGCTTTGGTACCATGTACGGATCTCTCCCCCGTAAAGAACAGGAAGCTCCCTAAAGCGATCCAGATCGATAAAGGTATTGACGTCTGCTGCAGGTATGCAGTCGTTGCTGCTTATAGTGAGATGCCTGATATATGGCTGCTCTCTAAGAACGGAAGCAACGAACTCAGCTTCTTCTGGTGTCTGTAAGACGCCACGGCAAGATGGATCATTGTCATCACGTCTGTTGGTATGCAGATGGTAATCGAATGGCTGCCCCTTGGCATACTCGATGCAGGCTGGCAGAGAATAGAGCTGATCACCCTGGCGTCCAGAGTGGGAGAAGGCTATACGCATGTGGAGTCCTGTGTAGAAAGAAAAGGGAGCCCTCTGGGAGGGCAGTCCCTTAATCTTTGGTGCGCGTCAAGGTGATGAGTCTTTCCAGCGCGGGGATGATCTCCGGCGTTCTAGGACCAGGCATCAGTGTGGAATGCATCAATCCAACTTTTCCGTCCTGGTCATTGCTGGTGCATACAACAGCAAAGAACGGCAGACTGTGCTTGTCGCAGAAATCCATCATCTGGGCCAGCAGTTGCCTGTACTCTTCATCCTCTTCCGTGGTCATGCGGAACATATCGGAGATGCGTTCACCGGAAGAGCTGATGAAGGTGCCGGAATTCTCATCGTACATTGCATCGGCAGAGTGGTCATAGAAATCGGTCTTGCCAAGCGCCTTCTGAAAGTTGTCATGCGCCAGTAACAGGTTGGCTTTTGTGGCTTCCTCCCTGGTGAGATACAGGTCCTCGCGCGGATAAAAGCGGGCCCTGGAACGAAGGTTCAGCTCATAAGGAAGCATCGCCTTCTTGTCGATTGCCTTGATGGTTGCCTCGATGACCCGGCCATGCGGATCGACAGCATAGACGACGTCCCCGACTTTGATAGCTTTTCTGCGTGCCATTGTAATTCCTCCTTTGTGGATGGTCTTACAGTAGCACGTCTTCTCGTATTGCCACCTTCTCATAATGTTTACCTCCGGTTTAGTTTTGACCTCCAAAGAAAACGGCCCTGGCTCCGAAGAACCCAGGCCGCCCAAGGAGAGTCGTTTGTTAGTTGTTGTTAGCTTGACTGTCTTGTTTGTGCGCTGCGATCTCTTCGGGCGTAGCCCAACGCCAAAAGTTGATGATCTGATTACCACGCACATTAAGCCACGGTGTTACACGATGATCACCCGCTTCATATCGTTTACAAGCTATAACGATAGTGGTTGGATATACACCTGTAGCGGTACTCGCATCCTTAATAGATTCATAGTATGTGTTAGAGTCAGACCTGAGGTCAATCACTGGTCGCATATCGGCTCTGCGGACTTCTCGCATGCGCGCTCTAAAATCAGGCTTCCTTTGTGCGGCGTGTAAAACCGCCAAGAACTCAGGAGATCTGTTTCTCTCCGCACGCCTCGCCAGATTTGTTGGATCCTTCCAATAGCGCCGCTGCGAAGCTCGACGCTGCTCTAATGTTACAGGATTATTTATATTTTCTTTTATCAGCTATTATACCATTCATCCCAAGCAGACAGAAAAGCTGTTCTATGCTGATCGGCGAGCTCGATCAGCTTCGGAATTTGATCCGGTTGGTCGATTTTCCCTTCAACCTCTACCGGATTCCAGAAATTCCAATACCCAAGGCCAAGACCATCACCACACATCTTGGTGAACAGTTTATTGCTCAGCGTCGCATATTCGGCCAAGATATCTGTAGCAATAGAAAGTAGACCAAGATTATTATACTTTTTGGTTGGCATTGGGCTAGGATCACGGTCCATACCACTCCCAAGCATTAACACTTTTTGGGCTAAAAAAGGCGCCTTTAGATATCTCTTAGTCATTGTGGTTGCAGTAAGTAATGGATCACATTCAATCAGTCCAGCATCGATATAACATTTTCCATCCATATCCCTACCCGCAAAATAAGTTGGAGCCGCCGAACTCGCCATAGCAAGATCGACAAGACGCCTATTATCATGCTCGTGTGTAAAGTTATGGAACGGGCAATAAATATCGTCAGATACATTCAAACTTGGCAAGATTACGTTAAGCCGTGGATATACTTTCTTAACGTCTTTCAGTGTGGCGTCTGCGCCTATCATATCATTTAACACGTTTTCCATCGTGTCAGCGCGATACGTAGGACATGCCAGGGGATTGACCTTAGCAGCAAAGCGTTTCGTAAAACACTCTTTGGCGCGTTGCTGGAACACCGTATCAATCTCACCAAAAGAACGCCCAGTAGCCATAGCAGCTGCAAGCAGAGCGCCCGCTGATACACCTGCAAGCACATCCACTCCCTCCAGGTTCTGCTTGTCCGTTGGAAGCATTGCAAGAAAGTGAATCTCCAGGGCAGCGAGCACGCCACCCCCATTAAGACATAAAATCCGGCATTTCTTCATAGTTGTTACCTCCTACAAAGAAATGCCGTTCGTCAATCACTTAGTCGACGTCTAAACTGTTGGCGTCTTTCAGCTCCTGAAGTCTGAGTTGTTCCAATTCGTGCTCCCGGCACAGGCGCTCCATCCAGGCTGGAATCGCATACTCGGTATAAGGTTCCTCATGCTTGCATATGCCATTCTCGTCTGGAGAGAAGCTGGACATGGAGACGATAACGCTCTTCCCATCCAGCCTCTTGATGGAGCGTCCACAGGTATCGCTGTGGCTGCATTTACGGTTCAGGCAGAACGTTCTATCAAGGCTCGCCATCTTCACTCTCCTCTTCCTTCTCTGGGATTACGTTGCCTTCGTCGTCATAGTCATCCCATGTGACAAGCGCAGACAGCACAGGAGCCAGCTTTCCCAGGCATTCCCGGACGTCGTACTCCACCATGTTGTCAAACTCAGGGTGGTTGTGAAAATAGATCCCCAGCTGCACCCTGGCTGCCTCCAGCTTGTCGATGCCCTGTGCCAGATAATGCACAGCGCGATCGAAGCACGTTCCCTCATAAGTAGGATTGCTCATAAGCCGAGCTCCTTCTCGACATACTGTTCCATGTTCTGCTCGCGCATTTCCTGCATGCCGTCTTCCTGCCTGACTGTCTCGATTGCCAGCTTGACAAGGAAGCCGACCGCCGTGACAACCAGCGCCAGAAAAATCAAATAACCAAGCTTAGTCATATTACGCTCCAAGGTGTTGGATTGCGAAGCAGTCCATCTTCTTTCTCCACCAACCAGGGATAATGAAATCATCTGTAATCAGACGCAGCAGATGGTATCTGTCAT
>Ga0310786_10007529_pt1 | contig 14178 bp, 7 predicted proteins | sample AusTroGonzalo_MG_FD_203881 | JGI IMG/M metagenome (GOLD analysis project Ga0310786, IMG submission 203881) | Bovine rumen microbial communities from tropical cattle in Woodstock, Queensland, Australia - Gonzalo_03 (v2) (version 2) | ecosystem: Host-associated > Mammals > Digestive system >... | reverse complement strand
TCTCTAAGCAGATTGAGAAGGCTAAGATTGAGCTGGCTGGTGACGACTTCCGCGAGGGTCTGACTGCTGTCATCTCTATCAAGGTCGCTGAGCCCCAGTTCGAGGGACAGACCAAGACCAAGCTGGGTAACTCGGAGGTTGCTGGTGCTGTTCAGCAGGCTGTTGGTGAGGCACTCTCCAACTACCTTGAGGAGCACCCCAAGGAGGCTAAGCAGATCTGCGAGAAGGTCGTGCTCGCTGCTACCGCCCGTATCGCTGCCCGTAAGGCCCGTGAGAGCGTTCAGCGCAAGAACCCCATGACGGGTGGTGGCCTGCCTGGTAAGCTCGCTGACTGCTCAGAGAAAGACCCCAAGCAGTGCGAGATTTTCCTCGTTGAGGGTGACTCCGCCGGTGGTTCTGCCAAGCAGGGTCGCGACCGCCACTTCCAGGCTATTCTGCCCTTGCGTGGTAAGATTCTGAACGTAGAGAAGGTACAGTGGCACCGTGTCTTCGAGGCTGAGTCTGTCATGAACATCATCCAGTCTATCGGTGTACGTTTCGGTGTAGACGGCGAGGGCGACCGTGAGGCCAATGTCGACAAGCTGCGCTACGATAAGATTATCATCATGACCGACGCCGACGTCGATGGTTCTCACATCGACACGCTCATCATGACACTCTTCTATCGTTTCATGCCGAAGGTCATTCAGGAGGGACACCTCTATATCGCTACCCCACCCCTTTACAAATGTACCTTTAAGAAGTTCTCTGAGTACTGCTATACCGAGCAGCAGCGCCAGGCCTTCATCGACAAGTATGTAGCTGGTGACGAGAATGCTACTGCCCTGCACACACAGCGCTACAAAGGTCTTGGTGAGATGAACCCCGAGCAGCTCTGGGAAACTACCATGAATCCTGAGAACCGTCTGCTCAAGCAGGTGACCATCGAGAATGCCGCTGAGGCTGACGAGATCTTCTCTATGCTGATGGGTGACGATGTAGAGCCACGCCGCCAGTTCATCGAGAAGAACGCAACCTACGCTAACATCGACGCGTAATAGAAGAATACGTATATAACATGAGGGTGTGTCAATTGTGAATTGGCACACCCTCTCTATGTTATATGACGCCAATAGACTATTTCTCGATATAGCTAGCACGGCGTTTTTGGAGTTTTTCCTTGATTTCTGACATTCGGCCCTCGGTAAGGTTATAGCCCAGCATCACGAAGATAGCGATGAAGGCAGATCCTGCAGGTACGATGATGTCGGCAAGACGTAGCTGCGTGAGGGTGTCGCTGGTTTGAATAGCAGCATTCTGGTCGAAGGCAACCCACTTGAGAATAGCACCACTGAGTACCAGGGCCAGCGACTGTCCCATCTTCACCATCCACCAATAGATGGCACCGTACTGACTCTCCTTACGAGGCAGTCCGTTGTGCAACTCGTCCAGGTCACACACATCGGCCGTCATACTCATCATGAGAGTGAACAAGCCACCCATTCCGAATGACATCAGTGGCAGTGGTAGGAACATGAGCCAGGGATTCTCAGGACTGAAGCCCCACCATTTCATGATATAGCCAATAATGGAGAGAACCGTAGAGATAACAAAGGCCTGTTTCTTACCAAACTTGGCAGCCATCCAGGTCACAATGGGAATCACCAAGAATGCCGTAATAATGGCATTGACGGTGGCAAACCATGCAGAAGCTGAGCGGAACAGGGTCGGTACCCACTCCCATGTCAGCCAGTTGTTGGCCAACGAGTAGTCACCATTGAACATATAATACACAATGATGTAGTTGCTGAAGGCTGCCACAATCTGGAAACCATTATATACCAGAAAAGTAGCCACACACAATCTCAGGAACGGTCTGTTGCTGAACACCTCACCCAGATTCTTAAAGATGTCTTTCATGACATTCCACATGCCAGACATGGTAATGCCTGGACGGTCTTTCTTGTCCTCTGCCAATGGTGGTTCTTTACAGAAGATAGCAGGCATAATACCTGTCAGGATACATAGAGCAGCAACCACGATAGAGAGTTTGCGGACACCCTCCACCTGTGTAGCAAAGATGTAGTCAGGATTTGATATAAGTGCCCAGAACCAGGGTACTATCATCCATGCTATCTGACCAATGGTATTGGTGATACCCATCAGTCGAGTGCGTTCATTATAGTCATCAGACATCTCATATCCAAGACCAATGAACGGAGTGCTGAAAATGGTATTACCCGTGATATACAGCAGCGACATCACCAAGAAGTACCAAAAGTTATAGGTCTGGCCGTCTGACGGACTCATCTGCCACAACAATATGAAGAGAATACCCGTCACAATGGCACCCACAAAGATATACGGGCGACGACGGCCCCAGCCTGTACGACTATTATCCGTGATATAACCCATGATGGGGTCTGTCAGGGCGTCGAAGAAACGCGGAATACCTCCCAGCAAGCCTGCCAGGAACGGATCCATGCCAAAGCCTGTCACCAGGAAATACATGAACACACCCAGTGCGGCAGGCAACAGGTTGTTGGTAAGGCTACCTGAGCCGTAGGCCAGTTTCTGGCCCCAGCTCAGCTTACCTCTTGATGCAATAACGGTCTGTGTCATTTGATTACAATGGTTTGAATGGCTTCCTTGGCAATAGACAATTCATAGTGCTTGCCATCAATGGCAAGGTCGAGACCTACTGGTGAGCCACCCTGGTTCATGACTACAACGGCCAGTGTGCCGTCAGGATTGCGAACGGCTGTTGCCATCACCTCTTTACTGTCGCATTTCACAGCCAGCACCTTACCCTCAGGACGCAGGAAACGGCTGAAATGTTCCAATGCATAATACATCGGAGTAAAATACACCTCATCAGTATTGGGGTCAACAATCACGGGTGCCAGACACCAGTTGTTAGCCCAGTTGGGACCACCCTGGCGGTCTAATACCATGTTCCAGTCTATCCAACCGGCTACCCAATTGTTCAGACATCCAATGATGTCACGAGCATAGCGGAACACGGGTACATACTTGGGATGCAGGTGTTTCTGGTCGTCAGGAGCCCAGTCCCAACCCCAGTCTGTTGCCTCGCACTTCCAGTACCATGCATCATCCTTCCAATGGGGCACCTCAGCGTCACAGCAGCCTTCTGTCTCAATGATATATTTTTCAGGAGCCTTATCATGGGCATAGGCAAACTTCTCGGGAAACCATTCTACTGTGCTCTCATACCAGTGAGCTGCCAGACCACCGAAGTAACGTGAGTTAGCTTCATCGGCATACATGGCATCCACCCACTCAGGAATGCCGACACGGTTCTGGTCATAGCCCAGAATCTGCACATTGCCAAAGCCAGCTTTCTCGAAGGCCGGCCCCATATAGTCACGCACAAAGGCCACCTCATAGGCAGGGTCAAAATACATACTCTCCCAGTTATTGCCATTGCCATAAGGCTCGTTTACGGGAGTCATACCCCAGATGTCCACGCCCTTTTCCTTATAGGCCTGCAGATACTTCACGAGATAATCAGCATATACCTTCTGGTACTCAGGCAACAGCGCGCCACCGACATATTCCTGATTATCTTTCATCCAGAACGGTGCAGACCAGGGTGATGCCACAATCTTAAAGCCACCCTGTGAGGCTGCCTGTGCATCCTTAATCAGTGGCAGCAGCGTCTCCTCGTCAGGAGCAATGGTAAAGTGCTCCAACAGCGTATCTCCTTTTACGGAAGCATAGCAATAGTGACCTCTGGAGAAGTCGCACGAACCGATGTGTGTACGTGTCAGCGAATAACGAGCACCATCAGGACCAAAATAGGCGTCAATCACCTCCTGTCGTTTTTCCTTACTCATCTTAGCCAGTAGTGAAGAGGTCGCCTCCGTAAAGGATCCACCAATACCAACCAGCGTCTGACGCTCCTCAGCACTATTCACTTCGATAACTACTGTCTTCTCTGCATGGGCAAAATCCTTTTTCTGTACCATGCACTCACCCTCAGAAGAGGTTTCCCAGACCGTGATGTCCTGCTGGGAGCAGGCTTGCAAAGCAAGAGCCATCAGTAAAAATACTTTTGTTTTCATTTTTATTTAGGTTATAGTTTTATTATCGATGTTTCGATAGTTCTAAACTGTGATGTCTATTTCCTTTATCTGACGGGCAAAGAGGTAGGCACTGTCTTCAGCTGACAATGTCATGCCGTTACCATTGCCCTTGCGATAGGTAATCTTGGCACCACAATACGAGAAAGTCAGCGTACCATCTGACAAGAACTCGTCGGCTCTGAGCAGGGTCGGATGGAAGGATACCTTACCATTCATGACACGCACACCCAGTTCACCAAAACGACAGAGAATATCTTCTTTCACTTGACCTGTCATGCCTGGCTGACGGGCACCCTTACCCCATGGCGTATGTGAATAAGCATCAGTAGAGAAGGCGCCATACTGGCGGGCCGTCTTATGAATGCCTGTTCCTTCCAAGATAGCATGGTAGTGTTTGGCAAGATCCTGTGTTTCAGGAGCCTGTGCATCCAATGCCTGGAAGTAACACTCCTGTGTGGCTACCAGCAGCTTCGACACCATGTGCCAATAGATGCTGCCAAGACCCTCATAGGCATAGAAGGTACCACTACGACCCGTAAAGGCTTTGTGATTGAATGTCTCCTCAAACAGTTCCTGCAGCGTATTCTGTTCTGCTTCCGTCACATGAGCGGCCTGCATGGCTACAGCCAAGTCGCCAGCATTGCGGAAGGTGCCGTTGAAGTGCAGTACGCCACAGACATCCTGACTAACCAGTCGCTTGTCACCCTCTGCCACCATTGCTTTCAGCAAAGGTGAACGCTCCAGTGCATCTTTGGGCAGGCAGTTTTTCTCCAGAAAACCTGGCAGTTCCTTGTACGGATAGAGCATATAGCTCTGTTGGTCTTCACGCCAGAGTTTGCTGCTACGCAGGGCATCAAGAACAGCCAGCGCGTCAGCCGATGACAGCACACCAGAACTGAGCACGGCCACCTGACCTTCCAGCATCTCTGCCAGTGTGCGGATGCCAGCAAAACGTCCCTGCGACAGTTCCATAATATTATAAGAATGGTACAGACCATCACTTCTACGATTAGCGCGAATGCTCTTTGCCACAGGTTCGAGGGCAGTTGTAAAGAACGTCAGTACCTCTCCACGCGACATTGTTACCGTTCCTTCACTGAACGACTTGGCATAGATTTTCTGGCGATAGGCTGTAGCGGCTTCTCCAAGAGCATCCATCACTTTCTGCGTATCTGTTTGTATCAATGCTGCAGCAGTATCGTTAAGCCACGTGGACACCTCGCGTGACAGCGTGAACTCTGTAGTCTCAGAAGCTGCCACGATGTCACGATAGAAGGCAAGCGCACGGTGCAGATAGCACAGTGTCACTACCGACAATCCGCCACCTACCAAGGCGTTATTGGCATCGTTCCATTCCGGACGTTGTGTATTCATCCAGATACCACCATTGGGGATGAAGTTTGACAGTTTGGCTAACAGTGACACCAGCAATTTCTCTAGCAGTGTCGCCTTGATAGTCGCACCATCAGCATCCTTCAGCAGGGCTGCGTCGACGCCTTTCACAGCCATCTCTTTCTTGAGTCGGCTGCTGAGAGGGGCATCAAAACAGATGGTATCCTTCGGATTCTTCAAAATCTCCTGATAGGTTTTGATACGGTAAGGCACGTTGGCAAATGGGTAGGCTGGTGTATTGAGGCGGGCAGCCAGCTGTCCTGGCGTATGAGCCTCCTCAGCTTCCAGCAAGCGCAACAGATAGATGATCTGATGGTCTCCCCAATAGCCGATATATGACCAAGGGTCTGCAGGATCTACCGTCTCCCAGTCGAAGCCTGCTTTGGTGACACGATAGGGATTGTAACCGTCAGCTGTGGTACAGCTGAGGAACTTCTCCGTCATAGCCTCCAACAATGTTGGATACGACACGGCCAGCGCCTCCCAGTTCTGGAAGATGTCTCTCCAGTTGCCCTCGTAGTCCAGCACAGGTTTCCCTGTTATGGGGTCAGTGGTATTGATATTGAACTTGTTCCATGGACGCGTAGGGTCACCATGTCTGCGGCTGAAGCCCAGCGGCAGCGGGTTCTCTGGTGTTGGTTCTGCGAGAGGAATACCACCACGCATAATATTAAACATGGTGTTAGAGAAGTGGCGTGCTGTACGAGCCTCATCAGCAGTGGTCTGAATGCCATCAGCCATACCTACCAGCTGCACCAGACGAGCAGTAGCATCTTCCAAATCCTTGTCGAGGCATGCCTTCATATCTGGGGTAGCCACCAGTTGTTCTCTGAGTGCTACGATATCCGACTGATCCTTCATCACATCGGCCACCACAGTCCACGTTTCCTGCGCTCCAGCAGTCAGCGCAAAGGAGGTGCCCAGCAGGTATGCCCCACTCTCACCCTTGACTAGTGTCTCTTCCTGGATGGGCAGTCCCTTACGAAAGGCTGCCACCTGTGCAGACGACAACAGGTGGACAGGATGCTCCAAACCTGTCTGCCATACCACGTTACAGCGCAGCGCCTCACTGGGTTCTGCCCTGTCGATGATGATAGCACTCAGGCTGAATAAGCCCATACCGGTCTGCAGCTCCAGTTGTGTCTCCTTATAGGCATTCACCAGATTGCTGGAGCCCTGCTGTAAGCCACTGGGTACACCACAGGGCATCACGTTCTGAATACCATCAAGCACATCCACGTTCACCGTTTCTTTTCCCAGATTTTCCAGTATTACCTCACGCTGAAATCCATAGCGGTCGCCTGGTGTCCACTGCCAACGGAAACGTAGCTGCCAGTCCTGATTGATTTCCTCGAAGATGACGCTGTTGCCTATACGACTTTTATACAGGTTCCTTTCCAGGTTGAACAGTCCCTCGCAACGGATGGAGAATGGCTCCCAACAACGGGCATCTCCTGTACGGTGGATGAGCGTCTTGCTACCTGTGTTTTCAGCAGCTGCCGTCACCCTGTCATCCGTCTCGTATGGGAACAAGGTCCACTCAGCACTGCGACGGCCAGCGGTGACACCTCCATTACTCGACATAAAGGTCCAGAGGTCAGTACCACTCACAATATTCATAAAGAACGGTTCCATGCCGTCCACATTCTTTATCTCGAAGAAGTCGGCAGTTTCCATTGTTTTCTTGTTGTTACTCACCATGGTTATTTACAATTTGACAATTTAATTTTATATTTACTGTTTTTTCATTTTCTCCCTGACAGCATCAAAATACTGCTGTATGTCCGTTGGTGTCGATGTGTACGGATTAATCTGATGAATGAGTCCCAATACCTTATAGGCTGTGCGGGGGTTGAGTTCATAGAGTCCCTGTTTGTCTGGCAGTCCTTTAGCGCAGATGCCAAACCACTCCTCATTCATATTGTTCTGTCCTTTGACATAGTCGAACCGATAACCGCCATTACTCCACGAGGCATGCGTGTCATGTATGTCCAAGCGTGTTTCCTGACCACACTTCCACCAGCCATCGCTAAACTGGAAGGTAAAGCCACCCAGACAGTTACCAACCTGTCCCATAGTAGCAGCGTTGAGATAGATCTCCTGCCAGTTGTTCAGCAGTATCTCTGCCTGTTCCTGCTGGGCTTCCTGCAGGGTAACAGCATTCAATGCATCGGCACCAAACTCCGTAAACAGTATCGGTTTTCCGCATTTCTCCTTGACATCACGGAACAACACATCAAAGGAGTCTCCACGGTAACTGTTGACACCCAGGATGTCGATGTCCTTACATTGGAGGGCTATCAGATCCAGAAACTGCAGGTCACCATTACAGAGTGCCACAGGGCGCGACGGGTCAATAGCCTTGATACGCAGCGCGGCATCGTTCATCAACTCATACATACACTTCGCCTCTTGGGTAGAATGTCTGTCTGCCACTGGTATGTCCTCCGTCTCAGCACCTCTCCAGAACAAGCCGTAGTTATTCTCGTTGCCCAGCAGATAGATCAGCACGCCTGGCGTATCCTTATACATATTGGTAAAGTCATCGACTTCCTTAAACAGCGCCTCCTGGATGTCGTCCATACAATAGTCCGTATGGCTATAGTCAACACCATTAGCCACCATGCCATAACGGCCAAACGAATGGTTAATCATCGTATAGATGCCATAGTGCTCATAGATATACTGTATCCAGCAGGGAGGAACGCTGGAATACTGTCGGATGGCATTGACACCCATTGCCTTGAGCAACGACATCTCGTTGTCTAAGGCAGCACGAATCACATCGTCCGACTGCTTCCACAAGCTATATGAATAGTTGGTACCTATGGGAAAGTAATCCCAGTTCATCCCATTCAGGAAACATGGCGTGCCATCGATGGTCAGACGGCTTCCTGTGGAGTCGTTGACAATCTCTATCTTCTGCTGACCAAAGGCAGCAAAGGCTGTTAGCAGCGCCATCATAACCAGTATTACTATCTTCATCATTGTATCTCTCTATGCTATCTCTTCATTACTGTCAAACACGTCCTCTGAGTTGGGCTCATTCCATTGCAGGTCGTCACCTACCTCTGTTGGCATGCTACTTCCTGCCAACAGCGTTGTCCGATGCATGATGTTCATGGTCATCAGCTGCGGTGTCACATACGGCTTCTTCATCTGATTACCACCTTTTTACCATTAATGATATAGAGACCACTCCTCATACTTTCTACTTTTCTGCCTTGTAGGTCGTAGACATAATTCTCAATTCTCCATTCTCCATTCTCAATTAGGCGCGTAGCGCCAACGCTCGTTATGCTTTCACCATCAATAACGAGGCCACGCGATAGCTGTTCAGCAGTGATACCCGACAGATAAGCACGGAACGAGCCAATGGTTGTTCCAGCTGTGCTGAGCCATGCCAGACCACCATTGTTGCGGAAAGCAGCATAGCCCTCAGCACCTGTCACGCGGAACTGCTTGAAATTACCCACAAAGTGGATGTTGTCAGCTATCGTTGTGATTTCCGCAGCTGCGCGTGCCAGCTCCATATTGCCCTTTGCGTTGTCGATAGTCAGTACGATAGGATTCTCTGTGGTGTTACGCAGCAGATAGGGTTTGTAGGCAGTCATTACGCCCGTCGTCACTTTCTTAAAGGTGATGCCATTGCTTTGGTCGTCAGCCAATTCATAAGCCAACAGTCCTGACGGAATGGTCACATCCCTTGGCAGACAGCTTGTAGCGAATGAGTCAGCAGCTATCGTGCGCTGATAGGTCAGCGTGGTGTTTCTTCCGAAGTTCATGGGCAGCACGGGATAGCCGTCTTCCAGCACCACTTGATATCCTGTAGCCTTCAGTGGCAATATCCAACCACCTGAGTTATAGGCTAAGTTCTGCGTATTGGTCAGCTTGGCAGCCTGTGGCGAGGCAGCATTGTCATCGCCACCGTCACCATTGAGCAACAAGATGACATTCGGATTGTTGGGTGTGCTGATGGTCATTGGTGTGGTGTTTGCCAACGTCAGGCCACTCAGGTCAATGGCTGTCGCCGTCTTGGGCAGTGCTGCCAGGTCGGCCAAGAACTGATCTTTGTTGCTGTCTGTCACACCAGCACCAAACGTTGTCACACTTACCAAACCCTTTGAGTCTGGGTCACCCACAAAGATTTTGTCGCCCGTCTCCGTATAAAAATAGACGTTGGCGATGAGCGCCTCGTTGGTTCCTGCCTGATAGTTGCTGAAGGCGAAGAACAACCAGTTGGCTGTTGTGTTGGTGATGGGCAGGTCAATGCTGTTCCACTGTCCACCCACCAGAGCCTTGGCATACTCCTTATTGCCTGGTGTTCCCTCGATATGAATGCTGAAGTCAGGAGCATCATTGACAGAATAGATGTCGGCATGCAGCATGTTGGCACCCTTCAGGTCAAGGTTACCCAGCGCACCAAAACCGCACGTTCCCAGTTGTTTTACAAAGAGGGCACGACAGGTTGGTGTCAGCAGGAACGATGCACCCGTCCGTTGTGAGCCACCATTATATTCAAAGTTCATCGACGACTCCTCCTGACCTACGAAGATGGGTACGATACCCGCCATGCTGGCTGGGCCATCCACCGCGTGGTCGATGACCATCACCTCGGCCTCTGCCTGGAGAGTACCCACTATGGCAGTCACGGTATATGCTCCTGTAGCAGAAGCCTCGATGGTCTTGTCGCTGGCATTGATAGTGAGTGCTGGCGACGAAGTCTCGTAAGATGGCATCATCTCAAAGGGCGCACCAAACTGGTCCTTACCTGCTATGGTAAATGCGGTAGGCATCTCTTTGATGAGAATACCGGGCACCTCGAAGGTCAGGGAAGTCAGGTACAGGCTCTCTTCTACGGGCAGCACCTTTGCGGCTGTCATGCCATCGACGGTAGCTGTCACGCTGACCATGCCATATTTGGATGGTGTAAAGTCGCTGCCACTGAACGTACCGTCGCTACTACTCCACACGGCAGCCAATGCTATGGGCTGCTTCTGGTAGTCATAGCCCTGGGCTGTCAGCGCCGTAGGCCGTCCCTGCTTCAGCACCTCGTCGGCACTGGCTATCTCAACACCCATCAAATCATTGTCTGCTGCTGACGCCAGACGGCCGTAGACCTCCAGCTCATAGAGTGACGTGCCATACTGCGTGCCACGATTCACACCTACCAGACGGACATAGCGTCCTACCTGGTCGTCGAGTTTCAACTCAGTCCAGTCGTTGGCCTTGCCGCTTCCTGTCTTGCTGAACAAGACGGCACCATTTTCTGTATCACGCAGTTCGATGCGGTATTCTGAGGCATAGGCAGCCTCCCACTTAACGCGTACCTTATATATATTAGCGTTCTCGCCCAAATCTACTTGTATCCACTCATTATCCTGGTGAGCACTGCCCCAGCGGGTATCGAGGTCTCCATCGGTAGCACCTACAGGCTTGCTGCCTTCATTCTCGTGACTGCTGGCGCTACATGGCTTGTTCAGTGCCAGATTCTTCATGACCAGTCGCTCACGCAGGTCGGGCTCGCTGTCATCTACGGGGTAGATATAGTTATAGGCCGTTGACTCTACACCCTCCACCTTCAGCTGGCGGGCTGGCACTTCCAATGTGGTACCGTCAGAGAAGCTGACAGTCACTGTCGTGTTGGTGGGGTTATAGGCCATGTGCGTCTTCACGTCACCTTTCTGATATACACGGGCAGTGGGTATCGAGGCCGTCACCGTCCAGTCAATGTCACCATAGGTCTTGTGCGAGTGGGTGACAAAATAGGTGATGCCATTGGTCGAACTGGTCTTCATCGTGGGCCAGTTGTTCTGCCAGCCTTGGTCAAAGATGGCAGCAGCATCGTCAGGATCGCTCCATTGGCGATAGCTCAGCACCACATTGCCCCAGTCTGAGTCGCCCAGCCAGGCCTGTGTACCGCTGTAGTTCTCCCAACCCACATGTTCCTTCAGCTCCATCAGTCGCTGGTAGTCCCAAGCAGCAAAGGCCTTGTCTTCGCCCAGATAGTCAAGAGCGGGCGAGATGGGCATCCACTGGATACCCTGCATGAAGACGGGGTCACCGCCAAACCAGGTCCACCAGCCTACACCGTGCGAGGTAAGATTGGATGAATAGGGAATGACGTAATCTGGATTGGTATGTTTGAATTTCGAATAGTCGATGTTATAGTCCTCCTTGTTGGCATCATTGTCAGTATGGAAGTTGGCATTGATGGCTTCACCATGTCGGTCGTACCAGTATTCGGCAGTGGCACGGCTCTCGCTGACCCACCCGAAGATGCCAGCATCGCGCAACTCGTCGTCGCCCAGTGCCACACCCAGCAGATACATGCCACCCCAGCCCTGCATAGACTCTGAGGTAGATTCCTGTCCGTTGCCTGCTCCGTCACCCATTCCGCCGGCATAGCAGTGGCCAGCCCACGGATCCATCATGCGCAGGAAACAGGCCCACGAGTCACGACGGTAGTTGTTATAGTCGCGAGCCACCAGCTTGATCATCTCGCCATAGTTCTGCTTGAAGTCGTCATCGACCATGGCCAGCAGTGCTGCTGCCAGCGTGAAGTAGCCATAGTGGAAGTGGTGGTCGTTGTAGGTGTCGCTGTCGTAGCTGGTGTTATAGCCAATGAGGCCGCCATAACGTCTATCGCGGGCAAAGAAGAAATTCTCCTCGCCAGGGGTGTACGTCAGCCAGTTGACCAACGCCTCCTTCAGGCGGTCATGACACTGGCGGAACAGTTCCTCCTCGCCCATCTCGCGGGCAAACGACATATAGAGCGCCATCTGTGTCAGTCCTTTGCCACCCCAATAGGTGTCGCCACCAAACTCACCCTTCTGGGCGTAGGTCTCCAACATCTGCATCATCTTCGTGCGGTCGAAGGCGTGTTCGCCAGTCAGATCGGTGGGCAGTCCATACCAAGGCAGCATGCCTGCAAACTTGTAGCTCACGCTGAGGTCGGCACCTTCGGCCAGCTTCAGCTGTCCGCGAGGGGTGCGATACTGCTTGCCATTAAACGAGAAGGCTGGCGTAGCACCATTACGGTAGTGGTGGGGAATGAAGCCCTGCAGCACATCCGTACTGGGTAGTCCTGTGCGCAAGTCGGTAGCTGTCACCTGCCAACGGGTGGTCAGCGTGCCAGTAGTCTGGGCATACTGCCACGACACCTCAGTGTTGGTGGGCTTGCTATAGGCATAAGTATTATAATAGGTAAGCTCAGCAGCATCTTTCAGCAGGGCTACCACCACAAAGTGGCGCTCATCATTGAAGGTCACCGTGGCTTCACCATCGCTGATGGCCACCGTGCTACCCTCTGGCAGATAGACGCCATAGAGGTCTTGTGTGGCAGCATTGCTGATACGCACCACCAGCTGCGACAGCGTGTGACTGCCTGCAGTGAGCGGTGTTCCGGTTCCGTCGAGGAAATCGACGGACACACTACCTGTCAGCAGGTTCTCGTTGCCGTCGTTGCTCGTCTTCACGGCAGTGATGACAGGACTGACGTTCTGCAAATCAACCCACGTCAGGGGCACACCGTGCGCCAGCGTGGTCAGCATCCGCTGCGTACCACTGGTCTCCGAGAAAGTCACCGTCCAGTCGCTCCATGCTTCAGCCATAGGGTGTGAGGCACTGAACGTCTCACCACCCTTCAGCTGCAACTTCGACTGCGCCTTCATTTCCGTACCGTTGTCCACCCAGTATTTGGGATAGTGGATGTCCAAGCCATACTTCATGCCCTGCACATACTGCGGATAAGACCACAGATGGCCGGTCACCTCCTGGCCAGAACGGCCACGGTCGGCATTGATCAGGTCTGTCCACCAGTCGTTGGTAGGTATGGGGCGATTAGCCTCTTCTTGGATATATAGTTTGCGATACTGCATGTACTGGCTCTGGTCACCATTGTGTTCAGCGGTACGCGACTTCGACAGTGGGCTATAAGCGGCATAGCTGCCTTTGCCCACCTGTACCGTCCCTTGTGCCCACAGTGTGACAGTTGTCAGTACCATCAGGATTGTTGCTGCGATTGTTTTCATCCGTTAGTCAGTTATTGTTTCAAAAATCTGCTGCAAAGTTATAGTTTTAGCTGCTTTATAGCAAGAAAAAACACTACGCAAAAACTCACTTTCAAGTATAAAAGAAGGAGTCGCGAGCCCTCACGGCGCACGACTCCATACTAACCTAATTATTAACTAATAACTAACCATTAAAACTCTTCTTCTTCATCATCTTCTAATGATTCAAGTTCCATATCCATTTCGCGGCTATCGGCCCAGTCGGTATTGGTAGTGCCATCTATGCCTAAGAACAATTGACTGGGATCGCTGGCAGCCAACATACCTACTGTTTGAATCTTCACCACGTCAAGTTGAGGTGTCAAATATGTCTTTTTCATACAACGTCCTCCTTTACTTAATTACGACCTTCTTACCGTTCACGATGTAGAGACCCGTCTTGGGCTGAGCCACCTTGCGACCTTGCAGGTCGAAGACCTCACTAATCTCCACCTCGCCATTAGCCTTGATGGTACCAACGTAGGTTGCGTCGTCGCCCAAGAATCGAGCTGTAGCACCTGCAGTCAGACCAGTGAAGTAAACGCGGAAGGCACCAATCTTCGTACCATTTTCAAACTGCTTCAGCGTGCCATTCTGCAGAGCAAACTCATTGCCGGTGGCTGTAACTGCACGCATCGTTCCCTGCATCT
>Ga0310786_10007528_pt1 | contig 14178 bp, 8 predicted proteins | sample AusTroGonzalo_MG_FD_203881 | JGI IMG/M metagenome (GOLD analysis project Ga0310786, IMG submission 203881) | Bovine rumen microbial communities from tropical cattle in Woodstock, Queensland, Australia - Gonzalo_03 (v2) (version 2) | ecosystem: Host-associated > Mammals > Digestive system >... | reverse complement strand
AACATCCAGACCACTTGCTTCCTCTTCCGCGAAGGCATCTCAAATCACACCTGTACAAAACTCTCCCAGACAGGCGGAAGAGCAAGTCAATGTCATTACGGCGCTCAATATCTTCTCGCCGGATCGTACCCCGAACACTCCGGTCGCGGGTAACCGTGCCACTGCCGCGAACAATGCTCGTGCGGAGTTGACCCTGGTCGGGACGTTCGAAATCAACGATACAAAGGGTGCGATCATCCTTCAGCGGAATCAAAACCGGAACCGCAGGGGCGGCATGGGCGGATTCGGAGATTTCGGGTTCGGAGGATTCGGGGATTTTGGCGGATTCGGAGATTTCGGATTCGGAGGATTCGGAGCAATGGGCGGAAACGCCGCAGGGCAGAACAATGCGAATCAGATGAATGCGGAAGAAATTGCGCAGAATCAGCTTGATGAGGCTCAGCAACGGTTGGTCCAGCTTCAAAGCGTTATGCAAACGCTCCAACAGAACGGCGCAACGCCGGAACAGCTCGCATCGGTCCGGCAGCAGGTGGAAACCATACGTGCGCAGGTCCAGCAACTTCAGACCGCCATCACTGCGACGAAAGCGACCACAGAAGACGGCATGCTTTCAATCTCGGCGAGCGATGCAAACGCCGTGCGCCAGTATGTGAAACTCGGAGAGATCACGGCAGGCGGATATACGCTCGTGGATGTTACGCGGAATACCGCTACGCTCCGGCGCAACAACGAGGTCATCGAACTCACCATTCAGAAGGCGTCGGAGAATCAGGAAGCGATGGCGCTTGCCGCGTCCAGGGCAAGTGCGGCTCAAGTGGTCGTCTCCGACACCCCAACGAACACTTCATCCAGCCCGGCCCCATCCAACAACAACCGCGGCAGACGCGAGAATGGCGGCTTCGGCGGAGACTTCGGCGGATTTGGTGGTGGAGGCTTTGGAGGAGGAGACTTCGGCGGTGGTGATTTCGGCGGATTCGGCGGATTCGGCGAAAGAGGCGGCGATTTCGGTGGATTCGGCGGAGGAAATGAAAGAGGCGGATTTGGTGGAGGGAACAATGGTTTCGGCGGAGGGAATGGTGGATTCGGCGGAGGAAACAACAATTCCAGAACGAACTCTATGACCGGGGGAAATCGCAACGGGATGAATTCCAACAGTCGAACCACCATGAACTCCGCCTCTTCCCGCAACACGACAACCTCGCGCAATACAACCACAACCCGTACAGGGATGAATTCTAATACAACCGGACGCACGAACACCAACGCCGGGCGTACCAATACCAACTCCACATCATCGCGGAACAATGCCACCGGTCGCACGGGGGTGAATACCGGGAACCGCACCGGTGGCGCGGGCATGGGGGGAAGATAGGGGTGTTTTGAGGTCCTGTGCGGAAGCCGGATATCCGCGATGCCCAATCCGGCTTTCGTCCCTATCTTCTCCTCGGTCTGTTAAGGATGATTCGCAGAGGCTCACCTTAACTTGATTACTCCGATCCTGAAACAAACAACTACCCGGTCTGGAACAAATTCATAAGAAACGGAACCACAAAGATGAAGAAACAGATTTACACAACATTCACCAGTGCGGTATTCGCTTCTTTCCTGCTCGTTTTACCCCAGGTCACGAGTGCGGAGGAAGAGGCCGAAGAATCCGCCCCTGTTCAGACGGACGCGATGATTCCCGCAATCGAACAGCCCGGAGAAGGCATGATACTCGAAGACAAGGAAAACGGCAAGATCGTGATCCTGGAGGACCCGAACGCCGATGAGATCACGGTCGAGCGGACCTCAATCGTCACACCCGGCGAGGACGGAGAAGTCGAGGTCAGAAATGTCGTGATCGTGAATGCCCCCTCCGATGAAGTCGAGGGCGTCGAGGCCGCGGCCGAAGAAGAAATTGAAGCCTCAGAAAAGGGCGATTCCACCTGGCTGGGGCGCTTCTTCTCCGCAATCGGTCTCGGCGAAGACGTCGGCGATGGCGAAAACAACAAGATCGATCCGAACCACAAGTTCCGTTTCCTTTATCATGACAAGTACGAGGGCGAAGATATTAACCTGCTCCCGCAGTCCATCAAAGAGGAAATGATCTCCGCCGACCGGGAAACGACACGCGACCTGGCGACACCCGAACAGATCGATAATGTCGAGACACCGGTCCTTCCCTTGAAGGAAGACGAAGACGCCGTCAAAAAGCCGGAACCCTTCTATGAGGACCTCCTTTTTGAAGAAGAATTGAACGGCGGTGACGGCGGCGACACCGAAATATCCGTGAACATCGTATTCAACAGCGCCCCGATCATGGATGTGATCCCGGCATTCGCCGACGCTCTCGGATTCAACTTCGTGATCGATACCGACATCCGCAGTTTCGTGACCCTGAATCTGAACTCCACGATGACGAAGCGCGACCTCTGGGCCGCGTTCGCCACCCTGATCGAAAACGCAGGCGTCACGGTCTCCGTCGAAAACAGCGGCCAGCTGCTCCGCATCCTCCCGCCGACCAAGCTCGGTTCCCGTGCGAAACTGGATGAATCCGAAATCTGCTTCTATCCGCTGAATTTCGGTAACGCGCAGGAAGTCATCAATCAAATCCGGCCGTTCCTCAGCAGCACTGCGACCTGTATCCAGGTGCAGCGCCCGAACGCCGTCCTCCTCGTCGACAGCAGAGACAACATCCGCAAGCTTTCCGACCTGCTTGCCATCCTCGATGAGAACCCGCGCACCAAGTGGCCGCGCGTGGTCGTCCCGTGCGAAAACATCCTTCCGAGCAAGATCGCCGAAGAGCTCCGTGAAGTCCTCCCGACCCTCGGATTCGTGGTTAAGCAGCTCAACGAAAACAGCGAGCAGCCCGGAGCCGTAAAGATCACATCTGTCGATCGTCTTCAACTCATCATCGCCAGTGCCGCCACGAAAGAGGCCGCACAGGAAATCCGTAACTGGATTGAGATTCTCGACGGTACAATCTCCCTCGATCAGGAACGCGTCTTTGTTCACAAGGTCATGTACACCAAGTCCGAGCAGCTCATGCAGGCCCTGGCCGTGCTCTACAACATGAGCGGCACTTCCCTGACGATTGACACGGACGGCGGCAACCGCACACAGAGCGTCAACGGCACCGGGACCACGCGCAACAACAATAACAGCAACCGCAACAGCGCGTATTCGGAATACAGCTCGACCACGACGGATCAGAAGTCCAACATATTCGAGACGCCCGTAAAGATATTCTCCGACGGAGCACTGAACCGCCTGATCATCCGTACCACACCGAGAACCTACGCTTCCATCAAGGCGCTCCTCGACCGCCTCGACGTCGTCCCCGCGCAGGTCCTTTTGCAGGTCTCCGTCGCCGAAGTTACGCTCAGTGACGAAACGAAGTTCGGTCTCGAACTCTCAGCCGCCAGCAGATGGGGCGGTGAAAACATGGCAATGAGCACGAAATGGACCGATCTCAGCCCGGATACCGAAAAAGCCGGCATTAATGACGCTGCGCGCCAGACTGGCTACACTTTCATGCTTGCCGATCCGAACGATCCGAAAAACACGATCGGCTACCTGCGTGCCCTGGCAGGCAACAGCAAGTTCAAAATCGTTGCCAGTCCGCAGATTCTGGTCTCCAGCAACACCCAGGCCACTATCAACGTCGGCGAATCGACACCGTATGTTGGCAGCACGGTGACCAACACCAGCAGTTCCGGTTCCCTGCTTACCAGTACAACCTACAAGGATTCCGGCATTAAGCTGGTCGTTACCCCGCAGGTGACCAGTACCGATCTCATCACGCTGAAACTGAACCAAACCCTCTCCTCCGCGCAGATGATAACCGTCTCCAGCACGACGTCGGCACCGAAGCTCTCCACGCGCGAAGTCGACACCTCCATGACGATCCACAACGGCCAGACCATGATCATCGGCGGCCTGATCCAGGAAAGCGGACAAGACAAGCTCCAATCCCTTCCGTTCCTCAACGAGATCCCGTTCCTCCGCAGACTCTTCGGCAATACCGATTCCAACCTGAATCGCACGGAAATCCTTATCATGATTACCGGGCACATCATCAACGAGAAGAGCCGTGTCGAAGACATGATACGCCGTTACAACGACGCCCTCGAAGCAATCAACGACTTCGAAGACAACTTGGGCAGCTCCGCAGACGGCAACCACAAGAAAGCCAGTTCCCGTATGTTCACCCTTGATTAATAAGGATCTTACCCAGTATGAATCCAACAAAAAAACTATCCGAACCCTTGAAGATCACATTCCGCCAGCTCACCCCGGACGAGGAGGACATTTTCGTCCGGGAGATTCAAACGGCTTTCGACAAGGCTGCCGTTGAAGAATTCGGACCGCAGGAGGAAAGCGTGATCCCCCGCGAGATCGTCCTGTCATCCATTCACGAAGCCAACACCGAAACATTCCGAATCTTTTCCAACGGAAAGGGGATCGGCGGCGTTGTCGTGAGGCTCAACCCGGAAACACGGCGCAATGGTCTGGATCTCATGTACATCAATCCGGAGGATCAGGGGTTCGGTTTCGGGCAGGAGGCTTGGCGGATGATCGAGGCCATGTATCCCGAGACGGAGGTCTGGGAAACGTTTACCCCGTTCTTCGAGAAGCGCAACATTCATTTCTACGTGAACAAGTGCGGATTCCATGTCGTGGAGTTTTACAATCCGCATCACCCCAGCGCATTTGACCCAGGCACTCCAGGCGGAGAGTATTTCCTCCGGTTTGAGAAGCGCATGAAGACGAACTGACAGAACAATAACCACTACGCTCATTCACCCCCCCCCAAATCTTTTTCAAATACAAGGACAGAAAATGAGAACGAAAATCCCGGTCACAACCCCCATCCGCATCCACGCCGCGATTGCGTTTCTGGCGCTCTTCTCCGGCATGGCATTCGCACAGATGCCAGAGGAAGAGGACGCGCCAAAACAGGTCGTCGGCATTTCCGAAGTCGTGGTAACCGACAGCGTACAGAGCCGACGTTATACGGGTCAGGTGGTCACGAAATCCACCGTAAACGTGATGTCGCGCGTATCCGGCGAGATCATCGAGCTCGGCTTCAACGAGGGCGACTTCGTGAAGAAAGGGCAGATGCTGTACAAGATCGAGACGATTCAGTACGAGGTGGCGGTCAAGCAGGCCGAGGCGAACATCGCAGAATGCAAGGCCAAACTGGAATACGCCCAAAGCAGTTTCGATCGCAATCAGAGGCTGTTCGCCGCAAATGCCGCCAGCAAGGACAACATCGAAAACGCGAAGGCTGAACTGAACGCGCTGAAAGCAAGTCTGGCGGCAGCCGAGGCCTCGCTTGTCGCGGCGCAGGAAGATTTGAAACACACCACGATCACCGCTCCAATCGACGGTCAGGTCGGGCTTGCCTTATACACGGCCGGAAACTACGTCACGCCCGAATCCGGCTCCCTGCTCACGATCGTTCAGATGCAGCCCATCCGTGTGCGTTTTTCCATCAGCGCGGGCGATTTCCTGTCCATGTACGGTTCGCTGGACGCCTTGAAGAAGAACGGCAGAGTATCGCTGATGCTCGCCGACGATTCGGAATACACCGTCGAGGGCGAAATCGAATTCCTGAACAATACGGCGAACGAAAGGACCGGTACGATCCAGGTGTTTGTGTCGTTCCCCAACGACGACCTCAAGCTGATCCCCGGCACCATGGTCACCGTCACGCTTTCCAAAAAAGCCGATGCTCCTATGCCCGCCGTACCGCCATCGGCGATCATGCACGATGAGGATGAATCCTACGTGTACATCCTCGCTCCGGACAATATGATCGAACGCCGCGTAGTGGAGCTGGGCGAACTGACGAAAAAACTTCAGTTGATCAAGTCCGGCGTGAAGCCCGGCGAAAGGGTCGTGTCGAAAGGGACGCACAAGGTCCTGCCCGGCGATCAGGTGATTCTCGACACCGAGAGAGCGCAATCCGCCGATGAGGACGAGACGATGTGATTGAGAGGTGAGAGCGTATGTTTTCCCAGTTTTTTATTGAACGGCCACGCTTCGCGATTGTCATCAGTCTAATCCTGCTGCTGTCCGGCGTGATCTGCCTTTTCAAGCTCCCCGTGGCCGAGTACCCGGAGATCGCGCCTCCGACCCTCTTCGTGTCCTGCATGTATCCCGGCGCAAGTTGCGAGGTGGTCGCACAGACGGTCGCCATGCCGATCGAAGACCAGATCAACGGCGTGGAAAACCTATTGTACTTCTCCTCGACATGCGGCAACGACGGAACGTACGAATGCACAGTCACGTTTAAGAGCGGGACCAACACAGATATCGCTATGGTGAACTTGCAGAACGCGATCAAGCAGGCGGATGCGATGCTGCCCGCGGACGTGACCAGACAGGGCATCTCCGTCTCGAAACGCGACAGCGGCGTACTGGTCGAATACTCCTTCATGACGGACGAATCCACGCTGAGCCAGATGGAACTGAACAATTACGTGGAAAAGTACGTGAAGGACGCGATCATGCGCGTGGAAGGCGTTTCCACGGCTCAGGTGATGTCGCTGGAAGAATACACCATGCGGATTTGGCTGAACCCGCTCAAGATGGCCGGACTGAAGATATCCACGTCCGATATTTCGCAGGCCGTGGAATCGCAGAACGTTCAGGCCGCGCCTGGAGCCATCGGCACGGAGCAGAGCAACAGCTTCATGTCGTTCAAACTGAACGTCAAGGGCCGCCTGCAGACCGCTGAGGAATTCGGGAACATCATCCTGCGCCATGATTCGGACGGCAGCGTCGTGCATCTCCGCGATGTGGCAAAGGTCGAAGTCGGCTCCAGCTCCTACGCAGGAGTGAACATCTACAACGGCAGACCGTGCGTGGCGATGCAGGTGAACCGCAACCCGGACGCCAACGCGATGGCAACGGTGAAGGGCGTCAACGCCGAACTGGAAAAATGGAAGAAGCTTTTCCCCGCTGGCGTAACAGTGGAAACCGCCTATGATCCGACCACATTCATCGAAGTGTCGATGAAGGAGATCGCGTCGACCATCGTCATCGCGCTTGCGCTGGTGGTGCTGATCACGTGGGTGTTCCTGAAGGACTGGCGCGCTACGCTGATCCCGTCCGTGGCGATTCCCGTCGCGCTGGTCGGCACGATGCCGTTCCTGTACGCCCTGGGCTACAGCATCAATATCCTGACGATGTTCGGGCTGTTCCTTGTGATCGGGTCCCTGTGCGACAATGCCATCGTCGTGGTGGAAAACTGCCAGGCGCTGATGGAACGCGAAAAACTCGATCCCGAGGAGGCGGCCATCAAGACGATGAAGCAGATCAGCGGAGCCATCATCGCCACCACGCTCGTCACGGTCGCCTGCTATGCCCCGCTGATGTTCTACGGCGGCATGGTCGGCATCATTTACATGCAGTTCGCCGTCACCATGTGCATTTCGCTGTGCCTCTCCGCAGTGGTCGCCTTGACGCTCAGCCCCGCCTTGTGCGCCCTGTTGCTCAAAGAACCGGACAACCATGTGCCGCTGCTGTTCCGTCCGTTCAACGCCGTGCTGGATTTCAGCCGGAAAATCTATCTGTTCTTCACGGGGATACTGGTCCGGCATGCGTTTCTGACGCTGATCCTGTTCGTCGGTGCCCTGTTCGGGATCTATTGCCTTTTCACGAATACGGAGAGTTCCTTCCTGCCGGAAGAGGACAAGGGCTCGCTCTTCTGCGATGTGGAACTGCCGAGCGGCGCGTCCATCGAACGCACGAATGAGGTCCTGGACGAACTCCGTGAAGCGCTGGAAGGCGTGCCGGGCATCCACTCCGTCCTGGTCATGTCGTCGTTCGGCATGATGTCCGGCTCCGGGGAAAACGTCGGTACCGCTATGATCGAGCTGGAACACTGGGACAAACGCAACACGCCCGAACTCCAGCTGGATGCGATTCTCGAAGAGATTCAGCAGAGGATTGAAGGGATCGCCGATGCAAAGGTGACCGTCTTCGCTCCACCGGCTATCGACGGTCTGGATGAAGTCAACGGCGTGAGCGCCGAGGTCTGCGGACTCGGCGAGGTGAATCCGAAGGAATTGTCCCGCCTGATGAAGCAGCTGACGCGCGATCTGGAGGCGAAGGACGATGTGGTCTCGTATGCGATGACGGCTTTCAACGCAGACGATCCCCAGCTATACCTCGACATCGACTTCGAGAGAGCGCAGATACTCGGCATTTCCCCGATCACAATCTACAACACACTCGAAAGCAAGCTCGCATCCGCGTATATCAACGATTTCACGATGGTCGGCCGCAACTTCAAGGTGGTCATGCAGGCATCCTCCGATTACCGCTCCACGCTCAACGACATCCGCGAAATACAGCTGGTGAATGATGACGGCGAAATGATCCCGCTGAATTCCATCAGCACGCTGAGATACACAGTCGGTCCCCGTCAGATATCCCGATTCAACAAAATGACGAGTGCAAGCTTCTCCGTGAGCGGTCAGCCCGGCGTGAGCTCGAAGACCGTCATGAATGCTTTGGAGGAAATGGAACTTCCGGACCAGTACCATCTGGAGTGGACGGGTTTGAGTTATCAAGAACGCCAGAATGAGGGTCAACTCATTCCCCTCATGGCGCTCGCCCTTGTCTTCGCCTATCTCTTCCTCGTCGCGCAGTACGAGAGCTGGACGATTCCCATCCCCGTGATGCTGTCGGTTTCGTTTGCCCTGTTTGGAGCGTTGGCCGGATTGAGGATCGCAGGACTGGATATGAGCCTCTACGCTCAGATCGGCATGGTCATGCTGATCGGGCTGTCCGCCAAAAACGCCATCCTGATGGTCGAATTCTCCAAGAACGAACGCGAAAACGGCAAGAGCGTCGTGGAATCCGCGCTCAACGGAGCAAGCCTCCGCTACCGCGCCGTCCTCATGACAGCCTGGAGTTTCATCTTCGGCGTTTTCCCGCTGGTCGTGGCGACCGGAGCAGGTTCCGCCAGCCGACGTGCCATCGGCATTACCACGTTCTCCGGCATGGTCATGGCCACGCTGATCGGCATTCTCTTCACGCCCGCGCTGTATGCGATCTTCCAGCAAATCCGCGAGACAGGAAAAAGGATTCTGCACATCAAACCCAGAAAACGGAAGGCATGATGTTCGGGATATCCCCCGTTCCCCGCTTTAACCAAGTCATTTTTACGGAGTTTCAAACACATAATGAATACGAAACTGTTTCTCCTTGCAGTGCCGCTTGCGCTTATCTTCGGTGGCTGCCAGAGCTACACCAAGCCCCCGATGGCAATCCGGCATTCCACATTTTCCGACATTCCCGAAGAAGAAAAAGTGCTCTTCCCTGATGACATGAAGGTCCTTACTCTGGAACATGCGCAGGAGATCGCGCTAAACAACAACCCGGACTTCCTCCGTGTCAAGTTCACCATCGACTCCGCACGCGCCAGATACTACCAGAGTTTTTCCTCCTATGCGCCGACGCTGAACGCAGGTATGTCCGTCAGCCAGAGCTTTTCCAAAGTCACGGCCTTCAGCACTGGTGAGAAACCTTGGAACTACACAACGAACGTTGGTCCATCTCTTAACGGCTCCCTCCTCATTTTCGACTGTCTCGGACGCGAGATGAACATCCTTGCGCAGAAGTACAACCTCAATCAGGCAAAGGAAGCCCGTGAGGATGCACGTCGTCTTCTGCTTCGCACCGTGGCTTACGCATACAACGACGTCCAGCTGGCCATCTCGCAAAAAGCCATCGCTCAGGCGTCGATCAATTTCAGCCGGAAGATGCTGAAAGAGGCGGAAGACAAGTATGAGGCGGGAGCCACGATCCTTTCCGACGTCCTCAACTTTCGTATCACGCTCAAAAACGGCGAACTCGAACTCATCCGGGCGGACTACAATATCCGTGCAGCCAAGTATGTCCTGGCGGGAACACTCGGCATCACAGACGGCACGATACCCGATGCCGTCGCGTTCGAGGAAATAAAATTGCCTGAAAACGAGTTGCTTGCAGACGTGACCGTCTATCTCGACTCCGCGCTCGCAAACCGTCCCGACCTCAAACAGTACCGCGATGCCCTTGAATCGGCAAAGTACACGTTCTGGAAATCGCTTACCGCCTTCGGGCCTTCGGTTTCAGCGGAATACAGCCTCGGCTACAATTGGGAACGCACCCAGATACGACTGGATCGCACCTACACGGAATCCTCCGGCACATGGGGGCTTAACTACGGCATCAGCGCGAACTGGAATCTTTTCAACGGCTTCGCGGACTACTTCTCCGCCCTGGAGTCCTATGCCGACCTCGCCGAATCGGATTATGAACTGGCCCAGACTTGGATCACTATCGTGACCGATGTCCGCACCGCCTATGACAACTACCTCACCAGCATCAATGAGGCCCACGTCGCGAGCGAAATTCATCAGATCACGCGGGAAACGCGCGATATCGTCGAGACCGAATACCGAGAAGGAGCCGCGCTTGTCACACGGCTCAACGAAGCGGAAAAGTCCGTCATCGACGCGCAGCACAGTCTTCTTGCCGCCGTTATCAACGCATCCAACGCAAAGGCCCAGCTCGAAGCCGCCGTCTATGCCTTCAGCGACAGGAAGAACGAGGAATAGCTTCAATTATGCTGCCGAATCCAGCTCGGAGCCATCTGCGGTGTGGTATTAGCCTTGACTATTCCCCGAACATGTGTTATTGTATTAACGCATTTTATCAATGAACATCCAAACTGTTCCAAGACCAAGGAAGAACTTATGAAAATAGCCGTGACCTGAAGCCACAACACGAATTAACCGCGAAGAACGTTTTTTATCCCGTTTTTCCATTTTCTTGCTTGTTTAACTTGACTTTTGCACAAGTATCATTTATATTTTACTGTTGCAAAAGTAAACGGAGACGGCAATGAAAGGACTTGTAACCACAGAATTTGAAAGATTGCTCGGCGGGCAGTTGACAATCGCGCCATGTACCAAGACGCGAGGGCTTCCCTTCCTTTTGCGCGGTCTCTACCACCTTTGCGAGTGCGAGTACAACGGTTCCCGCTTTATCCTGATGTACCACAAAGACAAAACGGTTTACACTCCGGGCACAATCGCCGCTCACATGGAGCTGATCAAGGATGCAACCGGTCTGCAGGCGGTGTTTGCCACAAATGAGATGCCATCGTACAAGCGGGGACGATTCCTGGAGAAACACATTCCGTTCATTGTTCCGGGGAAGCAAATGTATCTCCCGTTCAATGGTTTTCTTCTGACGGAAAGCCGTGTGCCTGCTTACAAGGAGATCTCAACGCTGGGGAACCTTGCTCAAATCCTTATCCTTGCCCAGTTGATGAAGCGGTTTGCCGCCCCAGTGTCGATTGGAACGGTCTGCTCGATGTTCCCGTATTCCCGCATCAGTGTTATCCGGGCCTTTGATGAGCTTGAGCATTTCCAGCTGGCAAAGAGGTGTCCCCCGACCAAACATCTCGAATTCATCGCCGACAATAAAGAGTTGTGGAAAAAAGCGTTGCCCTTACTCCACAGTCCGCAAAAGCGAATCGTCGGAATGAATGAGATTCCCCAGTGTTTAATCGTATTTGAATCGGGCATCAATGCTCTCTCGAAGCGGTCCATGATTAACCCAGACTCTCAACGTGAATATGCGGTCGAGGCAAAAGAATTCAACAAGCTCAAACTGAAGCCGGAGTGTCCAAAGGAAGATGCTCCGGTCCTGTTGGAGCTTTGGAGCTATCATCCGGCGATAGTCGGCGGAGACGGCATCGACCCATTTTCCCTGTACCTGACCTTAAAAGACAATCCGGATGACCGTGTCCAGATTTGTCTCGAAACAATGATAAAGGAACTCTTATGATAAAAGGCTTGGAGATTTTTCGGTCTGCGTTCAGCGCATTTGCCGACAGCTACATCCTGATCGGGGGCGCTGCATGCAATATCAATCTGGAACGGACGGCGGTTCCCTTTCGCGCTACTCACGATTTGGATATCGTTCTTTGCGTCGAATCGCTTACCCCGGAGTTCGGGCGTATGTTCTGGCAATTCGTTCGGTCCGGCGGCTATCAGATTCAGGAAAAGTCAACGGGCGAAAAGAAGTTCTACAGATTCAGGAAGCCGACCGCGCCGGATTATCCGGAGATGCTGGAACTCTTCGCCAGAAAACCGGACAACTTCGAGACGCCGCACGACACACAGCTGATTCCCATTCCCATGGATGAGGAAGTGTCGAGCTTGTCCGCCATCCTGCTGGACCAGGATTATTACCAGTTCATCCAGAACAACAGAATTCTGATAGACGGCATATCGTTATTGTCGACCGAGGCCCTTATCGTGCTGAAAGCAAAAGCGTGGCTTGATCTCTCCGCACGAAAGGAAGCCGGAGAACACGTTGATTCAAAGAACGTCCGGAAACACAAAAACGACATTTTCAGGCTTTGGGCTTCGACATCACAGGAGTCTTCTGTATCCCTGCCGTCTGGGATCAGAGCGGACATGCAGCAGTTCCTCGCGTCCATAGAAAAAGAAGACGTGGACCTCAATGCTTTGCATGTTGATCTTCCGAGGGAGGAGGTCTTACAGAATCTCCGTTCATTGTTCGGACTTTGAACGAGAAGGCAAGGATAACGGAAGCTCCGATACGGAACACGCCCCACCGCCCTTAGCCGGGAGATGAGGCGTGTTTTTCTCGGATTTGGAAGTCGAGGGTCAACTTGCGGCGGACTCTGTATTTCCGGGGAACAAGCCAGATGCTGGCACGATGACCGCCGCCTCGGAACCGTCCGGGGGAATGGGCGTGTTTTCCGGTTTTGTGATGACCGGCAGAGCCATGATCGCGTTCTTCTTCGCCGCATCCGAGATGTGGGCGTAGTGGCGGGTCATAACGCTGTTGCCGTGCCCGACGATGGAAGCGACCACATCCAGCGGAACTCCCGCATTGACGCAGAAAGAGACGAACGTGTGGCGGAAGCTGTGCAGACTATAACGATTGGCCCGGAATACGCGGTGTTCGGGGCATTCGTCAGCGGTGACGGACAGCCCGGTCGCGCAGTGGATGATCTTGCGGACGTCTTCCTGGACCCCATTCGGGTTGTAGGAAAAGCGGTTCGCTACTGACGGAAGGATGTAATCTGCCTTGCCGTGGTTCCGGTCCCGGAATGCCAAAGCATCTCTCAAACCAGCGGCAAGGTCAGGATGCAGTGGGAGCGAGACTTCACGGTTATTGGTCACTCTGGCCGTCTTGTGCGGGATGTAGGTGATTGTGTTGTGTTCCAGATCGACATTCGACCAGCGCATCACGCATCCATCCTGTCCACGGCATCCAGTCCAGCAACAGAGCAGAAGCAGGACGCGCATTTCATCCTTGAACATCGGCTCGAATGGCAGCACCTTTCTCATCCGCATGGGGATTCTGCCGGGACCGAGGCGCACAACCTCCGTTTCATAGAAGAATCCGGTTTTGAAACCATCGAAAATCGCTTTGACCTGTTCTTCGGTGAACGGGAGGCGGCTTTCCGTCTGGACCGGCTTGCTTTCAATCACATCGAAGGGATTGGATTCCAGCCCGGCAGGAACGCGGATATGAGAGAAAATCAGCTTCAACGCCTGACGGTAGATGTTGAATGTCTTCCCGGAAACCTTGCGAACCGTCCAGACGTAAGAGAAATACTCTGCAGCGGTTTCCTCCGTGATCTGATTCGTCAGCCGGATTTCCGGGTGTTCCTTTGCCAGCCACTTCGTGAAGTGCCGCAGGGACTTTTGGTAGCTCTCCATCGTTCCTTTTCCGCTGTCCGGGCGGGTGTACTGCGTCAGGTAGACCTTCCAAATCTGATCGACAGGGAACGAGGCTTCATGCCGCATCTTCTTTGCATTGGCGATGTGGAGCGCGATTTCCTCCTTCTGTTCTGCCCGGAGGACAGGGCGCAGGAGCTTCGCCGCTGCTTCCGCTTCCTGACGGGTCGTGACAGGCTTGTCATCCGGCCCCAGCAACAGTGTGCTTTTGGCTCTGCCCCCGGTCCGGATTTTCAGATAGAAGTGATGGCGCTTCTTCACGATGCTTCCGGTGCCTTTTTCTCGGTTCTGTTTCTTCATAGACGATCTCTTTCTGTGGGACGGGTTATTCTTGTTAATTCTTTGCGATTCGTCCCGCATAGTAGATGATTCGTCAAACATTCGTCCCCCGAAAAGGGCAGACGCACTT
>Ga0310786_10007527_pt1 | contig 14179 bp, 25 predicted proteins | sample AusTroGonzalo_MG_FD_203881 | JGI IMG/M metagenome (GOLD analysis project Ga0310786, IMG submission 203881) | Bovine rumen microbial communities from tropical cattle in Woodstock, Queensland, Australia - Gonzalo_03 (v2) (version 2) | ecosystem: Host-associated > Mammals > Digestive system >... | reverse complement strand
GATCCGGGTTGACGATGCCAACCGGGAACGCCGCAAAATCATTTGGAGTTTATCGACATTCGCCGCTAAATATGCGGGTTAATTGAACAGGTCCGCCCGGTACGATCCGGGCGGACGCCGGGAAATCATTTCATAGGAGGTTTATGTGTATGTTTGCGCTGTTTGTTTTGATTATCGTTATAACCTTTGTCTGTTCGATCATTTGGGGCTGTATCAGTAGCACGAAAGCGGAGCGGAGCCGGGAATGGGAAGTCCGACGGGCGGCGGAAGCGGCAGCGGCGCGGCAGGCTTTGCAGACAGAAAAGAACAGGCAGCGCAAAGCGGAAGCGGCAGAACGCCGGGAACAGCGGGAAATGGAAGCGGCAGAACGCCGGGAGGAAGCTGTGCGGCGGTATGAGAAGAAGATCGAACAGCGGGAAGCGGCAGCGGCAAAGCGCGAAGCCCGGCAGCAGGAAGCGCAAGCCAAAGCGGACGCCGCAAAGCGCCGCCAGGAGGCAGCGGCAGCGAAGCGGGAAGCGGACCGGGCCGCAAAGGTTGCGGCGGCGCGGGAATTGGCCGAACTCCGGGAGCGCGAATTAGCAGCGGCGCGGGAATTGCGCCAGCTACAGCGGCAGGAACAGCCCGCCAGCAGGCCGGAAACGGTTTCTAATGTGGATGATAAGCCCGCTGCAAAAGCGCCGGAAATGGCAGCGCCGGACGCCAGGAAACCATTTCAAAAGCCCGCGCCGGTCACGCTGGAGGCGTTCGCCGCCGCGCACGCTAAAGCGCTGGAGCCGGTCAAGGCCGCGCCGGGACCGTTCGCCGGTCAGGTGGTCAGCTTTACGGGCAAGTTGTCCATGCCGCGCCGCGTGGCCGTTGAGATGGTACAGAACGCGGGCGGGCGGGCCTATGCCGATATGCCAGCGGGCACAACGTTACTTGTTGTTGGCGATAATCCCGGCATGAAAAAGATGGATAAGGCGGATCGCTGGATAGGTCAGGTTAAAAAGGTCACGGAGAAACAGTTTCTTGATATGTTCCCGGCGTAATTATCAAAGCATTTGAAGGGGGTTTGTATCATGTTGAATCTGAATCAACACAACATCGAAGAAGCGAACAGCGCCAGCCAGTTTGACGCGGGAAACGTCCTGGCACGGGAGGCGGAGAAGGTCTACGCCGAAGGGCTGGACAAGATGAAGTTTGACGCGGACGCGCTCAACGAACGCCAGCGAACCATTTTATCCGCCCGCCTGGACGAATGGAAAAGCCTTGTTGAAAAGGCATACAACGACATTATAGCCCGCCGCGCTTCCTGGATGCCCTGGACGGTATGCGGCCCGGCCCGGTATGACAGCAGGAAGAACAGCGCACGGGCAGACCGGCAAATGGAAGCCGCCGCCGAATGGAACGATAAAATGGACAGGTTTATATTAAATACCATATCCATGATCCGGGACGCCGTATCATTTGAACAGATGATAGAGGAATATAGGACCGGCAAACGCCAGGAGGCCATTTCCTCTGACGATCCCGCCGCCGTGGAAAAGCTGGAGGCCCGGATTGCGTTTCTTAATAGTGAACGCGAAGAAGGGAAGCGGCAAAACGCATATTGGCGCAAACATAAGACCATGCGCGGCTATGTCTGCCGGGACGGTTCGATCATAGAGGCGCGGGCGGATGAAATCGACGCGAATATTAGGCGCGGCATGTACGGCGTGCCCTGCCCGCCCTATGAACTGCAAAACACATTGCAGAACGTGAAGCGCCTGGAGGACCGTTTGCAGGACGCCCGCAAGCGCCGGGAGATGGCAGCGGACGCCAGCACGGCGCGGGCGGAAACGGTATATGACGGCTTTACCGTTGAGATCGCGGCGGCGGATGCCCGAATCAATATCACATTTGCGGACAAGCCCGACGAGGACGCCCGGAAGGTGCTAAAGGATAACGGTTTTCATTGGTCCCCGCGCCTGAAAGTGTGGACACGGAAGCACACGGCAAACGCGGAATACTCCCTTAACCGGTATGTTATCCCCGGTTTGATCGCAACCGGCGATTATGGGCCAGCGCCCGCGCCGGAGGCGGTTTCCCTGGATGACTTCGCCGCCAGATACGCGCCGGAGGAATGAACGCCGCGAAACCATTTTGAACATGCGCCCGCCCGTGGGCATGGTACGCGGGTAAGGAGGTTTATCATGCTGTATGTGATCTTCTATGCCCTGGACGGGCGGGAACTCTACGCTTGCCCGGAGGTCGATATGGCCCCGGAGGAATGCAAGGAAACCAAACGGGCGCTTGCCCGCGAAAACGGCATACTGTGCCGCGAAATCTACGTTTCCCATGCCTGGCGGTGACGCCGCTGGACCATTTGCAAAGGAGGATTGATCTATGAGTATAAGGCCGCACACAATGGAAGTCATGCACAATGATTTTGTAGACATCAATGGTTGGTCATTTCATTTGATCTATGGGCGGCACGGTCACGGTTATTATATCGCTATTCCGAATTGGGGGGTATGCGTAGAGGCGGCAGAGCCGGATTGTGTACTTTACAACGCCGGGACGCTCGGCGCGTGCCTGGATAGGACCGTAGCGCAGCACGCGCAGGAAATCGCGGAGGCAATCTGCGCCCGCGTGCCGGTTGAACAGTGGATGTATGAAGGGGGGTGAAAATAGTGGTTTGCCTGTTCTTCCTGATGACGGCATTGGCCGCGCTGGACACGGTTTGTGAAATCGTCGCGGCCATCGTGCGGCGGGTGAATTGCCCGCGCTGTCGCTGGAATCGTGGCGGGCGGTACAGCTTCAACTAAGCCGCCGAACGGCGGCGGATATTCGGAGAATCGCTCGGGCTATGCGTTGCCGGGTGAACGCCGCCGATCCATTCGCAATGACACTGGTGTTTTCGTTTTGATATGCTATACTATCAATGAGCCGTTTCAAAAGCGTTATCGCTATCGCTTTTGAACACTGTCGGCGGCGCTGTCCGCGACGCCGCCGAATCATTCAGGAGGTTATCATGCTACACGAACAGCTTTCACTATTTGACTTGATCTCCGCGCCGGTAGAGGACGCAGCGCCCGCGCCGGTTCAGGTGGATGCCTGGCCGGTTCCGGTGATGATCCAGGCAAGCGCGAAAATAGACGGCGGTTATCGCATATTTGGAATTGTCCGTACACAGATTGCGCTCCATGCGTGGAAGCCCACGGCGGGCGACGTGCTGGCCCTGTTCCCGTTGTCACTGTCCTATGATATGTCCCGTGGTATGCTGGATCGCTCCTGCGTGATAGACCTGTTCGCCCACGAAGTTGACGGAGAAGGAAACAGGTTGCACGATTTGGCCGACGCGCACGCCACGGTCAGCGCGGGCGAACTCTACGACGCCGCAGAATCATTTTGATTGACGGGCGCTATCGTGCTATGGTAGGATTTGGATAAGGAGGTTGTGGTTATGTGGTTGATAGGAGTTTTCGCTGGTGTGGTTGTGGTTGTCATACTGCTTGTGGCCGTGCTGTATGGTCAAAGCAGGGATGACGCGCAGCAGCACAAGGAATCATCCGTCATGTACATTTACAACATGCACGGCAATGACGGCCCCGGCCTTTATGAGCGCAGCAAAGGCGGGCAGCGGCCATTTGGTGAGAACTCGCGCACGCGCCGCAGCGAACGCGAAAAGACGCGGGCGGATCGCTACTTCTATTGAGCGCCGGAGGTTTGGTCCTATGATCCATTGCAATAAAGTTACCCCCCCCCGCAAAATTACACCTACGATGTAACCTTGTAATTTTCCGTCCTTCATGCGCGATACGCGCCCCGGATGTGGTTCTGTATAACACCATCACATGAACTATCTGAAAGGGGTTGCACCATGAAGAAGATGCTTTGCGTTTCGTTTGCTATTATACTGTTTGTTATGTTCCTGGCCGCTTCCGCGTCCGCTGCATCATCAGCAGAGCAGCGCGTTCGTGAAAAGCTGAAAGCGGCCCAGGAGGGCACAACATTACCGCCAGAGGATGATACGTATACAATGGATGACCTGTCATGGGATATGCTTTCTTCTGCCCGGAATCGCGCAGAAGATGATGATGTGTATTGGAGAGTGACAGTTGATGACCTTGTATGTAATTATGATTTATCGTCTGACGCGGAGGATGCGGTTATCGTCAACATTGATCTTTCATGGGATGGGAAAAACGGCGTCCCGCGCACGAAGAAAATGCTCCGTTTCTTCGGTGACGATATGGCGGACTCCCTGTTTCACTTCTATCCTGATGTGAATATCACGCAGCTATGGTGCCGGTGGACAATTCCATATCTCTATGACAAAGGAGGATTTATCGCAAAGTACAAGTATGAGATGCGTGATAATGTCGTTTACCTCACAGCCAGTAATGGTATACTGTTCAACATGCCCGACAACTACAAGTGACGGCGCAACGGCGCAGGACCATTTCAACGCCGCAGAATCATTTTGAACGGAAGGAGGACAACATGACAGACTTTGAAAAGCTGTGCGCTATCTATGATAAAGCTGGTATTGGTTACGTCGTCGGTGATGCGAAAATGGCGAATTTCTATCGTGACAAAGGTATAGTGGATAAAGCCATAGAAATTCGTGCGCGTGATGAATATGGTAAAGTAAATGGTTATATCGGATTTACTTGCCATCATACTTTCGACGCAAACGGAAACCTCTTGAGCATGTATATTTGGGAATAATCATCACCGCCGCAGAATCATTTTGAAACGGCCTTATCCTTGATGGACAGGGCCGTTTCTCTATGCCTCCGTTCCGCCTCCTTAGTTTTACGTTTGTAGAGTTTGTAAATGTAATATTCGGAATCACGCTACATTATATGTGCCTGAAATCGGTATGCCAAAACCCCTTTAGTATGTCCTACCCTTGGAAACGTCAAGCTAAAGCCCTAAATCATGCGGTGCATACCGTCAATCGCCTTATCTATAGCCATTTGGTCAAGCCCGATATAACGCAACGTTTCCATTTGGCTTGAATGGTTGAGGACCTTTTGCACAAGGGACAGGTCCCCCGTGGTCTGGTACAGTTCATAGGCAAACGTCTTGCGCATGGTGTGACATCCTGCGTGCCCCGTAAAGCCCGCACGGGCCGCAATCTCCTTGACGATGGCAAAGGCCCGCTGTCTGCTTATGGGCCGGGTGTCGCCTGTCTTGCCGCCCCGCTGTCTGCTTTGAAGGATATATTCATCCCCGTCACGCCCTTGCAGAAGCCGGTTGATGCGCTTCTGTGCGTCGGCCTGGAGTTTGATGTTGCTCATTTTCCCGGTCTTTTCGGCTATGATACGCACGCGCTCCTGATCGCGCACATCCTTCACGCGCAGGGCGCATATATCCCCGATCCGCAGGCTGGTATTGAATCCCAACAGGAGCAGCATGTACCACGAAACCCCGCCCCGCTGCCGGTTGGCGTCATGTTCCTCGGCTATTTTCAGCCATTGCCGCACAACCTGGTAATCCTTGATGGGGTCCGTGGTGTGTACCCCGGTCAACCGGGCGACATGATCCCGCTTCTTTTCGATCTGCTGCCGGTTCTTTTCCTGTTCCATTGCGCGTTGCGCGTAATGCGTATACTGCGTCATGTTTCAAACCTCCATGAAACGTCATTGTAATTCGGACAAAAAAATATAGCGGGCGCTACAGCCCGAACATGCTGATTTGCGCTGTGGCGGCTTCTAAGCGCCCTCTCGCCGCCTCGTAATACCCACGGTCAATCTCAAACCCGACATAGCGGAAGCCCGCCCGGTGGCACGCTATCAGGCTGGACGCGCTGCCAACGTGGGTGTCAAGGATTATATCTCCCTCTCGCGCATAACGCGACAGAATCCAGTTGTACAGTGCCACGGGCTTTTGCGTGGGGTGGATCTTCTTCTCCTTGCTTTTCATGTTGCCCTGGAGCATCCCGTCCCACATGAAGCGGAAAATCCGGGTGGCGCGGTCGAATGATGTCCATGCCAATTCACAATCCGCAAAGGTCCGGTCCGCCTGGTGCTGTTTATCCCACACGATCCAGCCCTGCGAATCCTCCCCGATTTCCACGGCAAAGTAATTGCCGCCCCAAATGATTTGATTCTTGCTCACGCGGAATAACTCTCTGAAATATTCCGGTCCGGTTTTTTCCTGCTGCCATAGCGCAAGGTTGTATTCCGGGTGGTCAGCGATACCCCCCCCGCCCGATTTGTCATATATCCGCCCTGCGTGACGCCCCCGTATACGGGATCGACTATGGCAAGGTCAAAGTATTTGTCCGGGAACTCCTTCATCCCAGCCATACAGTCCATGCAATACAGCCCGAAGTCAAGCATTCCGTTCACCGTCCCTGTCATAAGGTCCCGCGCCTTTGTAGTCGGCCATGGGCGCGTTATAGCCCGTCTTGTATTGTTCCGGCAGGATGCGCCGAAAGGCGATTACGCCCGCAAACAGTATCATCGTCAGAAACCCGATGATGGACAGCCAGCGCAAAACATTGGATAATCTCATAATTACCTCCATAACGCGAAAAACGCCCGGCAGGGCGTTGATGCTCTGCCAGGCGTTGCGTGAATCATCCGCTTGTATTGTATTATTCTTTGTCCTCGGCCAGCGCTTTCCTGGTCTCCTCCGCGAGTTTGGCGTCCTCTTTCGTAGCGGAGTTCAGGGCGTCGGTGTCAATGTCCTTCCACTTCAAAACCGCTTTCCACAGGTCGTAGATGAAAGACGGCCCGCGCCCAATGCCGATGCCTGTCATGACGTAGAAGATATAATTGCCCCACTCCGGCATATCCCAAATGGAATAGTCGCAGATGTAGGTAACAATGTCCATCTTCGACAGCACGGCAATCACGACGCCTATGACGATTGACACGATCTCGGTCACGCTCATGGGCTTGCCGTCCGCTTTCCACAGCGGCTTCAGCGCACCAACAACGGCCTCGATGAACAGCGCCATCACAATGATACTCATTACCAAATTACTCATTCCTTTCTTGCGCGTTTTGCCTGTGCAGGGTTGCCTCCCGCCTGGCGGCGGGCGCTGCAAAAGCGAAAACGTTCGCGCATTTGTTCAAACATCTTGCACGCGGGTGACATGTCGCGGCATGAACTTAACCCGCGTGCAAGCGCGTGCTACAGAAAATCGTTCTTCCTCAGTCGCTCCCTGTACAGTTCATCAATATAATCGTACTCCGCATCAAAGACGCCGTTGCTGTCGTTGGTCTTTTTCAGCAGGCTCTTATACTTCTTGTCCAGGGCGACTATGTGCTCAAATTCGTCCTTGCTATGCCGCCTGTCATTGCGGCATGAGTTGGCGAAATCGAGTACTTCCCAGCGAATACGATCCTTCTCATTGTCATCAATGCACTTCGCCATGTTGGCAATATCCTTGCGAATATCGCCGTTGATGACGTTTCCAACCCATTTGAAAAGGCTCGTCCACGGGTTCCACTTGATTGTGGGTGACCACTGTATGAACAGGGACAGCACCACAAGGATGCCTCCCCAATGATCCGCCGCCCATCTCAACACTCGCTCCATTGGAATCACCGCCTGTTACGCGGCGTTAGGGAAGAAGCAGAAGAATTGCTTGCGTTCCTTGACGAACTGGCTGATCTTCTGTTTCGTCCGCTTGGCGCTGGCCGGATCGTTGCAGTAGATGTAATTGGCGCTGTACTTCCATGCGCAGATGAAATGACCACCGGACGTCCAGTAGCCCGGCCCCATGGAGCATACCACGTAGCCGCCCGCGTCGAGGCAGGCCTTTACGGTTTCAATGCTCTTGGTGGCGACCATCTTCTTCCAGCCGTATCTCGCCTGAATGTGCGTAAAGAACTTCCAGCTTGTTCCGCTGTTCTTGGTTCTGTCGCCCCAATCAAGCGCCATCAGCGCCAGCGTGTAGGGTGTGATGGTATTGTCCATCACGAAATGAACGATGTCCGCCATGCTGGTTGGGCCGCAGCCGGACGTTCCCATCGTCTGCGACTTGTCGCCATGGTTGGAATACATCTTGTTCTTCCACCGCTTGTCATACTGCTTGAAGTCGGTCGGCTGGACGAACGTGCCGGAGGCCACGGCCTCGGCGTGTGTCATAGCGCCATCGGCTTTGCCGGTAATGAGTGCGCCCCACGTCACGGGGCCGCATATACCGTCAGAGCCGATGCCCTTCGCGGTCTGATAGGCGGCGACGGCGTTCTTCGTGCGCTTGCCGTAGATCGCGTCCGCCGTGATGCTGGAATCCAGCAGGATTTGCAAAGCCAGCGTATAGCCGCTGGTCGCGTGCTTCGACGTGCTGCACGTCGGCGCGGCCCCGGCCAGCGCGGCCCACGTCTTGGAGCCGATCACGCCATCCGGCGTCAGATCATGGTTGCCTTGCCACGCGACGACATGCGCCACGAACTCGGCGTCAAAGACCTGGTGCAGCTTGATAAAGCTGTCCACATCCTCGATCTTCTCCTTAACCGTGATGTACTTGGTCAGCAGTTTGGCGATGACAACCGGCTTGCCGCTGTCCTTATGCTTGATCGTTTTCATCGTCCGGCACCTCCATTCTCACGGGATTGCCGTTGGCGTCCAGTACGAATACACAATCCTCCGGTACATCATAGGCATTTTCGATCTCAGTGTTTATCATCATGTCACCTCCGTCATCTTCTTTTTCGTCGCTGGGCGCGGCGGCGAATTGGTCATAGTATCGCTGCCCGAAACTGGCCCGCTTCTCCTTGACCTTCGTGCTCTGGTTGGCCGGTCTCTCATACTGCGTCAATACGGCGTCGCTGGCCTTGCGCACGCTTTTCGCCTCACACAGCGATTTCAGCACGCCCTTATAGCCCTGCAATTCCTTCCAGAGAAATTCCAGTTGCATATCAAGGTCGCCGATGGACGCTTTACGCGATTTCGCAAAGTCGAGCAGCTTTTGCTTGCGCGTGTGATACGTCCATTGCGCGAGGCCGTAACCCGCGCTGTCATGGATGAATGACCGAGCAGAATACTTGCCCTTGTCCACGGCGTCGGTATACTTGTCATCGGTCATTCCCAGCTTGCGCTCATAGGTATTTTGCAGATTGCGCGGGTTCAGCCCGCTTTCGGCGTAGAGGTTCCCCATCAGGCCCGCCACGCCGCAGGGGTTCCCGATCTTCTCCAACAGGAAATCCCAAATCCGTTTCTCGTTCATGGCATCAACACCTCTCCAGAATCGCACCAGGCGTAATAGCGGGCGCGTATGTCATCCTCCATGCCGTCCCACGGGTCAACGCCGGGCACGATGATCTTCACGCCCTCAAAGGGCATCAAGGTCACGTCTGCCGTCCCGTCATCCCGGTATTCGATGGCATAGAAAAGCCGCCCGTTTCCGGGCGGCGCGTTGGCCGTGTTCACGTTCCATCCCCCCTTGTCATGCTGTCAGGCATACCCATACACTGAAAGCGATAAAGGCGACAACCCCAATGATCCGCAAGATCATATCGCCCCCTCCCTTCGCTGGAATGTGATGTTGTCCGCAATCCAACGGCGCAGATTGTCGCCGTTGCAATGCTTCGTCATGCCGTAATAGCATGTCACGCTTTCAAGCGCCCGTTCAAAGTCGATTTCTCCGCTTGCGTACATCTCGGAGACCTTGCGCAAACTGCGCTTGATGTGGTTCGTGGTTTTCTTCCTCATGCGCAATCCATGAGGCGTCACCATGTAGCCGACATACTCAACCGGCGCGGTCGCCTTTTGGATTCTGCTCTTGGGCGACATGTCAAGGAGCAATTCGTCGCGCAGGAAATCTTCGATCAGGTGGAATAGCCTCCAGGCTTCGTCCTTGCCCTTCACGAATATGGCGAAATCGTCCATATAGCGTTCGTAGAATCGGACGCGCAGGACGTGCTTCACGTATTGATCCAACCGGTTCAGGAACAGGTTGGCCGTTTCCTGCGACGTGAGATTGCCGATTGGCATACCCACGTCGAACAGCCGCAGATGGCGCGGGCAATCGTCGGGCTTCACGCCCACCGGCAGGCCGAACGGCACATCCGGGTTGTTGATGATCGTCCCGATCAACCACATGAACCATTCGTCATCGGTGATGGAGCGATAGGTTTTCAGCACTTCCGCGTGATCCACGCGATAGAAATACTTGGAAACGTCGCCCTTGATTAAATACCAATCGTCGGCGTCGGGCTTCCGGCTGATAAGCTGTTGCCAGTTGAGGAGGCATTGCGCCGCTGGAAGCGTCCCTTTGCCGGTCCTGCACCCGTAGCTGTGCATGATGTAGCGCTTGTCCAGGTATGGGTTGATCTGCCGGTATATCGCCCATTGCACCACGCGGTCGCGGAAGCCCAGCGCCATGACGAGGCGCGGCTTCGGATAGCGCACATAGAACTCCCGGTAGGGGCCTACGGTGTAGGTCATGCAAAGCAAATCCCGCTGGATGTCCAGAAGCATTTCGCCCAGGTTGAATGTGAACTCCAAAACCTCATTGCGATAACGCTTATCCTTCGCGGCGTCGCGGTATGCGCCCATGAGGTTTTCAAAATCACAGATGCGGTCTTTCAGATTGTGCAGCCCTTCCAAAAGAATCACCGCCCTGTGAAAATACCGTGCGTGATGTGCGGCGGCAAACATGGTTTGCCGGTCTGCTTGCAGACTGCCGTTTGCAAACTGGAAATTTGCGGGCGGCACCGGCCATTTGGCGTAGACTGTGGGGCTGTGCGCCCCTTGTGCTGCTGACAGCCATAGCGTATAGCCCTCCCAGGCCCTTCACGGCGATTCCTGCCCGGTAATCATCGGTGGACAGGATTATCATTTAGGTGCATGAGATCATGTCACCAAGGAAACGCGCCCCTCCCACCAGAAGGATGCTCATGGATGCGTAATCACATGAGACTTTCAATGTATGTTGGGAGCGGGGGCGGCAACCATAGTTGTTGTTCGCGTTGCCGCGCTCGTTGTTGGCATTGACATAGCCCAACCCCGCGTTGCTGGTGTTGTTGTAGTTGCCGCCGCGACGGGGGAAGCGCTAAAGAACGCTGCAAGGATAAGGCCCGTCCAAATCACGGCGCGTTCCCTGTATCGCCACTCTTGCGACCGGAGACCGAATTGATCCAGCCGCCGATCAAAGCGCCGATTTCTGCAATCTTCCCGGACCATACGCCGAAACTCTGATCCGTGAGCAATCGCCTTTCGCGTCCCTTCTTGTCGGTGAATATCACCTTGTTCGCCTGTTGAATGAACACGTCCAACACGGCCTTGCTGGTGTCCAGTTCGGTCAGGGTGCTTTTGTTCATGTACCGCAGCCGCGCCTTTGTCGCCAGCCGGAGCATCGTGTACATCTCCTGCATGATGTCCTCGCCCAGCGTGTACTTGTGGAACGCGGGCCAGCGTGCGACGATGGGCCTTGCGTATTGGATCATATCGTCGATCTTCTGACAGCATGGGCCGGGGTTGGCGCGGTCATATTTGAACTCTGGCATTGTATTCACCTTTCAGAGACGCGCGGCGCGGCGCTTTCGCACCGCGCCGGGGGCGCACCCTATCGGGTGGCCCCGTCAGGGTTTCAGTTTTCAGGGGTCAGGGGTTCAGGGCAGGGAGCGGGGGCGGCAACCATAGTAGGCGATCGCGTCGCCGCGCACGTTGCCGGCATCGACACAGCCCAACCCCGCGTCGCCGGTGAAGTTGAAGTAGCCGCCGCGACGGGGGAAGCGCTCCCCGGACGTGAAGTTCACGTAATAGTTTCCTTCCGTCAGATCGGAATTGGACGTTGGGAACAGGCCGAGTTCCATCACGATAGACGGCACGTAGGGCAGGCGCGTCGCGTGGGCTTTCAAATCCTTAAAGCTGGTGGATTTGCCGCCCAGCGTCATATCGTCGCATTGGGTGTCCAGGATGATCTTGCTGGTGTTGGTGTCCCAATTCCAGTGCAGCGTGCCCGTGGTTCCGGGGGCGACGAGCGTATAGCCGGTATCACCGGCGTTCGGGAGGATGGCTTTCCACGCGGCGGACGATGCGGAGATGTCCGCGTCAGGGTCGGCGGCGTTGTTGTTCTCCAGGATTTGCAGTTCGCAATCGTAGATGCGATAGCCGTACTGCTGCTCCAGGCTGGAGCCGATGATGTCACACAGGTTCGCCGGGTCGCTGCCGAGATACCAGTCCAGCGGGCCGCTGCCGTTCAGTGTGCGATAGCCGGTCTGACGCGCCGCGTCAGGCGTGCCGTCGTTGCTGATGCCGCCGACGTATTTGACCTTTTCCCAATACGTCGGGGCGATGTCAGGCCGCAGTTCCGCCGCGCTGGTATGGGCTTGCAGGGCCTTGTAGACATATCCGTTGTAAGCGCGTTCCAGGTCAACGGTGATGCTCTTGTTGACTTCCCAGGCGGTGGCGTCCTTGTGGCTCTGGCCCCAATAGGTGTTGCCCTTCGGTACCCAGCCCATCTTCTGCGCCAGCAGCTTGATAAAGCCGTAGTCCGCGCACGTCATGCCGGTAATGCCGGTCCCGGCCAGCTTCATCCGGGAAAGGCACTGGTCGGCGCCCAGGGAGCGAATCGGGTTGATGTTCGGCAGGGACAGGATCGCGCCATTCGCTACGCCGTTGTCACCACCTTTGTACTTGCCGAGCAGAATGTAATCCTGCTCCACGCCGTTGATGATGAAAGCCGGGTGGGTGTGGTTCGGCAGACCGGCAACAAGGTCGCTGGATTTCATCTTCGGGAACTTGACGAATATCCCGGCGACGTTGCCGTTGCTGTCATACTTGACGATGTTCCCGTACTTCTTCGCCAGGAACTCCAGGGGAGAGTTATTCATTTCCCGCCCCTCCCATCATCAGATCGACGAGTTCCTGGTATTCCTCGGCGGTGATCCGGTCGGCCATCAGGAACACGTCAAGTTTCAGCAGGGTCGCTTCCACGTCCAGGTTGCCCTTTTTCAGCCCGTTTTCAATCAGGCGCTTCATCAGCTTATAGGTCATTATCTCAGCCTCCATTCTTTGAAGATCGTGGATGTATAGCCAGTCCGTCCACCAGGCGGCCAGCCGGTCAATCAGTTCGCGCATTACGCATCCATCAGAGCCACAAGCTCCTCGTACTCCGCGCGGGTCAGGCGGTCAGCCGCCAGAAAAGCGTCCAGCTTGTCCATGATGTCGGCCCGCTTTTCTTCCAGCGTGCCGTTCTTCTTCGCGGTTTCGATGATCCGCTTCATCAGCTTATAGGTCATGGCTTCATTCCTCCAATCCAATTTCCAACAGCGTCACCTCATACAAGGTTTCCGCCATCAGTTCGTCGTGGTCGTTGATCTGCTCGCGCAGGGCTTTGTAAGGGGCCAGCTTTGCCTCCCATTCCTCGCGCCGCTTGCGCTCCCATTCTTCGGGATCGTAGGGCGGATCAGGCATGTCGGCCAATTCATCCGGGGTCAGGATTTCGTTTTCATCCATCGTGCCGTTACCTCCTGTTCGTTATGTCAAGGCTCTCAACTGCGCCTCCGCTGTGGCAAGCCGCTTCTGCACGTCGCGCAACTCGGCCTGGATCAGCATGTAGGCGTAATTAAACGCCGTGCGGTCGATCACGGCGTCCTTGTCCAGATTGGAATAGTTCGCGGCGGCTGTATTTGCCGCCGCAGCAGCGTTGTTCGCTGCCGTTGCCGCGTTATTCGCGGCGGTTGCCTTGGTGTTCGCGTTGCTGGCCGCGTCGCTGGCGTCCTGTGCCGCCTGGTTCGCTGCCGCAGCCGCGCCGCCCGTGACGGCCAGGGCCGCGCCGATGCTTGCTATGTCCATGTCATCACGCCCCAATCTGCGTCCATGTACCGTCGATGGCCTTCATGTACATGGCGCTCATGCTGGCGGTGTAGGCCACGCTTCCAGCGGCGAGGTCTTTCGGCAGGCTGGACAGGTCGGAAGCGCTGTCGATCAGCACTTCGCAGCGGTTCGCGGTTTCGGGAACCCCGCTACTCGATTTGACGATTTCAAATGCCATTGTGCGCCATCCTCCTATTCTTCTGCAAGCGCCGCGACTTGCGCTTTCAGCGTAATGATCTCGTTCTGGGCGGCTCGAAGCTCGGCCTGCATGGTCATCTGCAATTCATCGAACGCAATACACATATGCTGGATTGCCTCGTCGTACTTGTTGAAATTGGTTGCGCTCTGCGGCGTTCCCGGCTGGATCGTCTCGCCGGGAGCGGGTATCAGGTTCTTCGTCCCGTCGATGTTCGTAGTCTCTGTATAGCGGTGC
>Ga0310786_10007526_pt1 | contig 14179 bp, 15 predicted proteins | sample AusTroGonzalo_MG_FD_203881 | JGI IMG/M metagenome (GOLD analysis project Ga0310786, IMG submission 203881) | Bovine rumen microbial communities from tropical cattle in Woodstock, Queensland, Australia - Gonzalo_03 (v2) (version 2) | ecosystem: Host-associated > Mammals > Digestive system >... | reverse complement strand
GATGCCGTTTTCCACTCATCAAGCCAGCTGTCATACTCACCCGTCTCCCTGATTCGGCTCAAATAGCCGTTGAATTGACGGCAAAGCAGCGAATCCTCCTTGCGGAATCCGGCTCCGGCAGTACCCTTAAGTATATTCTTGAACCTTATTTCCAGACCACGAGACTCAGTGTTAAGCATGGCGGCCTGATACTGGTCTATGATACAGAAGTCTGCCCTTCCCTTCTCTACGGCCACAAGCAGCTCACCCAGCCCCAGCCTTATGATATCAATACCCTCAATTTCAGAGAGCATCAGGTCATATGAGCTGCCCATTGACACAGCAACGCTGTGACCTTTAAAATCCTCCACGCAATTTACGCCTGTAAGGTCCTGAGTCTTATGATTCCGGCAGGAACAGAGCCACATCAGGGCAGCAATCAGAATAAGCGGGACCCTTCTCATATCTTACGGCTTTTAGGGTTGACTCTCTTCTCAAACAGGTCAAGCAATGCCCCCAGGAGCAATGTAAGCAGCAGATAGACCGCAGCCACCAACAACAGCGGAAAGAATGCGTCAAAGGTACGTGAGCGTATAAGGTCACCCGCCTTGGTGAGATCAACCACGGCCACATAACCTATTATTGACGTGCTCTTTACCAGCGTTATCATCTGTCCTTTATAGACAGGTATTATCTTTGTCAGGGCCTGCGGCAGGATAACCTTCATGAAGGTACGCCACGGTGTCAGTCCAAGTGCCAGTCCGGCCTCCCACTGTCCGCGGCTCACGCCCTCTATACCGGAACGGAATATCTCACTGAAATAGGCGCTGAAATAGAGCGTAAAGCATAAGATTGCGATCCACAGGGGTGGCAGGGAGGCATCGGCCAGGATCACATAGAACAGGAGCAAAAGCAACACCAGCAGCGGTATGGCACGCATCAGTTCAACATAGAGCCTGACGCAGTTCCTGGCCCATCTGCGGGTATTCATCCTTACGGCACAGAGGATAGCGCCCAGCAGGGTGGCAAGCAGCATAGACCAGAGTGAAACCTTGATGGTGTTGACCAGACCGTCGGTCAACATAAGCCAACGGTCCTCAAGCAGAAGGTTTGAATATATACTCTCCCTTAATCCAGGCATCACACAGAAATCTGCGCCAAAATTACCGATTTTATTGTCTGATTGTACATACCGCGCAAAAACTCCCGCAAACATTTTGCCATTACGACAAATAATCATACCTTTGCGCGCTGAAACCCCCATAAACATGTTCCGCCTATATTCCGGTGGACGCAAAATGGAGAAATTAAAAACAAAATAAGTTATGAAAAAAGGTATTCATCCTGAAAATTACCGTCCTGTAGTATTCAAGGACATGTCAAACGGTGACTGCTTCCTGTCACGTTCAACCTGTGCAACAAAGGAGACCATCGAGTTCGAGGGTCAGACCTACCCTGTAATCAAGCTTGAAATTTCAAGCACTTCACACCCCTTCTTCACCGGTAAGTCTAAGCTGGTTGATACCGCAGGTCGTGTTGATAAGTTCATGAGCCGCTACGCCAAGAGCCGCGGAGGCAAGTAATTGTCAAGGAACTCATAATAAGAAAGCCGGTGCAGATGCATCGGCTTTTCTTTTTTATAATGTACTGTTTATCTGTTTCTGAACTTCTTGCCGTTCCAGATGTAACGCAGAGGCTCCGGCTTGAACCATGAGCGGTAGCGATCCGCATCCTCACCCAGGTCATCCAATGACGTGTACCGGAACTCAAGACCGCCTTCTATAGGTGTCACGCTCTGAAAGCGCAGCATTGACGCGCTCTTAAAGTCAGCAAGCGAATCATTCTTAAGGGCAGTCTTGGTAAGGTAATCATCAAACTCCGGCAGCTCTATCACTCCCTTGAGCGGGACAGGAGTCCAGTCCTCAGTGTAAAATGTGAGTTTGGAGTCACTGTATCGGGTTATTGCAGTCTTAATTATGCATATCAGGTTTGTCCCGTCCTTCTTTTTGAAGAGAGCCATATCCATCTGGCCCGACTGGGATGTAGCCACGGTAAGGTAGCTATCGGTCATGCGGGTCATCTCGCTCTGGCCGCCCAGCTTGTTGCTCACCCTGGCCCTCATGCCGCTCTCCATATAGTCTATGAAGTCCATCCTCTCACTCTTGGTCAAGGCCGGCATGATGGAATCGGGCATGCCTATGAACAATGATCTCAGATCCGCTGCCCCCGCCTTTGTCACAGCAAGAGCAATTATGATTATGACAGCTACTTTTTTCATCATTCTTTAAGGAATATATCATCCATATAATCAATACTGTACAGGAACAGGCCCTGCGCCGGTGCCGAATCGCCTGCCGAGCAGCGGTCTTTCTTAAGTATCACATCCATGAAACCGTCAACCGTCATACGGTGACGACCCACCTCCATGAGCGTTCCCACAATGGCACGGACCATATTACGCAGGAACCTGTCGGCCGTTATGGTAAACACCCAGCGACCGTCGGGCAGTCTCTCCCACCCGGCATGCGTGACATGACAGTCATTGGTCTTGGTATCAGTATGCAGCTTGCTGAAACTGGTAAAATCAACCGTTGAAAGCAACACCTGGGCAGCCTTGTTCATAAGCTCAAAATCGGGCTCGTTAGGTAAGAACCAGGAGTAGCTGCGGTTAAAAGCGCTCTTGTTCAGGGTCACGTAATACTTGTATGTCCTGGCTTTGGCATCAAAACGCGCATGCGCATCAGGTCTTACGGCAACAATACGGTGTACTGCAATATCCTGCGGCAGGATTCCGTTCAGCTTATTCACCATCCAGGCACAATCCTTGGGTTCATCCAGGTCAAAATGGGCCACCATCTGAGCAGCATGGACTCCCGCATCGGTACGTCCAGCCCCCGTCACGCTGACCTTGCAGCGCAGGAACAGCGCCAGAGACTCCTCAAGCGTCTGCTGCACCGACGGTGAATGGGGCTGTATCTGCCATCCGCTGTATGCGGTCCCGTCAAACTCAAGATATATGAAGTATCTCATTCCCTTCTCTGTCCGGCCAGGTTCATGATATGCACGGCTACAAGCGCAGCTGTCTCGGTACGTAGGCGTGAAGGTCCCAATGATATGGGGCGGAATCCTGCCTTAAGTGCCATCTCTATCTCGGCGGGGCTGAAATCACCCTCAGGGCCTATCAGCACCAGAGAGTTGTGGCCCGGCACTACAGCATCCTGAAGCAGCGTCTTGGAGCCGGGTTCGCAGTGTGCAATGAACTTATCGCCGTCAAAGCCGCGCTCAATCAGAGCCTTAAGCGGAGTCATGCCGTTCAACACCGGCAGCTTAGCCTTCTGTGACTGTTTCATGGCCGATACGGCAATCTTCTCAATACGTTCCATCTTGACCACGTCACGCTCAGAGTGTTCTGTCCTTAGGAACGTTATCTCATCCACACCTATCTCAACAGCCTTCTCTACGAACCATTCGTTGCGGTCCATCAGTTTGGTAGGGGCAACGGCTATATGCAGGTGTCCGTCCCATAGAGGCGGCTGCTCCTCACGGTTCTCAATATGTATCATGCAGCGCTTGCCCGATACGGCACTAATCACAGCATCATAGAAAGCGCCCTTTCCATCGGTCAAACGGATACGGTCACCCTCTTTCATGCGCAGCACACGTATGCAGTGGCCGGCCTCCTCATCAGGAAGCTGCATGTCATCTTTTATGTCTGGAGTATAGAACAACCACATTTTCAGATTATGTCCATGTCTGATTCATCACTCTGGCCGCGGCTGTTGATCTCATCACGCAGACGGGCCGCAAATTCATAGTTCTCAGATGCTATTGCCTGCTCCAGCGCCTCCTTAAGCACTTTTGTGCTTGCCGTTGTTATGGGCAGGGTGTATGCACCGTCGGCCTGCAGACGCACGCAGTTGCTCTCAAGCAGCTCCTCATCTATGTAAATAGGTATACCGCTGCGTACGGCCAGCGCCAATGCATCCGATGCGCGGCAGTCTATGTATGTGATATTGCCGTCACGCTCCATAAAGAGGTGCGAATAGAAAATGCCGGCGCGTACCTTGAATATATGTACCTCTGTAAGGTGCGCATCAAAAGACTTGAGGGTGTTCAGATAGAGCTCATAGATGCCCGGATGCGGAATCTTGTGGCGGAACAGGCTCACAACGATAGCCTGAGCCTCAAGAGGACCCACCAGCACAGGCAGACAACGCAGTCCGGGACCATCACCGTCTTTCTCCTTGAGCAAGGCTATCAACGCCAGGTCTGAAGGCTTGCGGTTCAGTATCTCGCCTACAATCAGTTCTATCTTCTTACTCTCACTCATTTGTGGAGGTAAAGATAATGAAAAGCGTGAAATTTTTTTTGATTATTTTTGTAACAAAACAAAAAGTAGTCCCGTATACATAATTGAAACGTTTCAACAGTAACGAACAAACAAACTTTTTACAATTATGAGAAAACTGATTCTGTTTGCATTAACTACAATGTTCATCGCTCCAGGCAATATTGTTTCTGCACGTGGCAACACCGTAAACAACTTTATTGAAGAGAACCGCGACAAACCGCTTACCTTTTACGTCAATCTCACCAACCGTCATAAAGCCAAAAGGACCTACAGGAAATCGATTGACAAGATGGTTGCCGACTGGAACAATTTTGCCGATGATTCCGTCAGCGCAGACAGCATATTGAAAATACTCCCTATAGAGAGTGTAAATCCCAAGTTCAACGCCCATGGCAGGCTGAAGATGAAATTCATGCTGACATATAACGATGAAATGCAGGATTACACATCTGTTTTTGACAAAGCCAATGACATGTGGTGCCGGTTTGAGATCAGTGACGTATCAGACTCCATCATGTTGGGGCAGAAAGAGCAGCAGATGGTAAAAGCATTCTCCCCATTGATAGAGCAGGGAGGCATGAGCGTATATGCGACGCATACCATGGTATCTGACGGCATGGCCTTCTATTTCTATTCTGAAGACAAGAAAATCCAGGCCGTAATCTATATTATGAAAAGGCCTTTCAGGATATTCTTTTGACACCCGGTCATGATGGATTCCGCAGAATTCAAGAAACGCTATCTGCAACATCACAAGTTGCTCTACAGGATATCATGGACACTCACCAGGAATGTCCAGGACGCAGAGGACCTTGTGCAGGACACCTATCTCAGGCTGTGGCAGAAGAGAGACATATTGCCACCGGAATCCCAGACAGAGGCTTATCTCATCACCGTTGTAAAGAACCTGTTCTATGACAGGCAGAGAAAAGCCCAGATAGATATTGGGACCGATATCAATAATGTCTCCGACCCCATTGACTACAACAATCCGGAGGTGATACTTGTCCGGGACAGTGAAAACAGCCAGGTCCTGAAAGCAATGGATGACTTGCCACCCGGCGAACGCAACATTCTGAGTTCGCACTTCCTGGAGATGAAGTCATACACTGAACTGGAGAAAGAGACCGGACTCAAACAGAACTATTTGAGGCAGATAGTAATGAGAGCAAAAAACAAACTGACAGACAAACTTAAAGGACATACAAATGGATAAGATTGATTACAAAGAACTTGAAAAGATCCCTGTACCGGAGGATCTGGAGAAACGTCTTTCCATGCAGATTGACATGTGGGAAAAGGAGGAGAAAAACCGCCGCAGACATGGCTTTGTCCTAAAAAGGATCATACCCGTCACCGGTATAGCCGCATGTCTGGCTGTAGCAGTCACTTTAGGTATCAAGAACCATAACGACAACATTCAGAAGACACAAGAGGCCATGGACCTGCTCTTCTATGCTTTTGAACTTGGTTCACAAAATACAGATCAGGCTATTGACTTTTTATTCTAACAGACAACTACCGTTATGAAACAGATAACACACAGATTAATGATACTGCTTTTCATGTTCATGATAACATGTCAAGCCAGTGCCCAGACCAAGCTGTTCGGCAACATACAGCGATCAGCCGGCGTTGAATACTTCTTTACCTCATCTATCAACAAGAACAATCCGAACCTGAGCAAGAGAGTTCCAAAAATCAAAGGGATAGATACCGAGTATCTGGTAAGCCATATTTACAACATTGAGATGATATCGGCCACCAGACCGGAGAAAGGTGAAGACCGTACGGACCAGGTAAAAGATACCGTCAATTCAATAATTGAGAAACTGGAGTTTGAGACCATGTACCAGATTATTGAGGATGAACAGGAACTTACCGTCTACTCCAAACCTAACCGATGGGGAGGTGCTCAGATCATAATCACCCAGATGCTAAGGAGCGAGCCGCCCAGATATCTTGCCGTAATCTACAACTGCAGCAACTTCAACATCGATGACCTCTTCATCAAAGAAGAAAAGGAATAACTTCCAATAAAGGAATGCAACTCGGTTTCTGCTTTATTAAACAATTCCCGGAGGGCGCTAGCCCGACCCGGCGGACGGAGGACGCCTTTTTTTCGAAGAAAAATAAAAAAATGTCTTTACTCGGTTTCTGCTTAATTAAATAATTCCCGGAGGGCGCCAGCCCGACCAAGCGGCCGGAGGACGCTCTTTTTCGAAGAAAAATAAAAAAAGGTATTTTACTCGGTTTCTGCTTTGTTAAAGCAGAAACCGAGTTGTCATCACGACAACTCGGTTTCGAATTAAATCTAATACCATGAAAAACACATCACAAAGATATGCTTAAAATTTATATGCAACTCTTATTCACAATAAAAAACCCAACAATTAACATTATTTCACATTACTCCACCTGTAGAACCAGACCTTTCAGGTACTCTCCCTCGGGATGGAATATGTTAATTGGGTGATCTGCAGGCTGATGCAGCTGATAAAGAATCTTCACACTGCGTCCGGCCTGCGCTGCTGCGGTGAATACCGCCATACGGAACTGGTCCTTGGTAACCACCTGAGAGCAGGAGAATGTAAAGAGTATACCGCCCGGCTGGATCTTCTCCATAGCCTTCTGGTTGAGACGGCGGTAACCTATAAGAGCATGCTTGAGTGCATCCTTATGCTTGGCGAATGCGGGCGGATCCAATATAATAAGGTCATAAATGGGATCCATGCGCTCCAGATACTTGAAAGCATCCTCGGCAAAAGCCGCATGTCGTGTATCGCCGGGGAAATTATCCTTGACACCGCCATCGGTAAGCTCAATGGCACGGGCAGAGCTGTCAACAGAGTGTACCAGATTGGCACCGCCGCGCAATGCTGCAAGTGAGAATCCGCCGGTGTAGCAGAACATATTGAGCACGTTGCGGCCACGTGAGTATCTCTCAAGCAGGGCGCGGTTCTCGCGCTGGTCTATGAACAGACCTGTTTTCTGACCGCTTATCCAGTCTACAGGCATCTTCATGCCGTATTCCAGAGGAGTATCGTCACTGGGTCCACCTATTATATAACCGTTGCCGCGGTCTATATCGGCCTTGAACGGGAGTGTGGTCTCGGACTTGTAGTAGATGCCGTTTATGGCGCTGCCCATCACCTTCTGCAACGCCTTTGCTATGGCCATACGGTCACAGTGCATACCTACAGAGTGTGCCTGCATTACAGCGGTATGTCCGTAAACGTCAATCACCAGGCCGGGAAGGTTATCACCCTCACCGTGCACCAGACGGAATATGTTATGGTCCGTGCGGTCTGTCAGGCCAAGTGAACGGCGCAATTCATAAGCTACGCTCAGGCGCTTGTACCAGAAACCTTCATCTATGGGTTCCTGCTTGAAAGAGAGCACGCGTACGGCAATGCTGCCCACCTGGATGTGACCAACGGCTATGAACTTGCCCTCATGGGTAAACACTTCAACCACCTCACCCTCATCGGGGGCACCTTCAATGGTTGCAATGGCCCCAGAGAAAATCCAGGGATGGAAACGCAGGAGTGACTCCTCCTTACCTCTTTTAAGTATTACTCTCTTCTGCATAATTCTTTATTATCCTGTACTGCCCTGATCTCTTAAGCTCCGTTACGTAATTGTAGATCTTAAGGCATGCCCATGCATCAATGGCTGCATACTGGCGCTGGCCCTCAGTAAGGCTGTCTATCTCCCAGTTGCTCAGCTGCTGGTTCTTTGAAATGCGCTCATTGAACAGAAGGCAGTAGAGTTTCTGCAATCCTTTCTCCTCTATACCCATTTCACCGCACAATTCCTGCAGCTCAACAAAACCTGCAGGTTTCATCTCACGCCGGCTGGAGAGCGAATGGAAATCATCCTTTATGGAGATGCCAACCTTTATGATACCTGCATCGCTCAGGAAATCAGCAACGCAATCAGGTATCCCTATCTTATTGAGTCTGAACAGATATGCGTTCTTTTGTGTAGACAGCTGCAAGAGAGCTATCTTATGTGCCACACCACGTGTAAATGAGGGTCTGGTCTCTGTATCAAACCCAACGACCTTCTCCTTTGAGAGTATCTCTATGGCTTTACGGGCCTTCTCCTCAGTATCTATCTCCTCAACGATGCCGTCAAATGCCACTCTGGGTTTATCGGCCAGTTCTGATTTATCTATCTTGGCGGGCAGTTCAATCATATGTCACTCTCCTCCTCATACCTTACGTTATGGACAGCGCGCAGGGTGTTGGTCAGAGTCTGACCCCAGTAGGTACGGAATCCCTCGGCACATACGGCAACAGATTCTGTCATCACATCTTCCAGTCCGCTGCGGTATGACTGGACAAAGTTCTTGAGAGCCTGGTAAATATCGGCCAGATCCTCCGATATGCATTTGCGTACCGGAGTGTCGCTGTATTTCATATCCTCTACAAATACCTCCAGATAATCATCCTTTTCACCGAGAAATCGGGCCAGCCCCATACGGATGTCCTCATAATCCTGCTCCGTGACGCTCTCCTCAAGATAGAGACCCTCAGGCTCAGCATCAGGAAGCATTGCCGCCTTGAGATACACCAGAGGGAGGAGTTTGCTCAGAATATCAATGATCCTGTCCGGCTCCTGCTCCATAATACGCTCCAGGAAAGCGCAGTACTCGGCCGCAACGGTAACGAATTCAACCGTGTTTTTGTTAAAAGCTGCAGATGTTTCCATTATCCAAAGTTTTCCGGGCCCAAAATTACTCACTTTTTCGGCTACAACCCACCCCCATTATCATTTTTTATTATCATAAAATATTACTAACTTTGCGCATTAAGCGCACAAAGGGCTTCAAGCATATTTATGAGAGACAAGACAAAAGAGAATAAACCCCGTACCGGGACCCAGAAACCCGAATTCAAGTTCAATCTGAGCACCATTGCCGATTCTTTCAGGAACGAGACTTTCCTGTTCGTAACCGGAGCTGTGCTCAACATAATAGCCATTTTCTTTATCATCGCGTATATTTCTTTCATCTTTACCGGTGGAATAGACCAGAGCGCAGTGCTAAGCGGCGTGCAGGAGATAGAGAACAGTACCGGCAAGCTGGGTGCAAGCATGTCAGAAAGCATAGTGAACGGATGGTTCGGATTCTCATCCCTGTTCATTCCCGTATTCCTGATAGTATGCGGTTTCAACATGATGCGCATAACCCATTTCAGGATATTCAGATGGTTTGTGGCATGCACATTCCTCATGGTCTGGCTGTCAGTATTCTTCCAGTTCTTACTGTCACCCATAATGCAGAACTCATTCATAGTTCCGGGCGGCAGCCACGGCATGAACATCACAGAGCTGCTGCGCGGCTACATAGGCATTCCGGGAGTGATACTCACCCTGCTGCTTACCATGCTCCTGTTCTGCGTATACCTTACCCGCCGCACCATACAGGTGATACGTGACGGTGCAGACCGTATGAAGAACAGCATACGCCGACGTGAAAAGAGCACAGAGAATCCTGCAGATGAAGAGGCTAAGGCCGATGCAGAGGAGGCCGATACCTACGCGCCCCAGGCAGATGAAGAAAAAGAGACTGCAGATGATGACCCCTACGCTACGGTTCCCGATTTCACAGTTCCCGAGAAACCCATAGAGCCCCAGAAGGTTGAGACGCCGGTTTCACAGGAGAAACCGGAAAAGACCGAGATCACTGAGAAACCCGCCGAGGAGATCAAGATGACCATAACCGCCGCCAATGAGGATGAGAAAGCCCACGGCAAGATACAGGAGCCTTATGATCCGCGTCTGGACCTGTCACACTACAGGTTCCCCACCCTTGACCTCTTAAAGCACTATGACAACGATGCCCCTGCCATTGACAAGAACGAGCAGGAGGCCAACAAGAACCGCATCATCAAGGTGCTGCAGGACTTTGGCATTGAGATAGACACCATCAACGCCACCGTAGGTCCCACCATCACCCTTTATGAGATAACACCTGCCGCCGGCGTGCGCATATCCAAGATACGTAACCTGGAGGCCGATATAGCCCTGAGCCTTGCCGCCCTGGGTATCCGTATCATTGCCCCCATACCCGGCAAGGGCACGATAGGTATCGAGGTACCTAACGCCAAGCCTGTCATGGTATCCATGGAGTCCATACTCAACAGCAAGAAGTTTGCCGAGAGCAAGATGGAGCTCCCTGTAGCGCTGGGCCGCACCATCACCAATGAGGTCTTCATGTTTGACCTGGCCAAGATGCCTCACCTGCTCGTAGCCGGTGCCACCGGTCAGGGTAAGTCTGTAGGTCTGAACGCCGTTATCACATCACTGCTCTACAAGAAACATCCTGCCGAGCTCAAGCTTGTCATGGTAGACCCCAAGATGGTAGAGTTCAGTATCTACGCCCCCATAATCAAGCATTTCCTGGCCAAGATGCCCGATGTAGATGACTCCGAGGCCATCATAACCGATACCACCAAGGTTATCCACACCCTCAAGTCACTCTGCATAGAGATGGACAGCCGCTATGAGCTGCTCAAGAACGCCAACGTTCGTTCTGTGATTGAGTACAACAACCTCTTCAAGGACCGCAAGCTCAACCCAGAGAAGGGCCACCGTTACCTGCCCTACATCGTGGTTGTCATTGATGAGTTCGGTGACCTGATCATGACCGCAGGCAAGGACATAGAGATGCCTATAGCCCGTATCGCCCAGAAGGCCCGCGCCGTAGGTATGCATATGATCATTGCCACGCAGCGTCCTACCACCAACATCATCACCGGTACCATCAAGGCCAACTTCCCGGCCCGTATGGCATTCCGCGTAAGCTCCATGATAGACTCCCGTACCATCCTGGACCGTCCGGGTGCCAACCAGCTGATTGGTCGCGGTGACCTGCTGTTCCTGTCGGGCAGTGATCCCGTACGTGTACAGTGCGCCTTTGTCGATACCCCCGAGGTGAACGCCATCTGCCAGTACATAAGCCATCAGCAGGGTTACACCGAGGCTTATCCGCTGCCCGAATATGTTGATGAAAACGAGGGCGGACCTATTGAAAGCGGCGTTGAGATGGGTAAGTTCGATCCCATGTTCGCCGAGGCTGCCCGCCTGGTTGTTATCAATCAGTCAGGTTCTACGTCTCTTATACAGCGTAAGTTCTCTATCGGTTACAACCGTGCCGGCCGCCTGATGGACCAGCTTGAGGCTACAGGCATTGTAGGCAAGGCCGACGGCAGCAAGCCGCGTCCCGTACTTGTGGCCGATGAGGTTCAGCTGGACCGCATACTTGAAACATACAACCTGCTTTAAAACATGCGTAAGTTACTGTTTACCATACTGTCACTAATATCCATACTGCCGCTCAGCGCGCAGGAGAGCGCCGATGCGCTGCTCAAGAAAACCGTAGCCAAGCTGCAGAAAGACGGTGCCATAAGCCTTACCCTTGACGCACAGGTCAGGAGTGAAAGCGGCACAAACAGGGTTAACCTGCTGCTCAAGATGTCAGGTACCAGTTTCTACGCCCAGGAGGATGAGAGCATCATGTGGTTTGACGGCAAGACACTCTGGCGCGGCAATGATTTTGGCGATGGCATTGAGGAGATATACATCACAGAACCCACCGCAGATGAGAGAGCCCGTTATGATGTCATCGGCCTTTTAAGCAAGCATCAGGGATTCAGCGTGAGCGGTAACGGCAGGGACAGCTTTACCCTGACAGCGTCAAACGCAGAACGCAGCGTTGAGGGAATAGGCAGTGTCACCGTACAGGTTGACCCTGCCACATACGTACTTAAAAGCATCAGCATCCAGTTCTCGGAGGAGCTGGGTGACATATCGGCCAAGGTTGAGGTTAAAGATTACAACCCCGGCCAGTCTTTTGACAAGAAGACCTTTACATGCCCGGTATCCCAGTACAAGGATGCTGAGATAATAGATTTGAGATAAAACAGACACTATATGGAAAGAGTTAAATGCCTTATCATCGGATCCGGTCCTGCCGGATTCACCGCAGCAATCTACGCTTCACGCGCAAACCTTGCGCCAGTGCTTTATGAAGGCCCGCAGTCCGGCGGTCAGCTCATCACCACCACCGTGGTTGAGAATTTCCCCGGCTACCCCCAGGGTGTGAGCGGCTATGACATGATGGAGGACATGCGTTCACAGGCAGCCCGTTTCGGCGCCACCATACGCATGGGTATCATCACTGCCGTAGACCTTAGCGCAGCCCCCTACACCGTCACCGTTGATGACGGCACACAGCTGCAGGCCGACACCATCATAATCTCAACCGGAGCCACAGCCAAGTACCTGGGTCTGGAGGATGAGAAGAAATATGCAGGCCGCGGCGTGAGCGCATGCGCCACATGTGACGGATTCTTTTTCCGCAAGAAGGTTGTAGCTGTTGTAGGCGGCGGTGACACCGCATGTGAGGAGGCCAACTATCTCTCCACCTTGGCCAGCAAGGTATACCTGATTGTACGCAAGAACTTCCTGCGCGCCAGTGACATCATGCAGAAGCGTGTGCTTGAGAACCCCAAGATTGAGGTGCTCTTTGGCCACAACGCCGAGGGTCTTACCGGTGACAGCAAGGTACAGGGCGTAAAGCTGGTAAAGGACCTGGGTCTGCCCACCGAGGAGCATTACGAGCGCGCCATAGACGGTTTCTTCCTGGCTATCGGCCATAAGCCCAACTCAGACGTATTCAAGCCCTGGATTGAGACCGATGAAAACGGCTATATCAAGACTCAGGGAGCCCGTCCGCTCACCAACGTACCCGGCGTCTTTGCCGCAGGTGATGTAGCCGACCCCAACTACCGTCAGGCCATCTGCGCCGCCGCCAGCGGATGCAAGGCTGCTATGGAAGCTGAACGTTATTTAAATAAATAAAGCTCCGGTCCAAGGTGCTCAAAAAAGTATTACCTTTGCACCCCGACCAGAAAAAGTATTTTGTTAAACCCACGGACCGGTCCCCCCAGCCTGTCCAAAAACTATGACAGGAAAGAATAATGAAGATTTCAGATATTCTGGCCAAGAAGAAGACTTTATCGTTTGAGATTTTCCCTCCCAAGAGAGAAGAAGACACCTTTACCCTGATTGACAGGACCATCAAGCAGTTGGCAAGCTACAAGCCTGACTACATGAGCGTTACCTACGGTGCACTGGGCAACACCCTTTCCAACACCGCTATGATAGCCCGCACCATCAAGGAGAATACAGACGCTGAGCCTCTGGCCCATTTCACCTGCGTGGCATCCACCCGTGACAAGGTTGACAGTGTTTGCAATGAGCTCAAGAGCTACGGAGTAGAGAACATACTCACTCTGCGCGGTGATATCCCCAAGGACACCACCACCCCCATATTCTCAGATTACAAGCATGCAAGTGACCTTGCATCATACATAAGAGAGAAGTTCAACGGACACTTTGGCCTGGCCGGTGCCTGCTACCCCGAGAAGCACCCCGAGGCAGCCAGCATCACCACCGACATTGAGTTCCTCAAGGTAAAGCAGGATGCAGGCATGGAGTTCTTTGACAGCCAGCTCTTCTTTGACAATGAGGTGTTCTACCATTTCCTTCTCAAGGCCCGCAAGGCCGGCATCACAGTACCCATCATACCGGGTATCATGCCTGTCACCAGCTACTCACAGATAGACCGCATGATGCAGGTAACCGGCTGCAAGGTACCCCTTAAACTGCTCAACCAGTTTGACCGTTACAAGGATGACAAGGCAGCCATTGAGGAGATAGGACTCATATTCACCAGCTACCAGATACTTGACCTCATGGCCAATGACGTAGACGGTATTCATATCTATTCCATGAACAAGAGCGGATTCATAAGCAAGCTTATGGACAACATAGGCT
>Ga0310786_10007525_pt1 | contig 14180 bp, 11 predicted proteins | sample AusTroGonzalo_MG_FD_203881 | JGI IMG/M metagenome (GOLD analysis project Ga0310786, IMG submission 203881) | Bovine rumen microbial communities from tropical cattle in Woodstock, Queensland, Australia - Gonzalo_03 (v2) (version 2) | ecosystem: Host-associated > Mammals > Digestive system >... | reverse complement strand
TCTCGTCGTGCTTGTAGAGTATATGGCTTTCAAGGTCCGCTATGTATTGGTCTGCGAGTTTTTTAGAGAACATCTTACGAATCTTGTCGTAGAGGATGTAACGATTTTGCTTAATGTTGTTCTCTTTGTAGAGTTCTTGACCGAGAGTCACAATGTTTTTGTTACTCACATTGGCGTTTGAATCAAACTTCGAACCTGTTGCGGCGTTTGAAGCACTGATGTATTCTTTGATGAAGTCCCTTTTCTTGTTAAGGTCTTTCCTGTCATCGTTGTTTTCGATGTAGGCCTTCGCCACTTTCTTGTTGATACTCATAAGGGCGTTTTCGACTTGTCGTCTAATTTCCGCACTGCTTATGTTCTCGTAAAGATAGAGACTGTTGACCACATTTTCCAACATCAGGTCATCGCAATCTTCATTCATCGCCTCGAACGCTTTGCAGATTCCGTTCTTAACTTTTTGGCTCTCAAACTCCTCAAAAGAGCCATCACTTTTTCTTACATTCATACTTAAAAATCGTTTATATTATAAATAAGAGTTCCCCCGTAAATTTCGAAAAATATTACGGGGAAACCCATTATTTAAAACGGTGCTTCTGGATTGTCAAAATCGGCGATTCTGCCGATGTAATTTCCGTTAACTACCTTATTATTAGGTGCTTCCGCTGTGTATGACTTTCGTTCCGCATTCTGTCCGCTCTGAATCCTTCTGATGATTTTATTGCGGTTTTGTTCGCTAAGTCTCTCAGCCTCAGAAGCCCACGCAACTTCGTCATATTCTTCCATTTCACTGCAACTAATCGTACAGGTTCCGTTGTCGAAATAGACATTGTTGAAAATCTTTCCAGACCTTCCCGAACGGTTCTTGAGGATTGACACAACCGCCCTCTTCTTGTCAATGTCTCCAATCGCCCTCGCAATGGAAATAATCAACTGCGCCACATGCACCTTCTTCGCAGAACCAGCCGCCTGGTCCATTCTTACCACCTCAGGACTGTTCATACTGTCCTTGGTTCCCTGTGTCGGAACCCACAGTGCGATATCGTACTCGTGTGCAATGTTTTCGAGTTTTCGCATCGTGTTTCCCTCACGGGTCCACTCGCTGTCAGTCTGATAGCCGCCCTTCTCAGGTGCAATACACTCGAAATAGTCTATTGACACCATATCGGGCTTGAATCCCGAACTGATAAGCCTCTTCAGGAATATCTCAATGTCGCTTGCGCTCTTCGTGTTAGTCTTGAACCTCTTCAACCTGAGGTTCTTCCTAAGCATCTCCTTGTCTTCATAGTTCTCCAACAAGTCCTCAACGCTAACCCTGTCCTCGTCACTGAGACGCTTGAAGTCTCTCGCCTCAATCTCAGTTATCTTGGAGAAGTGCTTTCGTGTGATATCAACATCATCGTCCTCGAAATAGATTTGGAGAACCTTGAACCCCTCATAGTTGTTGGCTGCGCACTTGTATGTCGCCGCAAATGCATCTATGGCGGTAGTGAATGTTGTCTTACCGAATCCTGCGGCTGCAATCACAAGTCCTATCTTACCCTTGTCAAGCCCGCCTCCGAGAACTTCGTCGAAATTCTTGATTCCCGTCGGGATTGATACGGTATAGTCCTTCGAGAGTGCCTTTTCCTCAAGGTCGTACACGCTGTGTCCCAAGTCATCGCTGAAGCCTACCTGTGCGGCCTCGTCGAATATCTTCTGACACTCCTCGTACCTGTCAACATCACCCTTTCCAGCTATTTCGAGAATCTTGTTCGCTACTTTAATCAGGTTCTGTTGCTTGAAAAACTTAAGTGCAATCTCCTTTACATCGTCATAGCCCTCATAGGTTGTTTCGGTTTTGAGCTTCTTGACGATTGCAACCCACTCTTCCAACTCAGTCGTTGTCTTGGACCTCTCACGGAGAAGGGTTTCTATGGTGTCATAGACTGGCACCATTCCTTTCTTTAGATAGTAGTCCTTAACTACTCCGACAAATGTTCGTAGGAGTGAATCGGTAAATGCGTTCGGGTCAACGATTGAAACAAGGTCTTCAAAGAAATGGGGCTCTTCAACAAAATACTTGGCGAGTTTGTACTGAAAACTTACATCAAGATATCCAAGATTACTTTTGTCTACTAATTTTCCCATATCTACCTGTTAAAGACTACCGAAAGCCGCTCTGGCTGAATCATTATTCCATTCTTCGAATATGCCATCTACCGTCGTGGTATATTCGTTGTTGTCGGGAATACTGCAAGCATTGCAGATGGTCTTAATCAAACCATACACAAGGTCGCTCTTTCCCTCAACCATCTTGTAGAGAAGATACTGCTCGTATGAGAGACGGTCAATCTCGTCCTCGTCGAACTTACCCCTCTTGTTTGACAAGTCAATCTTGTCACGGACGAACTTAGGATAGTAACCGTCCCATTGGACAGCCGCAACTTCCCTTCCGTCCACCTTGAAAGCAAACTTGTAAGTCGCCTTGTTGCTCTCAACATCGTTGGTGGTCATCTCACCGTCATCAAACTTGTAACCAAGTTCTCCCCACTTTCCGTTTCCCGCATAGAAGTAATCAGTCTTATCGTCATTGCGGACAACAAAGCCCTCTCCGAGCGACAAGTCCCTAAGGTTCTTCTCCTTCGACAGGAACGCATCCATTTCGGCGACATCGTTGAATGTCTTTGGGGCGTATCGGCTAAGATAAATAGCCGTTTTGTCCTTAAGGTCGTTGTCAATCACACTTGCACAGTGGCGAAGTGCTGAAGTCAACTCATAAGACTGTAGCGACTTCGGGTTAAACACATTGATTCTGAAATAACGCTGGCATATGATGTTGCCACCTGTGGTCAATACAAATTCGAACCTCTCTTTATAGTCCCTCGGTTCAACGGACTGCTTTTTAATCTCTGCCATTTGCCTAAATTAAAAAAGTTAAACATAAATATACCGAAAATTCGGGTCGGACCCCGTTTGCTTACACTAATATATGAAAAAAATCGTGCAAAAACAACTCAATTTTCCTTCATAAAGTCCTCAAATCTCTTCTTCTCCCTGTTAGCCAATTGGTTAAACTCAACAAAAAAGTTTGAAAAAGATTTCTCGTCCATCAAATCCTCAATCCCGTCCCTCTTTATCATTGAGTAAAGGTTGATGAACGAACGCCCCTCTGGGTCGATTGGAGCATACATCATCGCCTCTATGTCCTCTATCGCAGATTTCGTCAGAAGCGGATGCTTCAAGTCAATAATCTTCTCGTTAATCTCGTAGAAGTCGCCGTCGTATGTCTTGTTAGCAACACCGTTGACAATGTTCTCGTGCCATTGGAGTGGCTTCTTCTTCTGCTCAATCCTCTCGTCTATCTTCTCTTTCGCCCTTGCCTTGACTTCTTCGACTGTCACTGGACGCTCAGCCATTTCGGGCATAAGTTCGAACAGCCTCGCCTCCGAGAGCCCTCGTATGTTTCCGATGTTGTCGCTCGTGTCTCCGCAAAGAATCTTCTTCACAAGGACGTTCTCCATAGGATACCCCTTTATAGCCTTGAAATTGGTTGGTTTGAGGTACTTCTTAATCATCCTGTTATACACATTCACGGTGGGGGAAATGAGTTGCGTCAAATCCTCGTCGGTGCTTACGATAACCACCCTTTCCTCAGGCTTCTTGTTCAATACATAGTATGCTATGAAATCGTCGCCTTCAGTCCTATCATCGAAAAGGACACGGATGAACATTTCAACGCAGTACATCATAATGATGTTCCTCTCCCTCTCGAAGTTCTCGTCGGCAAGTTCTTTCTTCCTTCTGCGTGCCTCCTTCTCAATCTTCTCCTCCTCAGTCAAATCCTCGTCGTTCTTCCTTTTCTTGTTCTTGTTGTAGATGGCACGCTCCATTCCCTTCAGTGTCCTGTTGAGGCGTTTCCAATAGTCGGATTCCTCCTCGTCAGCCATAAGGTGCTTGGCATAGTTCTTGTCCCTGTTTGCCTTATAATCATTATAAAGTTGATAACGGAGTATTCCGCTATCTGTATCGTCAAACACAACATAAACATAGTCATATTGAAGTTCCCTCAACAACAATTTAATTTGTAGGAAGAACTGAAATATGCCACCATAATGTATCCCTTCTGAATTCATCTTTGTGTCAGCCATACACTGACGCAATAGGTTATTGCCGTCCACAAGGAGTGTGTAAAACGGCTTTGCTGATAATTCAGGATGTTGTTCTTTTATAACTTGCCTAACAGGTTGTCCCATTAAAAAATCGTTTTATTGAATATACATAAAAAAACCGAGAAAAGCAACGCTTGTCTCGGCTAAAACTACTTCTTAACGAACTCAATTTTCAAGTCTAAATCACCAACATAACCGTCGGAGTCTGCCTCAACCGTATCGTCGTTCTCCATATCACGGAAAATGCCTTCCTCATAATAATCCCTTACCCAATGTTCAAGTGTGTTGAAACATCCTTTCAAGTCAGTGCAATCAAAATATGCGTGATAGATTGCGTCCCACAACGAGTCTTTATCGGCAGCAAATCTTACATCTCTACCGCTTGGGTGTTTATATGAAACAACAACTTTATAGTTTTTTAGGCAGTATGCCATAAACAAGTGGCAAATCTCGCCAGGATACGGATTCTCGCTTCCTGATTTCGTAGGATTTTTGCGATGCCACTCCTTGTTCCCCTCGAACGCCTTAGCAAGCCCGCTACCGTCCAACGATTCCTTGATAACCTTCCTTGCGGCACTTTCAACTATTTTCACTATATCTGATTCCGTAAATAAAAACTTTCCCATATTGCCTAACTCTTTAACATATAATTAGTAAAAAAGCCGAGAATTTCTCGGCTTAATCACACTAATAAATCACTGAAATCAGTTCGTCTTTAGGAAGAACCACTGGGTTGCGGTCTTTCTCAATCAACCTATTGGCTCCTTCAATGTCGGCGGCTCCGCCGATATCCCAATAAAGCCCCAAGATTCTTTTCTTAACCCTGAACGTCGTATAGACATTACCATATTCGTGGTTAAGCCTCGTTTGCTTGATTATCTTGTATCTCGGTTTCATATCACTCAATGTTTAACAGTTCGTCTTCATCGTCCTCTTGGAAGTTGACATCGGTAGCCTTGATTTCGATTGCCTGCCCGTTGTCCTTCGCAATGTTCGCAAGTTTTTCAAGGATTACAGGCATCCTTTTCTTCTTATACTCGTCAACATCAGCCTTGTCCGTACCAATGATACCTGTGTCGGTGCAGATGAACTCACCCTTGTAGGTTACATTGTAAGGCGAAGGAAGTTGGTTCTTGAGTACCTGAACCTTCGTCTGAATCGCATACTGATAGTCGAATCCCTTCGATGTTGCCGTAAGCCTCTTGATACCTGCCTTGAGTTGTCCGCCGACGAGGAGAATCAACCTTGACCTGAATGTGATTGACTTGCCACCCTTTAGTTCGAGGCTTGGAGGACCCACTGGATTAGTCATAGAATCCTGCCAAGGCTTGTTCACGAGAACCATAGTGTTGGTGTAAGGTGAAGAAACCTTTCTCGAAGAAGGGATTGCGTTATCCATAATGTCTTGGAAAGCGGTTGAAATAGTCGCCGCATTGAACATAGGGTTTCCAACCTTTGAACCATATTCCTTCAACCCGCCGATTGTTCCAACAGAGTCCCATAGGAAGACAAGCCCCTGCTCAATCTCGCCATTAGCCTGCATTTCGAGGAATTCGTTCATAGAATAAACCATATCCTCAATAACGGCCTTTGTCCTTCTCTTCGCTCCTCTCTTGCCCGTCGCATAGTCAATGTCGCCGTATCTCTCCATAAGGATTGCGTTATTGAAATAGAAGAAGTTTCCTACATATTCGATAACCTTGTTCTCAGTGACAATGGTGACATCGCCCGTATCAGGGTCGATAACCTCCGTGTCAACATCCCCGTAAACAGGTTCTGCGTCCATACCCATATCTATCGCATAGTTGAAGTCGAAGTTGTTCTCCGTGTCGTAGATAATAGGAATGAGCCCCTGCTTCTGAGCCGCAACGATTGCGTGGTTGATAAGCGTACTCTTACCCGTATTGGGCCAACCTACGATTGTGGAAATATAGCCCTGAGGGAAACCAGGAAGTTTAAGTGCGTCCTGATAAGCCTTCGGCATAATGAGCCATTCAAGCGGCTTGTCCGCATTGCTTGCACCCTGTACGGCTCCTTTCTCAACCTTGACACCGAACCCCATCTTTGCCTTGAGGTCGGCGATGGTTGCCTTTTTCTTAATAGGTGTTTTCTTTTGTGGCTGCGCCATATCTAATCTTCGTTTTCTTTTTTATTATACAGTTGGTTGTTCGTTTTTTCAAAGTAGCACTTCCTACAGAGTGAGACATACTTATCGTCACCACCGATTTCAATTTGCTCACCGTCGGTAACTATCTTTCCGTCTCTCATTCTTGCATTGAAAATGGTCTTGTGGTTGCAGTAGCAACTTGACTTAATTTCTTCAAATGTGTCGGCAATCTCAAAAAGACGCTTTGAACCTTCAAACAAGTGCGTTTGGAAATCTGTTCTCAACCCGTAGCACATAACGCTAATTCCAAGGTTGTCGGCAATAGCCGCAAGTTGGTCAACCTGCTCCGCTGACAGGAACTGTGCTTCGTCAACAAGTATCCACTTAATTGGTTCTGCACCAAGTAGTTCGCTATCAACATATTCGGCGACTATCGTATATAGATTATCGTATTTTGACACGCTAATACACTCCCTATCCCCAAGGGCACGAGAATGAATAACATGTTCACCGTCTCTATCGTCAATTTCGCTCTTGAATATTAGGAACGGAATAGAATGTGTTTGGAAGTTATGTGCGGTTGCTAATAGATGCAGGGACTTTCCGCTTCCCATACACCCATAATAGAAAAAAACTTTACCTCTCATTTTAGATAGAAAAATATGGGCCCGCCGAATTAACGGGCCCAATTATTTTAGAACGGAAGGTCTTCATCGTCAATGGTTATTGATGCAGCAAAACTCTGCTTAGGTGCTTCCTGAACAGGCTGTGCTACAGGAGCCTCAACAACAGGTTCTGTCTGCTTTTCAGCCTCCTTAGCCAATTCCTTTACGGCATCCTTAGCCTTTTCAACCTCTTCCTTTGATTTGGTGCTTTCTATTCCATGCTCCTTCTCGTACTCAGCCTTGTCAACCCAAATACCCTTTTCCTTGTCACGCCAAGGGTTCTTCATCTGTGCGACGAGGTTGAGGTAATCGTAAGGTTTGCAGGTGAAGACATCATTCCACTTCTTCTTGTCGTAAATCCAAGCCCTCATCTGCTCTTCGTCCTTTGAAAGCGGCGTGCTGATTGAGACATCAAGAACCTGAGGTGCTGAAGTGCTGTCGGCGGTAACCGTCACCGTAAGGTCGCGGCCGTTGTAAATGTCAAGAATGTTGAGAACCTGTCCCGCACTCTCTGCCTCCGCCTTTCTCTGCTGATAGAGTTTAAGAATCTGGTGATAAGGGTCAGCCTTGTCATCACGAAGTTTGAACTTCCAAAACTTAACGCCCTCTTCTTCCTTGCCACGCTCAATGCAACGGCAGATAACAGCCTCCTTGGTCTTGAAACTGCAAGACATCTTGTAGAGTTCCTTCTTCTCGGTAGCGTCCTTGCATTCCTCTGCCTCCTTGTAGAGTTTGTTGTTCAACTCACAGAACGGGCACTTGTCACCGAAAGTCTCGTGGTCAATGTCCTTGTTCCTACGAAGACAAATGAAGTCCTTGAACGGTTTCTTGCCGTTCTTGATAAGGTCCTGTGGTACTTTTACATTGTGAACATGGACTCTGACGAAAGGATTTCCCGTTTCAAGGTCCATAGGTAGAAGACGAATGGTTGTGGTTTTCTGCTTTTCGCCCTCTGCTGGCTGAAGGTCCAGATAATCTTTAAGACTGAAATTGCTCTTCTTCTTAGAGCCGCCTCCGTTTTCACCAATAATGATTGATTCAGGAGTAATGTTAGGTAGGTCAATTAAATTACCCATAATAAAAAATTTTGTTAATGTAAATTATTAAATGTTTTGTGTAAATTGTTTATGTTAATATACGAAAATTTAAGGTAAAAAACAAAAAAATAGCGTAAAAAAACCCGCCATTTCTGACGGGTTTTTCCTAAAGCCTCTTAGTAACCCAATATGTCGTGAAGTCCGTATTTTCCGCCGAACTCCTTCGCAACTGAGTTGTAATCAGTAAAATCGTCAATGTCGCCCTTGGTAATCTTATACTGTGGGTCGTCTGCTCCGTTGTTGTCATCAGCGTCGCTGTAGTTCTCAGGAGCATAGTTGTTCATATACTCGTTTGGAGTCATTGCATAAGGTGCTGACTTCGTTGAACGCATAGTCAACCTCTGCATAGGGGTGGGATTCCTCTTGTCGAACTCGTTTTCAAGTTTTCCAAGATACTCGTTTGTGTGGCTGTCAATGTCCGAAATCCTCTTCTCAAGATTCTCAAGCGAAGACATAAGCCTTTCGAACTTACCTGAGAGAGCATCAACCTTCTTCTCCGTCTCCTCCTGTGAATTGGTGAGGTCGTCAACATCAATAACTTCATCGTCGCTTCCCATTGCGTTAGGGTCTTCTCCACCCATAGCGTTAGGGTCGCCGCCCATTGCATTAGGGTCACCGCCACCCATTCCGTCCATAGGTGCGCCCTGCTCAACTCCCTGAGGTTGGAATCCCTCAGGAGGAGTAGCCTCGCCACCCTGTGCGTTAGGGTCACCACCCATAGCGTTAGGGTCGCCGCCCATTGAAGGGTCACCACCCATTGAAGGGTCACCACCCATTCCTGGGTCGCCTCCCATTGAAGGGTCTCCGCCGCCCATTGAAGGGTCGCCACCCATTCCTGGGTCGCCTCCCATTGAAGGGTCGCCACCGCCCATTGGGTCTCCGCCCATAGGTGGTGCGCCGCCGCCCATCATATCGTCTTCACCTTCCTCTGAGACGCTGTACGCCCCAGCAGGATTGGTGTACTCCAAGATGCAACGCTTGAATTTTCTCATGTATTCCTTCTTGTCCATAACAGTATTAGTCGTTAAGAACCTGACGATTGTCCTCGGTTAGAATTATTTTTGAAGACTCGGTTCTTTCGATGAGTCCACGGTCTTTCTTAACAACCTTAACCTCAGGGGCTATCATATCCATAACAGCCTCAGCAGCCTCGAACTTATCAGTAGTGTTCATGTCGTTGCTTTTTTTAGTTTTCTTTTTATTATTAGGTTTTGTGCTTTCAGCCTTCACATCAGGCTTAGCGGCTTCCTCGGCAGAAGATTTGACAACGCTGTTGACTATTCTTCCACTGGGCCTGTCCATATATCTTTTTTGCACAAATTGTAGTTTCATACTATTTTATTTTACTATAAATAGTTATTAAACAGGAAAAAAGCCACTACAATCGCTACGACATAAGATAAGGGATAATATAATTACAATTTCTAAATGCGAATTTCATTGAAGGAGACAGAGAATCGGCATTAACTCCTTCTGCGTTTTCAATGCCGTAAATTTCACCAAGAAACGCCTTTCCGTTCTTGCCCATATAGTCCAATTCACGAAGGGATACGCCGTACACAACCTCCTCGCACGGGTTGTAGATGTAAGCCATACCCCATTGACAGTATATCCTGATTCCGTCGCTGCACGCCAACCTGTTCATAAAGTCCAACTTCTCGTCGTTGGTGGAGGTTAGCATACTTACATTGACATACTTAACCGACTTGATGAAGTGATTGATTGCCATTTCCTTGAACTTCTTAGTCCTCGCCTCGAACACGGCACGGCGTTCACGGTTTCCGAAAGTCCAATAAATTCCGTCCTCAACCTTCCAATCAATGATACTTACCTTCGGGTAATTCAACTTCGTGAACTCCCACCCAACAACAAGAGTAGGAATCCCTTCGACGAGAGATTCCTTACTTGATACAACATTGTATAACTCATTGTCGCTGAATGTTTTATCGGTTAGTATGTTCGCTATGTACTTCATTTTCCATAACGAATATACAAAAACCTTGCGAGAAATCAAAGACTACGCCTTGCCGTTCTTAATCTTGTTATAAGCGTTTTGCAGTTTCTTGTCGTACTGATTTTCTGCGTAGCCCTTTCCGTTGTAATAGAGGGCAAATGTCGCCCAATCCTTCTTGATAAGTGCGTTCTTCCTCCTTGAATCACTGTTGATGAACTTGGTTCCGAGTATCATCTGCTCGTCTGCCGAACTGCACATCTTTTCTACGAATTCCTGAACGCTTGAACAACCGCACGCCTTGTAGTTCTCGCCAAGTATCTGCAACGCTCCCCAAGACGCTGCCTTCAACGCTGCGGTTTCGTCAATCTTCTTGGCCCTTTCAAGCCTGTCGTATTCCTTAAGCCCGCCCTCGTAGAACTTCTTAGTCCACTTCTCATAGAGAATGTCCTTGTTGCTGTCGTTGGAGACGGACTTAGGGTTGCTTAGGTTACGCCAAAAAACATGACCCTCGAATAGGATTGGTGGTTTACCAGGCGCAATGAACGATTTCCTTCCGCCCGATTCAACCATGACAACTGCCTTGAGTGCTTCTACTTCACACCCAATCTCGGCGGCACATCTCTCGAAGATGCCCTCACTGATATCGCTTCCTGCTAAACTTCCTGATTTTGCCATCATTTCACTCCTTGTATGTAAATTATTAATGTATCGCCTTATCGCTTCGACATGAATGTCGGAAATAACCGTCATTCCTTCGTCTGACAAGAGCCATCCTTCTCCTACTAAATATCTTCCACTGTCCCTTTGACTCCAACCTTGTTCGGTTCCTGCATACTTCGATATGTTGGCGAGAACTCCTGAATAGTCAGCCTTCTTACCGTTGTCGTAGTAATCGGCGAAGAAATTCTCAGTCAATACACAGGCACAGTCCAACTGAACAGCACCGTCGTTCTTGCCAGGTCCGAGGATATGATGCTGAGTCTGCTTCAACGAACCCAATTTCATCATACCGACAGGCATTGCCTTGAACTCGTGGTTGTTTCCCCTGTCGGCGGCTTTCTGTGCCTCTTCCCTGAACATATCGGCGAAGATGTATGAATCACCCCTCATATAGATACCCGCACCCTTGTCGTATCCGTCAAACGCCGTGAAATAGGTTCCGCCCGCACCGTTCCAGTGTGGAACGACGGAGATAACCTTCTTCGAACCGTACTTCTTCGTCAGGTTCCTCGTCTCGTCAAGGCTGTATCCGTTTGAACCCGTATGCTTTGCACTTCCCGTCGTAGGTGCTGTTTCAGCGTCGTATCCGCCAAGGTTGTCCTTGTTGCAACGCTGTATGTTCTTCGCATAACTCGTTCCGTCAAAGAACGTGAGTTTCTTCAACTTAGGTATGATATACATATCAATAAGTTTCCTACTCCAAAACCATTCAGAGCCCTTACCTGTCTGAGGCCCGTGTGCTGGTGTCAGGCAGATTATAGGCTTCTCCTCGGTGACATTTGAATCGTCGAAGTCAACCTCGTCCTTTATCTGAACGCTGTCGTTAGGTGACAGGTTGTTTTCCCTTGCGTAGTTTGGAACCTCTCCTTCGTACTCAGAAGGCGTATATCCGCCTCCGCTTCCCCCGTTAACTCCTGGTGCAGCCGTATCGTTTCCGTTGTAGTCGTTTCCAAGGTTAATCATCTCTCCGTTCGTGAGAGGTATTGAATACTTGTTCACTCTCTGTCCAACGACATGGGTTGTCATATCACCCGCCTTGATATCGTGGCTCACCTTAAGGATTGTATAAGCACCACGCCAGAACGGTACATTGTTCAATTGGAAATACATAAGCGGCATAACGCCCATGCAGCCCATCATATCGAACTCGCACTGATAGGCATAGTTTGTCTTAACCCTATACAAATCCTGTCCGAACAGGCTCGTCTCCCTGATTCCTTCGCCGCCCTTCGCTGCGATAGCCATAGTAGCCTTGATTGACGCTTCCGTTATCGCAGGGTTTGAGGTGTTCAGCGTAAGGTTCTTGAAATACGACTGATTCTGTTTAGCATAAGATACGCCAAACGCAGGAATTGTAAAGCCGTTGTCGCCCATAAGCGTCTTGGTTTGTTCCGTCGGGATATCGAATCCATCGTCCATAAACTCGCCGTTTCCAAGGTGTTCCGACGGCTTGTAGGTGTACATAAAGACATAGGTTGATTCATCTGTCTCCCAATTGCTGTTGAACGGCTTCGCCTGGAACATATCAGCAAGGTACTCCTTCGAACGCCCGCCTATCCTCTGAGGGAATGCGAAAAGGATGCCTCCCGTATGCTGTGCCACATCCGCTATATACTCATACAGCGACCTGCCGTTATAACTCATTGAACCTTCCGTTGTCTGCAAGTTCTGTGAAGGAACGCAACTCGAAAGCCACTCGCCAACCTTGCTTATGTTAACCGTGATGTCCCTGCCAATGTCGTGATAGAACGAGTCTATGTATTGGAAGGTTGCGAAGTCGCTGTTAGGGCTCTTCATCTCCCAAGTCTCCCTACCCTTGAACGGAGCGACGAACCACCTGTCGTAGAGGTTCTTTACCGTCATATAGGTAGATAGGCGAAGGTCCTTGTTGTTGAACGGGTCTTCCTCGGCGGCGACATGTGCTGCATATGAAGTAGCCTCTTCTCCCGCCTTAACCTTTGCCTTGTAAACCTTTTCGAGCGTTTCCATGAACTCCCTGAGGGCTTTCTTCAACTCATCCTTTGTCGTTGAGAACACTGTGTCGGTGACAGGACGCCCAGCGTAGTAGTCGAATATCGTAGAAACACTGAAGAATGTATTATTTAGGAATGAATTGAGTTTGAACTGATTAACACCCTCTATGCTACCGTCGTTCTTGAAAGCGTTAGGGTTTATACCCTCTTTGAAGTCTTCCTTGTTGTAGTATCTCTTGTCCCTGATAATCGTCTCTATTTCAGCGAACGATGTGTTTGCCCAATCCTCGAACATCTTTGCGAGAACCCTCTTTCTCGAATCGGTGCAGCCGTATGGTTCACTGAACTTTATGTATTCACCATTCTCCTTTTCTCCAAGAACCTGAAGCGTTTCCTTCTTCTTGTTGTCCCAAAAACTGTGAACCATATAGAGTTCATCAGCGGCCGCTGATTTATACTTGTTTCCACCGCAATTCGTGTTGATAGGGTCAACTTTGTGTTTAGCCATATAGTTGGCTCTCCAATACAACGCACCCTCCCTCAACAGTGCGGCCTTAACATCAACGCCATTCTCGCACTTAAGAGGAATGTTTCCGTTTCCGAACCTTGAGTTGTCCTTTCTCTTGATTGGCATTGCCAATAGGAACAGGTAAGCCTTTGAGGTGTTGAAAGACTGTCCGAGATAATATGGTTCGTCGAAGAGCGAATCCTTTCTTGACTCGTCAATCATAGTAGGATACCTGACGAAATACTCTCCAGTTGCGGCAGATGTGAATGTCTCCCTGAGGCTTCCGCCGTTAACCGCCCTGTAATCACCGTCCTTCCGTATCTCATATACACAATCGTCAACGAATGTGAGGTCGTCCCTTCCGTAAGTTGAATCGAAATTGTCCTTGAACTTCTTGATATTCCCTGGGTCGATGTTGTAATCCTCGTCCTCTTCAAGAGCCTCTATTCCGCTATATACCTCGCTGATGTAATCCCTTGAATCGAAGACGAAGAACGACTCGCCATCCGTGAGGTTATCAAGTTTCCAATCCTCGGCGATATATTTGTCGCTGTATGTCTTGGCGTTGGTAATGTCTTTCTGAATCTCAGGGAACGATGCTGTTCCGACAGGGAATGTCATCAAATTACCGAGATTGTAGATAACACGCCCGTCGTTCGTCTCCAAGAGCAACTGCTTACTTCCGAAGTTCCATATCTGATTTGAGGTATGCTTGAACAATGCGTCTATCGCCGTGTTCGTGTCCTTCCTCTCAGATTTATCGTCTGCGTACCTTTCAATGAAGTCGTAGAAGTTGGAAGAGTAGTAGTTCCTTCCGAAGCACTTTATGAAGTTTGCGGCTTCGAGTTTTCCGAACATCTTGTCTTCAGCCCTGTTCTGTGCGTTTTCAAGGTGTTGGTTCGTCGAAAGGTAATGAAGTGCCCTGAGGACGAATGTTCCGATAACAGCATCGTCAAACGACTTGCTGTCCTCAATAGTCTTATCGCTGTCTGCGTTTTTAACCCACTC
>Ga0310786_10007523_pt1 | contig 14181 bp, 8 predicted proteins | sample AusTroGonzalo_MG_FD_203881 | JGI IMG/M metagenome (GOLD analysis project Ga0310786, IMG submission 203881) | Bovine rumen microbial communities from tropical cattle in Woodstock, Queensland, Australia - Gonzalo_03 (v2) (version 2) | ecosystem: Host-associated > Mammals > Digestive system >... | reverse complement strand
ATGGCTGTGGCAGCAAAGATGAAGGGTGAGGACAGAAAGGTGGTGGCAGTGATTGGTGACGGTGCGATGAGCGGTGGATTAGCATTCGAGGGCATCAACAACACGGCAAGTACACCCAATGACATGCTGATTGTATTGAACGACAACAATATGTCGATTGACCGCAGTGTAGGTGGTATGCGAAAATACCTTTTGCAATTGACCACGAACACCACCTACAACAACATTAGATATAGGGTGTCAAAGAAGTTGTTTGGCTGGGGCATTCTGAACGAGAAGCGCCGCAGGGGATTGATTCGTTTCAGCAATAGTTTGAAGTCGGTGTTGTCACGCCAGAAGAATATTTTCGAGGGTATGGATATCCGTTATTTCGGTCCTGCCGAAGGAAATAATGTGGTGGAATTGGTGAGAATCTTACAGGTCATCAAAGAGATGAAAGGACCTAAACTGCTCTACATCCACACGACAAAGGGCTATGGCTATGCACCAGCTGAGGAGGACGCGACCATTTGGCATGCACCAGGCAAGTTTGACCCCGATACGGGTGAGCGCATCAAAAATGATGATGGCACTCCTCGTCCGCCCAAGTTTCAGGAGGTATTTGGCAAGACACTCCTCGAATTGGCACAGAAGAACGAGAAGATTGTGGGTGTGACACCTGCGATGCCAACGGGCTGCTCGATGAACATCATGATGAACGCAATGCCCAACCGTGTGTTTGATGTGGGTATTGCTGAGGGTCATGCCGTAACCTTCTCAGGAGGTATGGCGAAGGATGGATTGCTGCCTTTCTGCAATATCTATTCGTCGTTTATGCAGCGGGCTTACGACAACATCATACACGACGCAGCAACGATGCGCCTGAATATGGTGTTATGCTTGGATCGAGCAGGATTGGTGGGCGAGGATGGTTCGACGCATCATGGAGCCTTCGATTTGGCATTCTTGAGACCGATCCCGAACTTGACCATTTCTTCGCCTTACAACGAAATGGAGTTGCGCCGACTGATGTACACAGCTCAGTTGCCAAACAAGGGTGTGTTTGTCATTCGCTACCCTCGTGGCAGAGGCAACACAGTGGATTGGATGTGTGAACTGGAAGAGGTACCTGTGGGCAAAGGACGTAAGTTGAAGGACGGGCAGGATATTGCCGTGTTGAGTATCGGTCCTATCGGTGTGGAAGTGGAAAAGGCGATTTCTATTGCTGAATTGAAGTCGTTGAATGAGCATCCCGATACTCCTCTCAACATCGCACATTACGATATGCGCTTCTTGAAACCGATTGATGAGGAGATTCTGCATGAGGTGGGCAAGAACTTCAAGAAAGTAGTGACGGTGGAAGATGGTGTGATTACAGGAGGATTGGGAAGTGCGGTTCTGGAATTCTTTGCCGACAATGGCTACGAAGTAGAAGTGAAACGAGTGGGCATCCCCCCCAAGTTCGTGATGCACGGTACAGTGGCTGAGTTGAGACGGATTTGCAGGATGGATGCACAAAGTATAGCTGAGGTATTGATATGAAAATTGTGATTGCTGGTGCAGGTGCTGTAGGCACTCATTTAGCACGCATGCTGTCGAATGACCGTCAGGATGTGGTGCTCATTGATGCAGACGAAGGGAGGCTCTTTCGTCTGGGTAGTGAATTGGACATCATGACGCTGGTGAAGCAACCTTCGTCCATTCAGGGATTGAAGGATGCAGAGGTGCATCGTGCCGACTTGTTCATTGCAGTCACTCCTAATGTTAGCGAGAATTTGACGTGTGCCATGCTGGCGAAGCAGTTGGGAGCAAAGCAGACGGTGGCACGTGTGGACAATTACGAATACATGAAGCCTGAGAGTTTGGAATTGTTCAAGAATATGGGCATCGAGTCGCTGATTTATCCTGAACTGTTGGCTGCCGAGGACATCAAGGCGAGTGCCCGTTATAGTTGGGTACGTCAGATGTGGGAGTTCAATAATGGCGAACTGCTGTTGCTGAGTGTGAAGATGCATGATGCCAATCCGGTTGGTGAGAAGGAGATCAGCAATAAGGACAATCAGTTGGTAGGACACACCTTGAAGGAGATTGGTATGGCGCATGGGCATAATTTCCATGTGGTAGCGATCAAACGTGACGGTGAGACTATCAGCCCGTATGGTGATGAGAAGATTCTGCCACGTGACCTTGTGTTTTTTATGACTACGAAGGAGAATTTAGGTGAGATTCGGCACTTGACAGGTAAAGACGACTACCCATCGGTGAAGAACAGCCTCATTATAGGTGGTGGTAAGCTGTCGGTGCGTGCCAGTTGGAAATTGGCTTCCATCCACGATGGCATCAAGTTGATTGAGCCAGACAGGAAACGTACGGAGGAATTGCAATCGCTCGTATCGCCCCAAACAATGATTCTGGAGGGTGAGGGCTATGATATGGATTTGTTGAATGATGAGGGCTATGGCAATATGGAGGCATTGATTGCTTTGACCGACAATGATCAGCAGAACATCTTGGCTTGTGTGGCAGCACGTCGTCGAGGCATCCGTAAGACGATTGCCCAGGTGGAAAATCTTGATTATTTCGATATGGCGAACGACCTTGATATTGGTACCATTATCAACAAAAAGTTGATTGCCGCCAGTCACATTTATCGTATGCTCCTGAAGGGAGATGTGGACAATGTAAAGATGTTGACGATTGGTAATGCCGATGTGGCGGAGTTTGTGGTGAAGGCTGGATCGAAGGTGACGAAGAAAAAGGTGATGGACTTGCATTTCCCTTACGGCGTGAATATCGGAGGTATGTCGAGAGATGGAAAATCAATGTTGGTGGGTGGCGGTACTCAACTGCAAGCTGACGACAAGGTGGTGGTGTTCTGCATCGGTAACACCCTCAAGAAATTGGACAAGTTCTTCAAGTAGATGATTAACTGGAAACTCATAGCGAGAATCATGGGATTCCTCCTCTTCATCGAGGCAGGATTGATGATGCTGTGTCAGTTCGTCAGTTGGATCTATGGAGAGGGCGTGAAGGTGTTCTCGCTCGCCATTGTTCTTGCATTGGTATTGGGCGCTGTAGGCGTATTACTCGGTCTTCATCCAGGCAAAAAGATGGGACGTAAGGATGGCTACATCGTGGTGTCGTTCGTGTGGGTGCTGTTCACCCTCATTGGCATGATTCCTTTCTTGTTCGATGAGCATATACCAGATGTGGCCAGTGCTTTCTTTGAGACGATGTCGGGATTCACCAGTACGGGAGCCACAATTATTGATGACCTCGACACGATGCCCAAAGGATTGCTCTTTTGGCGAAGTCTCACTCAGTGGATTGGAGGTATTGGTATCGTGTTCTTCACCATCGCCATCCTGCCAGCCTTTGGTGTGGGCGAGGTGAAGCTCTTTGCAGCAGAATCGACTGGTCCTTTGCACAACAAGGTGCATCCACGTATCTCTGTAGCCGCTAAATGGATTGGGGGAGTGTATGTCGCGCTGACCCTTCTCTGCATCCTTTCGCTGCTCATTTGTGGCATGCCCGCATTCGACGCCATCAATTATTCACTTTGTACGACAGCAACAGGAGGTTATGGCACCCATTCAGCCCTTCTGGGCGATTACTATCATTCACCAGCCATCGAATACGTGCTTATCTTCTTCATGTTCATTTCAGGTGTGAATTACACATTAATATATTATACCATCCTCAAGGGAAAAGTGAAGAAGTTCTTTAGCGATGCCGAACTGAAGGCCTACCTCATTGTAGTGTTGGTCGCTTCGCTGATTTGCACCTTGGTGCTGGTCTTTGCCGATACGGAACATGATGTAGAATTTGCCATCCGACAGAGCCTCTTTACCGTCATCTCCCTGCAAACAACAACTGGTTTGGCAACGGTGGATTACACCGTTTGGCCTGTACAATTGATGCCCGTCCTGCTCTTCGTCATGTTTGCAGGTGCCTCCTCTGGCAGTACCAGTGGTGGTTTTAAGTGTGTACGTCTCAGCATCATCTATCGGGTGTTGAAGAACGAGTTCACACGCATTCTACATCCTCGTGCCGTCACCCCTGTCAGGATGAACGGAAACATTGTACCGACCAATGTGGTGCAGATGCTTTTGGGTTTCGTAGCCCTCTTCGTCTGCTCTCTCTTCTTAGGTGCTTTCATCTTGGCACTGAGTGGTGTTGACCCCAACGATGTGCACCCTAACTTCGACTACTACGAAGCCTTTGGCATCGCGATGTCGAGCATCAGCAATGTCGGTCCGGGTATGGGCTATTACGGTCCTGTTCATTCATGGGCCATCCTGAGTCCTACTGCCAAACTCGTATGCTCCTTCCTCATGCTCATCGGGCGTCTCGAGATATTCCCCATCATCATTCTCTTCACCCGAGGATTTTGGAAGAAAGGCTAACCACTATTTTCTAACCACTAATCTCTAACCAATATACTTTACAACATAAACATAAAACCTTATGAAGAAAACAATTCTGACAGCAGTGTCGATGCTGACACTGAGCGCAAACGTGATGACAGCACAGGTGAAACTACAACCTGACCAAATCGACCAAGTATTAAAGGCGATGACCCTCGAGGAGAAAGCGATGCTCGTGGTGGGTGGCAATCGCCGCATCGAGAATCAAGGAAACAATGGAATGGTGGGAGGCCATGCTCATCAGGTGCCTGGAGCAGCTGGTATGACACAAGCCATCGAACGCTTGGGCATTCCAGCTACCGTATTGACGGATGGTCCTGCTGGTGTGAGAATCTCACCCACACGTTCCAATGACACACAAACCTACTACTGCACAGGCTTCCCCGTGGGCACAGCATTAGCCTGTACTTGGAATGTCCAGCTAGTGGAGGAAGTGGGCAAGTGCATCGGCAATGAGGTGTTGGAATACGGATGTGACGTGCTTCTGGCACCAGGTTTGAACATACACCGTTCACCGCTATGTGGACGTAACTTTGAGTACTATTCTGAAGACCCGTTTGTAACGGGTAAGATAGCCGCTGCCTATGTGCGAGGTGTTCAAAGTCAGGGTGTAGGTACATCCATGAAGCATTTTGCTGCCAACTCACAGGAAACCAACCGTATGGGTGTGGACGAAGTGATGTCGCAGCGTGTGCTGAGGGAAATCTACCTGAAAGGATTTGAGATTGCCGTGAAGGAGGCAAAACCTTGGACGATCATGTCTTCTTACAACCGAATCAATGGCCCTTTTACACAGGAGAATGGTGAATTGCTCACCACCATCTTGCGCGATGAATGGGGTTTCGACGGCATCGTCATGACCGACTGGACGGGTTTGCGCAATACGGCTGCACAAATCAAGGCGGGTAATGATCTAATGGAACCAGGTGCTGAGTCACAAATCAAGGATATTGTGGATAAGGTGAAGAGTGGTGATTTGGCAGAAGCCGATCTCGACATCTGTGTGAAGCGCATTTTGCAATACTTGGTCAAGACACCCAGTTTCAAAGGCTATAAGTTCTCTAACAAACCCGACCTCAAGGCACATGCTGCTGTTACACGTAACAGTGCGACAGAGGGTATGGTGCTGTTGAAGAATGAGGGCAACGCACTCCCCATGAAAGATGTGAAACGAGTGGCTGTGTTTGGCACAACTTCTTACGATTTCATCGCTGGCGGCACAGGATCTGGCGATGTGAATAAGGCATATACGATTGACCTAATGCAAGGTCTCAACGAAGCAGGGTTGGAAGTGAACAAGAAGCTGACTGACCTCTATAAGAGTTATCAGAGCTATCAGAACAGCATCACAGCAGCTTCGCCAGCACGTGGTGGATGGTTCTGGGGAAAGGCTGTACTCCCTGAGATGCCAGTGACCCGTCCTGTCATCGATGTACAGGCACAAGAGTCCGATATGGCCATCATCACGATTGGCAGACAGGCAGGTGAGGGTTCTGACCGTACGGAGAATGGTGATTTCACCCTCTCTGATACAGAACGTCAGCTCATCACTGACGTATGCAATGCCTTCCACTTAGCCAAAAAGAAAGTAGTGGTGGTACTCAATATGGGTAATGTGCTCGAAACTGCTTCTTGGAAGGGAATGCCTGATGCCATCTTGCTAGCTTGGCAACCGGGTCAAGAGGGAGGATATTCTGTGGCTGACGTGCTGACAGGAAAGGCCAATCCTTCTGGCAAATTGACGATGACTTGGCCTGTCACTCTACTCGACGTACCTTCCAGCGCCAACTTCCCTAATGTGCGACCGGCTGCTGCCAACCGTCCTCGGGGAGGGGGTAACAACAAAGTGGAATTCCAGGATTATACCAAGCACATGGAAGGACTCAACGTGGGTTACCGCTATTTCAACACTGTTCAGAAGGAAGTATCTTATCCCTTTGGATATGGATTGAGTTACACGACCTTCACCTACAGCAAACCTTCTGTCAAAGCAACGAAAGACGGGTTCGTAGCCTCTGTGACTGTGACTAACACTGGTGCTGTGGCAGGTAAGGAAGTGGTGCAGCTATACGTGTCAGCACCTGCTGGCGGTCTTGAAAAGCCTACTCGTGAACTGAAAGCCTTTGCAAAGACCCGTGAATTGAAACCCGGTCAGAGCGAGACGCTCACGATGAATGTCACCAACTACGACTTGGCATCATATAATGAAGCAACCCAAAGTTGGGAAGCGGCTGCAGGTAAATATACCCTGGGCTTTGCTGCCAACGTGGAGGACATTCGTACTACTGCCGTTTATTCTCTTTCCAAGCAGCACACCACCAAGTGTCATGATGTGATGAAACCCAACATGGAACTTTGATGATGAAATGAATCTCCTTGCATAAAAGACGTGATGAATCTCTTTATATAAAAGAATAGGGCGAAACCATCGTGTGTTCCGCCCTATTCTTTTATGATTGCCTATATGCTTATTTTGCGATGAGAAGGCTATACTTCTTCTTTCCCTGCTGCACGAGAAGGTATTTGCCGTCAAGCAGGTCACCCGCGGTGAGCAGTTGATCAGGAGCAGTCGCCTTATCCTTGTTAATGCTCACACCACCACCCTTGACAAGTGTCTTCACTTCACCCTTGCTGGGGAAAATCTGAGCATGGTCAACAGTCAAGTCAGCAAGTTTCACACCTGCTTCAAAGAGGCTTTTCTCCACTTCGAAATGAGGCACACCAGCAAAGACATCGAGCAAGGTTCGCTCATCGAGTTTGAGGAGGCTCTCCTTCGTAGATTTGCCGAAGAGGATATTGGAAGCCTCCATAGCCATATCATAATCCTCACGAGAGTGTACCATCACTGTCACTTCCTCAGCCAATCTCTTCTGGAGCACACGACGACCTGGGTCTGCATCTTGCTCTGCGATGAGGGCTTCAATCTCATCCTTCTCCAACGAGGTGAATATCTTGATATAGCGTTTGGCATCTTCATCAGGCACGTTGAGCCAGAACTGATAAAACTGGTAAGGAGAGGTGTAATTGCGGTCAAGCCACACATTGCCGCTTTCCGTCTTGCCAAACTTACGACCATCGCTCTTGGTGACAAGAGGGCAAGTAAGCGCAAAGCACTCGTTGCCGTTCATGCGGCGAATAAGCTCTGAACCTGTGGTGATGTTACCCCACTGGTCAGCACCACCCAACTGGAGCTTGCAGCCCTTGTGTTCATTGAGGTAGTAGAAATCGTAACCTTGCAGCAACTGATAGGTGAATTCTGTGAAGCTCAAACCGTCACGCGCTTCACCATTCAAACGCTTCTGTACAGATTCCTTTGCCATCATGTAGTTGACGGTGATGTGCTTACCGATATCTCTGACGAAATCAAGGAACTTGAAGTCCTTCATCCAGTCATAGTTGTTGACGAGTTCAGCACGGTTGGGCGCATCGCTCTCGAAATCAAGGAAGTGAGAAAGCTGCTTCTTAATGCAGGCAACATTGTGACGCAGGGTTTCCTCATCAAGAAGGTTACGCTCCTGACTCTTACCTGAAGGGTCACCAATCATACCTGTTGCACCACCGATGAGAGCTAGGGGCTTATGACCACAACGCTGAAAGTGGCGAAGCATCATCACACCACAAAGGTGTCCGATGTGGAGGGAATCGGCTGTAGGGTCGATGCCGAGGTATGCAGTCACTTGCTCCTTCTTGAGCAGTTCGTCAGTGCCAGGCATCATCTGATGTATCATCCCACGCCATGTGAGTTCTTGTACGAAATCTTTCATTATGTTGAAATTTTGGGTTTTTATGTCTGTACGTTTTTGACGTTTTGAGGTGCAAAGGTACGACTAAGTGAGGGAAATACCAAATTATTTTGAATATTTCCGAGCGTGAGTACCTTCGGCAGAGCCCAAGGTGGTGATTTTAAGTGAAAAAATTTTTGTTCGTCAAATATTTTCCATATCTTTGTACCCAAATTTTTCATAACCAACACAAAAACTTAAGAACTTATGTCATTTAGAAACATCATGCAGGCCGTTGCGCTTGCAGCATTTTTGGGAGCGCCTCTTACGGCTTCGGCTCAGAAAGTGAAGGCTCCCGCTGGTGGTAAGAAAATCAGTAAGGAACTCATTGGTATCTTCTTTGAGGACATCAGCTATTCGGCTGACGGCGGTCTCTATGCAGAATTGATAGAGAACGGTTCATTCGAGTACAACCCCAACGAGCGCGATGGTTGGGGACCTGGCACATCTTGGAAAACAGCCCGTCCTGGTCACTCTCTGGGTATGTTGCAGGTGAGAATGGACAATCCTATCAACGCCAACAACCCAACCTATATGCGTCTGCACACAGAGCGTGTAAAGGAGTATTATGACTATGCTGGTTGGAAGGGCTTTGGTTTGGAAAACGACGGCTTCGATGGTATCAGCGTGAAGGCAGGTGCCAAATATGACTTCTCCGTGTTCTTCCGCAACATCGATGACCCCAAGCAGGTGCGCGTGGTGTTGGCAGCTCCAGGCGGATGGGGACAAAATCCAAAAGTATTGGCAGAGGCTAGCCTTGACGTGCACGCCAAGACTTGGTCAAAATATAATGCTACGCTGACAGCCTCTGAGGACTGCACCAACGCCATTTTGCAGATTTTGGTGCTCAATCAGGGTGACCTCGACATTGATATGGTTTCCCTCATGCCACAGGACACTTACAAGGGTCACGGCTTGCGCAAAGACCTCGCTGAGGCATTGGCAGGCTTGGAGCCTAAGTTCATGCGCTTCCCAGGTGGTTGCGTCGTTCATGGTGGTGGTGACGGCTTCTGGGATACTTACCGCTGGAAGACCACGATTGGTCCTAAGGAGCAACGTCGTGGCTTGAAGAACACTTGGGGTTATCATCAGTCAATGGGTCTTGGTTACTATGAGTACTTCCAGTTCTGCGAAGACCTCGGTATGGAGCCACTTCCTATCCTTCCTTGTGGTGTGAACTGTCAGGGTACCAATGGTGGTTGGAGCATGCGTACACAGGCTCAAGACTTTGTACCTATGAGCGAGATGGACGAGTGGGTAGCTGAAGCTATCGACTTGATTGAATGGGCCAATGGCGACCCCGCAACCAGTAAGTGGGCAAAAATGCGTGCTGACGCTGGTCACCCAAAGCCATTCAACCTGAAGTATCTGGGTCTTGGCAACGAGGAGAAAATCACGAAGGAATTTGAAGAGCGTTTCAAGTATATATATGAACGTGTACGTGCGAAGTATCCTAACATCGTGATTGTTGGCACAGCAGGTCCTGGTTCTCACAAGGGCAACCCTGACTTCGAGAACGGTTGGAGAATTGCAGACGAGATAGGTGTGGACATCTTGGACGAGCACTACTACGAGCCTCGCAATTACTTCCTCGACAATCAGGCTAATTACGACAACTACCCACGTGACCGTAAGACCAAGGTGTATCTGGGTGAGTATGCAGCCAAGGACAAGAAGTTGGCTGATGCTCTCTACGAAGGTCTCTACCTCTTGGGCGTAGAAAAAAATGGTGATGTAGTGGCTATGACGAGCTATGCACCTCTCTTCTGCAAAAAGAACCACGAGAGTTGGAATCCTGACCTCATCTACTTCGACAATGAGAAGGTCATCCTCACTTGCAGCTACTATGTACAGCAGATGTTCGGCACTACTGCAGGTGACTACTACTACGGCGATGTGGCTAAGTTCCAGGGCAGTGACAAATATCAAGGCACTTCTGCTGTGCTTAACACAGAGAAGGGTGAACTCTACATCAAGCTCATCAACGCTGCTGAAGAGGCAAAGACCGCAACCATCGACCTGAGCAAGTTTAAGGGCTTCGGCGCTACAGCACCTATGACAACCCTCACTGCTAATTCACTCGATGCTGAGAACAACTACGACACACAGCCTGTTGCTCCTGTCACAAAGGACATCAAGGTAGCCAAGAAGATGACGCTCTCTGTGGAGCCTCGTTCGGCCAATGTAATTCGTCTGAAAGTGAAGTAAAACGAAACGAAATAGGTAAATGCACAATTGGCTTGCTTGGTCAATTGTGCATTTTTTTACTGATTTCTACGTTTTCTTTCAAAATAGTGAAATTTTTTCCTTAAATACTTGTATATCTCCAAAGAAAACCCGTATATTTGCATTCTGAAGTTATAAAAGATCAACCTTAGATTCATTTATTGAAATAACAGAAGGCCTTGACTCGAATAGTTCGATATTTTCGAAGGACGCTTTCCGCACGAATTAGCTTGTGGGTATTGCTGTCGGTGACCCTCCTTTTAGTGGTTGCCCTCGTGGTGATGTTCCGTTACTCCCACAATGCGATAGAGAAGGAGTCATTGGCGAAAGCTGAACAGTTGCTGACTAAAAAAGTGTTGACCATTGAGAACCTGTTGCACAGAGTGGAGGTGGCAACGACGAATATGCGCTGGAACGTCGAAAATCACTTGGACGATCCTGACGCAATGGTGGGTTACGCCATGCAGATGGTGAAGAACAATCCCGACATCATAGGTTGTGCCATTTCTTTCGAGCCTTTCACCTATCCTGAGAAAGGGGAACTCTACACAACGTACGCTTTCCGTTCTGAACCCCTGTCGGATGAAATCCTGATGACCCACGACCCTTTCATCATTCAGCCCAATGAGTACAAAGATGTGCCCTATTTGGCAGTTAACTGGTATTTCATCCCCATTAAGGAAAACACAACTTGCTGGGTGAGACCTCATGCCCCTAACGACACCATCAACTCAACTATCGTGACATGCTGTATGCCGATTCACAACCAACAGGGCGAAACTGTTGGTGTGCTGGCTTCCGATATTTCTGTGGAGGATTTCAACAATACCATCCTCTACCCCAAGCCCTTCCCTGAATCCTATTGTGCGATGCTGGGTGTACAAGGCACCTATATCGTCTATCCTGACAGCACCTATCTCTATCACAAGATGGTGCGCATGCAGGTAGCGAATGAGCCTGAAAATGTGAAGGAAATGGTAGAGTCGATGTTGGCGGGCGAGGACGGCATCCGTTCTGTCAACTTGTTTGGTAAAGACAGTTATGTACTCTACAAGGGGTTGAACAACAAGCACTGGAGTGCCTGTATTGTATGTCCCGAGAAAGACATCTTCAATGCTAACAGGCGCTATCAGGTTTACATGATTGTCATCACGATATTGGGTGTCCTGCTCATTTTCCTCTTCCTCTTATTCTTTATCAGAAAGCAACTTATCCCTCTTAACATGTTAGCGGACTCTGCAGAACAGATAGCAAATGGTCATTATTCTGTTCCCATCTCTTCCACCCATCGAGTGGACGAGATTGGCATTCTGCAAAACAATTTTGGTGCGATGCAAACTTCCCTGTCACGCAACATTCAACAAATCAGCCAAATGTCTGAAGCACTCAAGGAACGCAATGAAGAGCTGGGGGCCATCCATGCGCAAGTGACGGAGGCTGACAATGTGAAAATGAACCTCATCCATAAGATTGCCGACAAAATGATTATGCCTATTAAGGAAATTGAAAGTGTGGTTGACAAATTAGAGGAGCGTCGTGCAAACTTGACAAAGGAAGACGTGCAAATGATGTCGGAAGAGATGATGAGTCACACTAAAGTGATCACCGATTTGTTGGACCAGATGCTTGACATCCCTAAGAAGAAAAAGAAAACTTCATGAAAAGCCCTATTTATCATATTAACCGATCCTTTTCGCTGAAGCTTTGCCTCGGCATCCTGCTTTTTGTAGTGGTCGTTTTCATCCTTTGTTTGGGTTTCCTTTTCGAACGCTCACGGATGATGGTGAAGCAGGAGTCGATAGCACATGCAGAGCTTACGCTGGATAATATAGCCCAACGTGTGACGAGCTACCTCGATGAGGTGGAGGTTGCCACTAACAATATCGAGTGGTTGGTGATGGACAACCTACGTCCTGATTCGCTTCTGAACTACTCCCGAAGGGTGGTAGAACAGAACCCTAATATCAATGGATGCTCCATCACGTTAGAACCCGACTTTTTCCCAGATTACGGACGTAATTTCTCAGTTTATTCATTGAGAGACCATGACTCCATTGAATCTGTCTATGAGGCACCATACAACTATTATGAGAAGGTGTGGTACAGGACGCCACGTGAGAAGAATGAGGCTTGTTGGGTGGATCCTTACAATGACTACAACGAGGGCACGCTCTCCTCGCCTGTCATGATTGCTTCTTACTGCAAACCACTGAAAGATGAGCATGGCTACTGCATAGGCGTTATCGCTACTGACCTCTCCATCACCTGGCTCTCCAACACAATTTCCGCAGTGAAGCCCTATCCGAATGCTTACTGCATGATGCTGGGTGAGGGCGGAAACTACTTCGTGCATCCCGACCGTCTGAAACTGGTCAAGGAAAGCATCTTTTCGTCTGTCGATGCACAGAAACATCCAGACATCATCACCCTTGGTCATGAGATGACTTCGGGCAAGAAAGGGAATATGCGTGTCAATATTGATGGAGAGTCTTGCCTCGTGTTTTACGAGCCGTTGAAAGGTACCCCATGGAGCATTGCCATCGTGTGTCCTGAAAGTGATATCTCTAGCAGTTACAACCGTTTGGTGTATATCCTTCTTCCACTGCTCATCATTGGTCTGGTGTTGATGCTTGTGGTGTGTTGGAAAATCATCAAACACTTCATCGGTCCGCTTGATCAACTGGCACAGCAGTCACGCTACATCACTGCAGGACACTACGACAAGACATTGTCTCAGAGTAATCGTACGGACGTGGTGGGACAACTGCAGAACAGCTTTATTGCCATGCAGCAGTCTATCAACAACCATATCAACGACATTCAACAAGTGAATGCAGAGATGGAAAAGCGTAACGAGGAACTCCTTACCGCCAATCAGCTGATTGAGGAAGCCGACCAGCGAAAAGTAACCTTCATCCATGATGTGTCGCTTCAGATACGTACACCGCTCAACATCATCGCGGGTTTCATGCAGGTGCTACGGGAAACTTTCCCCGTGCTGTCCAAAGAGGAGATTGCCACTTTTTCAGAGACGATGAAGCAGAACACTTCCACCATTCATCGAATGGCCAATATGATTTTTGATGTGTCGAGAATGGATGGGAATCAGCGAATCGACATATCAAAGAAAGTGGAAATCATTCCTGTGATACAGGAAGCCATCGCAACTTTCGAAGAGAAGGCGACAGAAGACGATGTGGTTTTGAACTTCATCACCACTTTGCCTGTCGATTATGCAGTTCACACGAACCGTCTTTACTTGCTGAGGGTATTACGTGAATTGCTGCTCAATGCTAAGAAGTTCTCATCTGGTAAGACGGTCAACCTGATTGTGGAAGAGGCTGATTATAAACTCCGGTTCATGGTCGAGGATAAAGGTAAGGGTATTACGGAAGCGGAACGTGAACATGTGTTTGCACCATTTGTGAAGCTAGATAGTTTCAGCGAAGGTCTGGGACTGGGATTGGGTTTGTCACTGCACAATGCCCGTCTTTTAGGTGGAAGTCTCACACTCGACTCCACTTACAGCGAAGGTGCTCGTTTCATCCTTGAGATTCCGAATGCCTGAAAGAAATTCCGTTATTCTGTTTCTGAGCAACTGATACATCTCGCAATCCTTAAACTGAGTGTTGCGACGCAACATCTGTTCGGGTTGGAACTGACTGTGCGTATAGCAGGCCAACTCATTGTTCATCTGCTTGTTGTTGCCCTTTGCCAGCATCTTGATGTCTTTCTCCCGTTCACGCCGCAAGATGGTGCACACAGGG